>LNFM01000718.1_pt1 | contig 151633 bp, 150 predicted proteins | sample 596031 | NCBI WGS metagenome assembly LNFM01 (sample SAMN04254537, study PRJNA301005) | activated carbon metagenome | isolation source: dual media filters at the Ann Arbor, Michigan drinking water treatment plant | place: USA: Ann Arbor
CTCGATCCTGCAGCGCTTGCTGCGCGCTGCCGTCCTCACCCCGCCAACCCCGGACCAGTCCATTCGGCGGACTGAGGCTCGTCGCTAATCAGGTCCCCCGTTGATGCGCCACCGACCTTGGAAACTGGCACGCAGTTGTAGGAGAGCGGCCCATGGCCGCGAAAGCGATTGGCGCACGGTACGTGCACCAATCGCCGCCAGCGCCGCGCCGGAGGGGGTTCTCTCAAGCCCCCGGCACCCGCCCCTCAGAACAGAAAATACCTCTGCGCCATCGGCAGCACCTTCGCTGGTTCACAGCGCAACAGCACGCCATCGGCACGCACGTCGTACGTCTGCGCGTTCACTTCCATCTTCGGCATCGCGCCGTTGTGCGGCAGATCGGATTTCCGCAGCGTCCGCGTCCCGCGCACCGGTACCACGCGCTTCGCCAGGCCGAGCTGCTGCGCGATGCCAGCCTCCGCTGCGAGGGCCGAGACGAACGTCACGCTGGTGGAGGCAAGCGCACGGCCGTACGCCGCGAACATGGGACGGAAGTGCACGGGCTGCGGTGTCGGGATCGACGCATTGGGATCGCCCATCGCGGCCGCGGCGATCGCACCGCCCTTCAGGATCAGGCTGGGCTTCACGCCGAAGAACGCGGGCTTCCAGAGCACGAGGTCCGCGAGCTTGCCGGGTTCGATCGACCCGACTTCGTGGGCGATGCCGTGGGACAGCGCCGGGTTGATCGTGTACTTCGCGATGTAGCGCTTCACGCGCGCGTTGTCGTTGTCGCCGCGCTCGCCGGGCAGTGCACCGCGTTGCACCTTCATCTTGTGCGCGGTCTGCCACGTCCGCAGCACGACCTCGCCCACGCGGCCCATCGCCTGGGAGTCGGACGACATCATCGAGATGGCACCCATGTCGTGGAGGATGTCCTCCGCGGCGATGGTCTGCGGACGGATACGCGATTCCGCGAACGCGACGTCCTCGGGGATCGCAGGGTCGAGGTGATGGCACACCATCAGCATGTCGAGATGTTCCTCGAGCGTGTTGATGGTGAAGGGGCGCGTGGGGTTGGTGGAAGACGGCAGGACGTTCGCCTCGCCGACGACCTTGATGATGTCTGGCGCGTGGCCACCGCCTGCACCCTCGGTGTGGAACGTATGGATCGTGCGGCCCTTGAAGGCCGCGATGGTGGTCTCGACGAAGCCCGACTCGTTCAGCGTGTCGGTGTGGATCGCCACCTGCACGTCGGTACGGTCCGCGACTTCGAGACATGCATCGATGGCGGCGGGCGTCGTCCCCCAGTCCTCGTGCAGCTTGAGCGACATGGCACCGGCCGCGACCTGCTCCTCGATCGGACCGGTCAGGCTGGCGTTGCCCTTGCCCATGAAGCCGAGGTTCATCGGGAACGCCTCGGCGGCTTCCAGCATGCGGTGGATATGCCACGGCCCGGGCGTGCAGGTCGTCGCGTTGGTGCCTGTCGCAGGCCCGGTGCCACCGCCCAGCATCGTGGTGACGCCGGACATCAACGCTTCTTCGATCTGCTGCGGGCAGATGAAGTGGATGTGCGAGTCGATGCCGCCGGCGGTGACGATCATGCCCTCGCCCGCGATCACTTCGGTCGCGGCACCGACCGGGATGGTGACGCCGGGTTGCACGTCCGGATTGCCCGCCTTGCCGATGCGCCAGATGCGTCCGCCCTTCAGACCGATGTCGGCCTTCACGATGCCCGTGTAGTCGACGATGAGCGCGTTGGTGATCACGGTGTCGGCGACGTCGGCGGACATCCGCTGGCCCTGCCCCATGCCGTCGCGGATCACCTTGCCGCCGCCGAACTTCACTTCCTCGCCGTAGATCGTGTGGTCGTGCTCGACCTCGATCCAGAGATCGGTGTCGGCGAGCCGCACCTTGTCGCCCGTGGTCGGGCCGTACATGCCTGCATAGGAGGCGCGATCGATGCGGGTGCTCATGGCTCCAGCCTCCCGGCGACGCGGCCCTGGAAGCCGTGGACGATGCGGTCACCGGCGTAGGCCACGAGCGTGACCTCGCGCGTCTGACCCGGCTCGAAGCGCACCGCGGTGCCGGCCGGGATGTCGAGGCGCATGCCCCGCGCTGCCGAGCGATCGAAGGCGAGCGCGTCGTTGGTTTCGAAGAAGTGGTAGTGCGAACCGACCTGCACGGGGCGATCGCCACCGTTCGTGACCGACAGCGTCACGGTGGGGCGACCGGCATTGAGTTCGATGTGGCCGGGGGCTGTCCTGACTTCACCAGGGATCATGGCTTGCGCGCTCCGTTGGCGGATGATCGGCGGGGGTGGCGGGAGAGCGCGCGCGGACCGCGCCGACGCTGCCGGCACCGCCCGGACTTCACGGGATGGGGTTGTGGACCGTCACCAGCTTGGTGCCGTCGGGAAACGTGGCCTCCACCTGGATGTCGGGGATCAGCTCCGGCACGCCTTCCATGACCTCGTCGCGGGCGAGCAACGTGGTGCCGTAGCTCATGAGATCGGCGACAGAACGGCCATCTCGCGCGCCTTCCATGACGCCAGCCGTGATGAATGCCACGGCCTCGGGGTAGTTCAGCTTCAGGCCGCGCGCCTTGCGCCGTTCGGCGAGCAGGGCGGCGGTGAAGATCAGCAGCTTGTCCTTGTCTCTCGGGGACAGATCCATCGTTCCGGACTCCAGGCGTCGGTGAACCTCGGGACAGAAAATGGAGACCCCATCCGGGATCCCGACTACACGGCGAGCAGCGAGCGCACGTTCTCGCGCTCCATCTCCTCACCCGCTCCGCTTTTTACCACGACGCCCCGGTTGAGGACCACGTAGTGATCAGCAAGATCGCGCGCGAAGTCGTAGTACTGCTCGACGAGCAGGATCGCCATGTCGCCGCGCTGCGCGAGCTTGCGGATCGCGCGCTCGATGTCCTTGATGATCGACGGCTGGATGCCTTCCGTCGGCTCGTCGAGGATCAGCACCCGCGGCCGCATCGCGAGCGCGCGACCGATGGCGAGCTGCTGTTGCTGACCACCGGAGAGATCGCCACCGCGCCGCTGCCGCATGTCGTTCAGCACGGGGAACATCTCCCAGATCTCGGGCGGGAGGTCCTTCAATGCGCCGGAAGGCTTGCCCGCCAGGCCCATGAGCAGGTTCTCCTCGACGCTCAACCGCGGAAAGATCTCGCGGCCCTGCGGGACGTAGCCCACGCCGAGCCGGGCTCGCGCGTAGGGCGAGAGCGTGGTGATGTCCTGCCCTTCCAACGTGATCTTCCCGGAGCGGACCTTCTCGACGCCCATCAGGCACTTCAGCAGCGTCGTCTTGCCGACGCCGTTGCGGCCGAGAAGCGTCGTGACGGCACCCACCGGAACGTCGAACGAGACATCGCGCAACGTGTGGCTGCTGCCGTAGTAATGGTCGAGATGCGAGAGGCTCAGCATGGGGCGTCTCCCGAGCGCAGGTGGCTAGCGTCCAAGGTACACCTCGATCACGCGGTCGTTGTTCTTCACCTCGTCCAGCGTGCCTTCCGCCAGGACCGAGCCCTCGTGCAGTACCGTCACCGTCTTGGCGATCGTGCCGATGAAGTCCATGTCGTGCTCGACGACGATGAGTGTGTGGCTGCCAGCCAGCGTGAGGAAAAGCTCGGCGGTGCGCGCCGTCTCGTGATCGGTCATGCCGGCTGCGGGCTCGTCGAGCAGCAGCAGCTTGGGTTCCTGCATGAGCAGCATCCCGATCTCGAGCCATTGCTTCTGTCCGTGCGACAGCGTGCCCGCCGGGCGACCGGCCTCGTCCTGCAGGCGGATCATCTCGAGCGTCTCGCCGATGTGCGCGAGGTCCTCGCCCGACAGCTTCGCGCGAAGACTCGCGCGGACGCGCTTGTCCGTCTTCATCGCGAGTTCCAGGTTCTCGACCACGGAGAGGTTCTCGAACACCGTGGGCTTCTGGAACTTGCGGCCGATGCCCTCGTGGGCGATCTCCGCCTCGGTGAGCCGCGTGAGGTCGATGGTCTGGCCGAAGTAGGCGGTCCCCTCGTCGGGACGAGTCTTGCCGGTGATGACGTCCATCATGGTCGTCTTGCCGGCCCCGTTGGGCCCGATGATGCAGCGCAGTTCACCCGTCTCGATGGTGAGCGTCAGCTTGTTGAGCGCACGGAAGCCGTCGAAGCTGACACCGATGTCCTCGAGATACAGGATCGGGCCGTGGCTCGTGTCGACGCCCTTGCCCATCATCCGGCCCTGCGAGGTGGTGCCGCTCTTCAGCTCGTCGGTGATGTCGATGGCCGGGTTCATTTGGCGGCGCCCCCCTTCGTTCTGCGGTTGATCCAGCCCGCGATGCCGTGCGGCAGGAAGAGCGTGACGGCGACGAACAGGATGCCCAGGAAGAACAGCCAGTACTCGGGGAACGACTGCGTGAAGAAGCTCTTCGCGCCGTTGACGACGCCGGCGCCGATGATCGGACCGAGCAGCGTGCCGCGCCCGCCCACCGCCACCCAGATCGCGATCTCGATGGAGTTCGCGGCGGACATCTCGCTGGGGTTGATGATGCCGACCTGCGGAACGTACAGCGCCCCCGCGATGCCGCAGAGCACGGCAGACAACGTCCAGATCGAGAGCTTGTACCAGAGCGGGTTGTAGCCGGAGAACATCAGCCGGCTCTCGGAATCGCGGATCGCCGTCAGCACGCGCCCGAACTTCGAACGCACGAGGGCCCGCGTCAGGATCAGGCACCCGGCGAGGTACAACCCCGACAGGCCGAACAGCGCGGCGCGGGTGCTCGGGTCCGAGATGCGGAATCCGAGAATGCGCTTGAAGTCGGTGAACCCGTTGTTGCCGCCGAAGCCCGTGTCGTTGCGGAAGAAGAGCAGCATGAAGGCGAAGGTGAGCGCCTGCGTGATGATCGAGAAGTACACGCCCTTGATCCGCGAGCGGAAGGCGAAGTAGCCGAACACGAACGCAAGCAGCCCGGGCACGAGGATCACGAGCAGCGCCGCGTACCAGAAGTGGTCGGTGAACGACCAGTACCAGGGGTATGACTTCCAGTCGAGGAACACCATGAAGTCCGGCAGGTCGCTCTGGTACTGGCCCTCGCGCCCGATCATCCGCATGAGATACATGCCGAAGGCGTAGCCGCCGAGCGCGAAGAACACGCCGTGGCCCAGGCTGAGAATGCCGGTGTAGCCCCAGATGAGGTTCATCGCGACGGCCACCACGCAGTAGCACATGATCTTGCCGATCAGCGTGACGAAGTAGGCCGACAGGTGGAACGGGCTCGACTCCGGTACCGCGAGGAACAGCACCGGGACGAGCACGGCCACCGCGAGCACGAAGGCGATGAGCGCCGCCCATCCCTTGCCGGTGAAGAGAGGCTCGACGCCCGGGATCTTGAAGGTTGTCGTCATCTCAGGCCTCCACGGACCGGCCCTTCAGGGCGAACAGCCCCTGAGGACGCTTCTGGATGAACGCGATGATGAGCACGAGGATCAGGATCTTCGTGGGCACGGCGCCGACGAACGGCTCCAGGAACTTGGCGGCGACGCCCAGACCCAGCGCCGCGTACACGGTCCCGATCAGTTGGCCCACGCCGCCCAGCACCACCACCATGAACGAATCGATGATGTAGCTCTGGCCGAGATCGGGGCCGACGTTGCCCACCTGCGAGAGAGCGCATCCGGCGAGACCGCCGATGCCCGATCCGAGACCGAACGCCATCAGGTCCACGCGCCCGGTGTGCACGCCCATGCACGAAGCCATTGCCCGGTTCTGCGTCACGCTGCGCACGAAGAGGCCGAGGCGCGTGCGGGTCAGCATCAACCACACGAGCACGAGCACGACGACCGAGAAGGCGATGATCACGATGCGGTTGTAGGGCAGCACGAGGCTGGAGAGCTCGATGCCGCCGCTCATCCAGCTGGGATTCGCCACCTCGACGTTCTGCGCGCCGAAGAGCGTGCGGACGAGCTGGATCAGGAAGAGGCTGATGCCCCAGGTGGCGAGAAGCGTCTCGAGCGGCCGCCCGTAGAGCCAGCGGATGACCGTGCGCTCCAGCGCCATGCCGACGAGGGCCGCCGCGAGGAAGGCAACGGGAAGCGCTGCGGGCAGGTACCAGTCGATGGCATCCGGGAAGTGGGTGCGGAACACCTGCTGCGTGGCGTAGGTGGCGTACGCGCCGATCATCAGCATCTCGCCGTGGGCCATGTTGATGACGCCGAGCAGGCCGTACGTGATCGCGAGTCCGAGCGCGGCCAGCAGCAGGATGCTGCCGAGGCTGACGCCCGCGAACAGGCGGCCAGCGTAGTCGTACGCAAGGAGACGGCGTTCGACGGCCCCCATCGCGGTGGCGGCAGCCTCGCGTACCTGGAGATCGGACTCGCGCCACTCGCCGGCGTCGGTCTTCTCGATGAGCGGCTGCAGCAGCGTCTTCACCTTGCCGTCGCGGGCCTCGGCCAGCACGGCGATCGCCTCGAGACGGCGCTTCGGGTCGGTGCTCACGAGCTTCGCAGCCGCCTCGGATTGGCGCAGCACCTCGCGGATCTCCGGCACCGTCTCGGCAGCGAGGGCCTTGGCGATCACCGGGAGCACGGCCTCGGTGGGCTCGATACCGCGGGCGGCCGCAAGGCGCTCCTTCGGGTCCTTCGACAGGATGCGCAGCACCGCAACGGCGGACTCCACTTGCGCGCGGAGACGGTTGTTGATGGTGACCTTTTCGAGGTCGTCGGGCTCGCTGTCGAGCGGCTGACCCGTCAGCGCATCGATGAAGCTGCCGCGCTCCTTGATGACGTACTGCTTGGAGGGCGTGACGCGAAGAAGCCCGTCGCGAAGGGCCGAAAGAAAGGCGAGCGCCTGCGGATCACCCGAGGCGGCGATCGCCTCGATGGCCGCAGCGCGATCCGAGGATTCCTCGGAGAGCAGACCTGCAGCGGTGGCGCCATCGACCGCGGCGCCAGCATGGCCGGACAGAAGCATGGCAAACGTCAGCGCCAGCAGCGCGCAGACGCGATGCCACCGCTCCCGGAATGTCGGGATGGTAGGCACGATTTCCCCTGTGACGATCCGCACGCCGCCAACCGGCGCGCGGATCCGTCATTTTCGAACTCCGTAACGGGGAGGCACCGGGGTGCCTCCCATCTCGGCGCATTGCGCGCCGTTCGCTCAGAGCTTCTGCTTGTTTTCGTTACCAGCGATGAACGGGCTCCACGGCTGCGCGCGGATCGGACCCTTCGTCGCCCATACCACGTCGAACTGACCGTCATCCTGCACTTCACCGATCATCACCGGCTTGTGGAGGTGATGGTTGGTCTCGTCCATCTTCAGCACGAAGCCGGACGGGGCCTTGAACGTCTGGCCGGCCATCGCCTTGCGGACCTTGTCGACGTCGACGGAACCCGCCTTCTTCGCAGCCTGCGCCCACATGTGGATACCGACGTACGTGGCTTCCATCGGGTCGTTGGTCACGACGGTGTCGAGGTTCGGCACGTTATTGGCCTTGGCCCACGCCTTGTATTGCTTGATGAAGGCGGTGTTCTGCGGGTTCTTCACCGACATGAAGTAGTTCCATGCGGCCAGGTGACCCACCAGCGGCTTCGTGTCGACGCCACGCAGTTCTTCCTCACCCACCGAGAAGGCGACGACCGGCACGTCGGTGGCCTTCAGGCCCTGGTTGCCCAGTTCCTTGTAGAAGGGCACGTTGGAGTCGCCGTTGATGGTGGAGATCACTGCCGTCTTCTTGCCCTCGCCGGCGAACTTCTTGATCTTCGCGATGATGGTCTGGTAGTCGCTGTGACCGAAGGGCGTGTAGTCCTCCATGATGTCGGCTTCGGCGATACCCTTGCTCTTCAGGAACGCCCGAAGAATCTTGTTCGTCGTGCGCGGGTACACGTAGTCGGTGCCGAGGAGCACGAAGCGCTTGGCGGAGCCGCCGTCCTTGCTCATCAGGTACTCGACGGCGGGGATGGCCTGCTGGTTCGGAGCCGCGCCGGTGTAGAAGACGTTCTGGGACAGTTCCTCACCCTCGTACTGCACCGGATAGAACAGCAGGCTGTTCAGTTCCTCGAACACCGGCAGCACGGACTTGCGCGACACGGACGTCCAGCAGCCGAAGACGACGGACACCTTGTCCTGCGTGATCAGCTGACGGGCCTTCTCGGCGAACAGCGGCCAGTTGGAGGCGGGGTCGACGACGACGGCCTCGAGCTTCTTGCCGAGCACGCCGCCGGCGGCGTTGATCTCGTCGATGGTCATGAGGACGGTGTTCTTCAGCGCGGTCTCGCTGATGGCCATGGTGCCGGACAGAGAATGCAACACACCCACCTTGATCGTGTCGGCGGCGGACGTGACTCCGGCCGCGGACAGCAGCAGTGCGCCGGCAACGGCAGCGACGCCGGCCTTCAGGACGTGACGACGGTTCATTGGTATTGACTCCCAGTTGAGATGGTTGGTGTAGCAAGGGATCCGGTTTCCCCTGGGCGGCGCACTGCGCTGCCAGCCGGATCGCTCGACCAACCTCTTCCGCAATCGATGTGCCACGACATTGGCAATCCCCCGAAACCCGCACCGTTGCTGACGCTTCAGCCAATCGATGTTTGCGAGGCAGCCAATCCCATGCACTGCATCGGGTCGTTGACGCACTGTTGCAATGCGGAAAAACTCCGGGGACGCACCGCGGCGGTGCGTGCATCGAACCAAGGTCAATCACCCCCGCCCCGAAGATCGCGGACACCGAAAACGCGACAGCCGGCGATAGCCGGCTGTCGGGAACATGGAAGGTGGCGTTCGTGGACGCTGTGCAAGCGGGCCGCGCCCGCGTCGTTCAGGCCGAGCGGCCCGACGCCTTGTCGAGATCCTTTTCCACGAGGGGACGCACGAGTTCGAGGGCCTCGCGCAGGAGTTCCTCGGGAAGGGTGTCGAGGGACTTCGCGAGGACATCCGCGGCATCGTAGGCGGCTTCGGGAAGTTCGTCGGCACTCAGATTCGCGAAGAAGACCGAGGCTGCGCCGATCGTGCGCAGAAGGATCTCGCGCTCACTCATGAGGGCCTCGATCTCGGCGACGAGACCGACGCCATCATCGTTGGTACGGGCCATGGGGCGCTCCGGGCGTGGGTTGAACGAACCGAATCTTGCCACACGGATGCTCGTCACCGGTGCATCCCGGACGCGTACGGCCGGCGATGCGGCGCTCTCAGCGTAGGTTCACCACGTTGTCGTAGGCGGGCGGACGCGCGACGGGAGCGATATGAACGGCGAGGACGCGACGGCCGAGCAGCGTGACGCTGCCCTTGCGCCGATCGCTGCCGGTCTCGCTGTACTCGAAGTCGTAGACGCGATGCACCCGCAGACGTCCGTCGTCATCGCGTCCGAACCGCAGGCGCGACTGCGCAACGGTCCAGTCGAGGAACTGGAGCCCCTCGGCCTCGCATGCACGCTGTCCGGCGGCGAGCGCGACCTCGCGGGCGCCGAGCGTGTCGATCCAGAACCAGCCGATGGCAACGGCCACGACCAGGGCGAGCAGTTCGATCATCGGGGACTCTCTGGCAGTGACGTGTCGGATTGCGGGGGTCGAATGGCAGTCGTCACGAGCCGTCGTCCTCGATGCCGACCGACACCAGAACCGGCTTCAGCACGCGGACGGCTTCCGCGGGCGCGATGCCCACGAGGTAGCCGCGCTTGCCGCCGTTGATGTAGATGCGTGGGAGATCGAGGATCGTGCGCTCCATGTAGACGGGCATGGGCTTGCGGGTGCCGAAGGGCGACGTGCCGCCGACCATGTAACCCGAGTGCCGGTTCGCCGTCTCGGGATTGCACGGCTGTATCGTCTTCACACCGATGGTGCGCGCGAGTTCCTTGGTGGACACCTTGCGATCGCCGTGCATCAGCACGACCAGCGGCCGCCTGGCGTCGTCCTCCATGACGAGCGTCTTCACGACGGCATGCTCGTCGACACCAAGCTCCCGGGCGGAGACGGCGGTCCCCCCACGCTCCTCGTAGTCGTAGAGATGATCGGTGAAGGCCACGCTGTGATCGCGCAGCATCCGCACCGCTGGAGAGACAGGAGTCTTGTCCTTGGCCATCAGGGTCTTCCGAGCATCCGGTAGAGGCAGTGAAGCATGCCGGCGGTCGCGCCCCAGATGTTGCGGTCGCCGTACGGCATGGAATAGTAGTGACGCAGCCGGCCATCGCGCTGGTCGCTGTGACGACGATGATTCGCGGGGTCGAGGATGAAGGCGAGCGGCACCTCGAAGATGTCTGCCACCTCGAAGGGGTCCGGCGCGAGCGGGAACGGGGGCTCGACCCAGCCGACGACGGGGGTCACGCGAAAGCCGGTCATGATGTCGTAGTCGGGCAGGAACCCGAGGGGCTCGACCTGATGCCGCGGGAGTCCGGTTTCCTCGAGGGTCTCCCGCAGGGCCGTGTCGATGCGGTCGACGTCGCCCGGGTCCACGCGCCCGCCGGGGAAGCTGATCTGGCCCGCGTGCGCGTGGAGGTGCGCGGTGCGCTGGGTCAGCAGGATGGTCACGCCGGCCTCGCGGTTCACGAGCGGCACCAGGACCGCGGCGGGCACAGGCACGTGATCATCGGGATGCCGGAAGAGCGGCAGATCTTCTTCCGAGCTTTCCAGTGCGCCCCCTTCGCGGAGGCGGTGCGCGACCCAGTCGCGGGTGAGGATGAGAGAACTGTCGGGCACGCTGTTTCCGTAGTGGGCCGTGCGCAACGCGCGGACGGCGGTGTCGATTCTAAGCGTCTGCGCTCCGGGGGCGCCGGGGGAACTCGTGGCGGATGTGCGGTCTATACTCGACCCGCCAGCGGAGCCGCCTCCCGCGGTCCGGCAGCGGCGATCCGACAGGAGCCTCCCATGAAGATTCATGCCTTTCTAGCCGCCATCGCGCTCACCTGCGCCACGTCCCTCGCCTCTGCGAATCACTGCCCGGCCGACATGAAGGCCATCGACGAAGCGATGTCGAAGCAGCCTGCCATCGCTGCAGCGGAACTCGACGAAGCCGCCCGACTTCGCGCCGAAGGCGAGGCCTTCCACAAGGCCGGCAAGCACAAGGAGTCGATGGAGTCCCTCGCCCGCGCCCGCAAGATCCTGGGCATCTGACCGGGCCTCACCGCTTCCTGCACCTCGACGCCATGCGCCTCACGACCTTCGTCCTCACCACCGTGCTCGGGCTCGCCTCCACTCCCGTCTTCGCCGACTGCCGGCTGGAGATCGAGCTGCTCGGCACGGATCTCAAGGGGGTCCGGATGACGGAACCCCAGAAACAGCGGGTCGCCCCGCTGATCGACGAGGCTCTGAAGCGGTGTCGGGTGGCGCAGGAGGCGGCCTCCCTGGGATTCATCGCGAAAGCCCGCAAGGCTGCAGGCATCGAAGAGCGGGACGACGACCCCGACGCATCACCGCGCAAGCCCTGAGCGGGCGTAGCGAGACTCCGAGCACTACGGGCGCTCGATGTCGACCTCGCTGCCGATCCGGACGATGCCGCCGGCGAGCACCGTGGCGGTGAGTCCGCCGCGATCGCGCAGGGCCTCGAATCCGCCGTCGCCCAGAGCCTCCTCCATGCGTGCGCACGGATCGCACGGGCCGGTGATCACAAGCAACACCTCGCCCACACGCAGCCGCTGACCGCGCGCCGCGGAGAAATCGACGCCCTCCACGACGAGGTTCCGGCGCAGCAGCGCCGGGTCCACCGTCGGCAGTCCGAGCTGTACCGCGGCAGCCGAGATCGCCGCTGCATCGATGAGCGTGACCTGACGCACCCGACTGGGACGGACCTCACCGCGGTCGCCAACGAGACCGCGTCCGGCAACCGCCTGCGCCTCGGTCACGACCACCGGCGCACGCCGCCGCGCGGGGCGCAGTCCGATCCAGACCACCCGACCCGACATGGGAGCGGCAGCGCTCAGCGTTGCGAGGCAGCGTCCACGGACGCGAGCGCCGCCATGTTCACCAACCGCCGGACGGTGGCCGTCGGCGTGATGATGTGCACCGTCTTGGCAGCGCCAAGCAGGATCGGACCGACGGTGATGCCGTCCCCGCTGACGACCTTCAGCAGGTTGAACGCGATGTTGGCCGCGTCGAGCGTCGGCATGATGAGGAGGTTCGCCTCGCCCTTCAGCTTCGAGTTCGGGAACAGCGCCAGACGGATCGCTTCGTCGAGGGCGGCATCGCCATGCATCTCGCCCTCCACTTCGAGGGTCGGGTCGAACTGCTCGATGATCTCTCGGGCCCGTGCCATTTTCGTGGCGGACGGCGACGCGACCGAACCGAAGTTGGAGTGCGACAGCAGCGCCACCTTCGGGACCAGACCGAAGCGGCGAACCTCCTCCGCGGCGAGGCGCGTCATGTCGGCGATGTCCTCGGCCGTCGGATCCTGGTTCACATAGGTGTCGCAGATGAAGAGCGTCCGATGCGGCAGGATCAGCATGTTCATCGCGGCGAAGCGTTTGACACCGGGACGCAGCCCGATGACGTTGCGCACGTACTCGAGATGCTGGTGGTGTTCGGCATAGGTGCCGCAGATCATCGCGTCCGCGTCGCCCAGCCTGACCATCAGCGCGGCGATCAGCGTGGTGCGGCGGATCACCTCCCGCTTCGCGATCTCCACCGAGATGCCGCGGCGCTGCATGAGGTTGTAGTACGCCTGCCAGTAGTCGCGATAGCGCGGATCGGAGTTCGGGTTCACCAGTTCGAAGTCGCGGCCGGGCTTGATGCGCAGGCCGTAGCGTTCGATGCGCGGCTCGACGACCTCGGGGCGCCCCACCAGGATCGGCTTTGCGATGCCCTCGTCGACGACCACCTGCACCGCACGCAGCACGCGCTCGTCCTCGCCTTCGCAGAACACGACGCGCTTCGGGTTGCGCTTCGCCGCCGTGAACACGGGCCGCATGATGAGGCCCGACTGGTAGACGAAGTTCATCAGCTGATCGCGATACGCGTCGAAGTCCCGGATCGGACGCGTCGCGACACCGCTGTCCATGGCGGCGCGCGCCACGGCCGGGGCGATCTGCACGATGAGCCGCGGATCGAAGGGCTTCGGGATCAGGTACTCGGGACCGAAGCGGAGATCCTCCTGTGCGTACGCGCTCGCCACGATCTCAGACTGCTCGGCCATGGCCAGCTCCGCGATCGCGCGGACGGCGGCGAGCTTCATCTCCTCCGTGATGGTCGTGGCACCCACGTCGAGCGCACCACGGAAGATGAAGGGGAAGCACAGAACGTTGTTCACCTGGTTCGGATAGTCCGAACGACCGGTGGCGATGATCGCGTCGGGTCGCACCGCCTTGGCCTCGTCGGGCATGATCTCCGGCGTCGGATTCGCGAGCGCGAGGATCAGCGGATTCGGCGCCATGGCCTTCACCATCTCGGGCTTCAGCACACCGGCGGCCGACAGGCCGATGAAGACGTCGGCGCCCGGGATGACCTCGGCGAGCGTGCGGGCCATGGTGTCCTTCGCGTATCGCGCTTTGTTGTCGTCCATCTGCGCGACGCGGCCCGTGTAGACCACGCCCTCGATGTCCGCAACGATGATGTTCTCCATCCGCACGCCCACCTGCACCAGCAGGTCGAGACACGCGAGCGCCGCGGCACCGGCGCCGGAACATACGAGTCTCACGTCCTCGATCTTCTTGCCGACGACCCGGAGGCCGTTCATCACTGCCGCCCCCACGATGATCGCGGTCCCGTGCTGGTCGTCGTGGAAGACGGGGATCTTCATCCGCGCGCGCAGCTTGCGCTCCACGTAGAAGCACTCGGGCGCCTTGATGTCCTCGAGGTTGATGCCGCCGAACGTGGGTTCGAGGGCCGCGATGATCTCGACCAGCTTGTCGGGGTCGCGCTCGTCGATCTCGATGTCGAAGCAGTCGATGCCGGCGAACTTCTTGAAGAGGACGGCCTTGCCTTCCATCACGGGCTTCGCGGCGAGCGGACCGATGGGCCCCAGACCGAGCACCGCGGTGCCGTTGGTGACCACACCGATGAGGTTGCCGCGGGCGGTGTAGAGGCGCGCCGTGGAGGGGTCCTCCACGATCTCGTTGCAGGCGGCGGCGACGCCAGGGGAGTACGCGAGTGCCAGGTCGCGCTGGTTGAGCAATCCCTTCGTCGGAAGAATGGAAATCTTGCCGGGCGTGGGCAGGCGGTGATAGTCGAGTGCTGCCTTCTTGAAGGGGTCGTCCATGGGGTGATGGTCTCGTGGGAAGGCGCGGAATTATACGCGCCGCATCGTGCGTCCTACGCGGTCGCTTCCGCTAGACTCGGGCCATCGCGTCCCGTTCCTCTCGCCTCCCGTGCTCGTTCGCATCGCCGCCCTGCTGATCGGCATCGCTGCCGCCTTCTCTCCGGCCATGACATCGGCACAGGAGACCCGCGTCGGGCTCCTGTGGGAAGTCCGGTCCCCGTCGACCCGCATCTTCCTGCTGGGCACGATCCACGTGGGGCGCCGCGATCTCTATCCGCTGCCGGCCGCGGTCGAAGCCGCGTACTCGGCGGCCACGACACTCGCGCTCGAGGCGGACCTCTCCACCGAAGCGAGCATCGCAGCCCTGGGCGCCAAGTTCGTCTACGCGCCCCCGGACAATCTCGAACGTCACATCCCGCCCGCACTCTTCCGGCAGGCGGTCGACACGCTCGACCGCTATGGCCTGCCCCCCGACGTGGGTCGGGCGATGAAGCCTCACATGCTGTCGATGGCGCTGATGCTGTTCGAGGCCGGGCGGATAGGCCTGGAGGCTTCGCTGGGTCTAGACCTGCATCTGACCCGCCGGGCCCACGCCGACGGCAAACGGGTCGTGGAACTCGAATCGGTCGCGATGCAAGCCGACCTACTCGAGGGCCTCTCGACACAGGCGCAGGTGGCGATGCTCGAAAGCACAGTGAACGGCATCCGGGACGGTTCGCTCCCGCGGGATCTCGCGGGCCTCATGGAGGCCTGGAAGCGTGGCGACGCCGGTCGCCTGCACGACATCGCCGAGCGCGAGTTCTCCAAACTGCCCGGGCCGGTGGGCCGGGAACTGGAAGCGCGCCTGTACACCGACCGCAACCTCGCGATGGCAGATCAGTTGGCCGCGATGCTGTCGGCGCAGGAGGTGGTGCTGGTTGCGGTGGGCGCAGGCCACATGACGGGGCAGCGCGGCCTGGTGAATCTTCTGAGAGAACGAGGCTTCGAAGTCGAGCAGCGCACTGAAGGAGGGGACGCACGACCATGATCGACGACCCGACACTGCGCACCGAGATGTACCCGGAACTCGAGCCGCACGAGACCGGGCATCTGCCGCTGGACGGCCCCCACGTGATGTACTGGGAGGTGAGCGGCAATCCGTCGGGAGTGCCCGTGCTCTTCCTGCACGGGGGGCCCGGCGCGGGGGCGAGCCCGGCGCATCGGCGCTTCTTCGATCCCGCGCACTATCGGATCGTGATCTTCGACCAGCGCGGGGCGGGTCGGTCGACGCCCCTGGGCGAGCTGAACGACAACACGACGCCACATCTCGTCGCGGACATCGAAAGGCTCCGCGCGTATCTCGGCGTCGATCGCTGGCTCGTGTTCGGAGGCTCCTGGGGTTCCACGCTGGCCCTCGCGTATGGCGAAGCCCACCCCGATCGCTGCCTGGGCTTCGTGCTGCGCGGCATCTTTCTCTGCCGACCGTCGGAGATCGAGTGGTTCCTCTACGGGATGCGCACCGTGTTCCCGGAGATCTGGGACCGCTTCGCGGGCTACATCCCACCGGACGAGCGGAGCAACCTCCTCGACGCCTATCGACGCCGACTGGAGCATCCCGATCCGTCGGTGCACATGCCGGCCGCGAGGCAATGGAGTCTCTACGAAGGCGCCTGCTCGACCCTGCTGCCGAGCCCCGAGGCACTCAAGCATTTCGGGGACGACATCGTCGCCCTGGGGCTCGCGCGCATCGAGGCCCACTACTTCACGCACGGCATCTTCCTGCCGCCGGACAGCCTGCTCGATCGCGTGGATCGCATCCGGCACCTGCCGTGCGTCATCGTGCAGGGACGCTACGACATGGTGTGTCCCGCAGTGAGCGCGTTCGATCTGCACGCCGTCTGGCCGACCGCCGTGCTGCAGGTCGTCGCCGATGCGGGGCACTCCGCCTGGGAGCCCGGTATTCGCGCACGGCTCATCGCGGCAACCGAGCGCTTCAAGCAACTCGCCTGACAAGACCCCGACAAGGACGACCCGAGATGCAGGCTGCGCCACCCATCCTCGAGGAATACATCGCCGGCCTGAAGGCTCACGACGTCGCACGCATCGCCGCGACGATGTCCGACGACCTCGTGGTCATGTCGTCGGGGAAGAGCGTCCCGAAGGCGGATTTCCTGCCGTTCCTGCACGCGCTCTATGCAGGCTTCCCGGACTGGCGCTACGACCACGAACCACCAGCGCGCGACGGGGACTGGTGGTACGTGCTCTGGCGCCAGGGCGGGACCCATTCGGGTACGTTCCGCATGCCCGGCATGGACCCCATTCCCGCAACGGGCATCGAGGTACGCATCCCGGACCAGCGCTTCTACTATCGGATCGAGGGGGATCGCCTCACCGTGATCCGGCCGGACCCCGTCGCAGGCGGCGCGCCGCGCGGCATCCTCGAGCAGATCGGAGTGGCCTTGCCACCGCTGTAGAAGACGTCGATCGGTCCGCCCGGACCCGCTTCACGCCTTGATGTCGATCGCTCGACGCCGTGCGGCGTCGGCCAGGCGTCGGGCGGCCTGACGGCGGTCGCGGCCGGTCCGGGTGTCGATCATCACTGGCAGCTGACGCTGCCGGCGCTCCTCGCCGCGACGTATGACTTCCTGGGCTCGCCGCTCGACGAGCCCCTGCCACGGCGTACCCGGCGGTTCCGGCGGCAGCCGCTCGTACATCCGCGCGAAATCGCCGGCGCCGCGATTGCCACCATCGATCGGCGCAATGGCGCGCGCAGGGTCCACCGGCCCGATGGTGGGCGCGTCGGGAACGGTGAAGATCGGCGGTGGGGGGGCGTTGATCCTCACGTCTATCGTGGTGGTGCAGCGCCCTTGGCCGAGTCCTTCAGGCTCTGCAGCGCGGCACGCTGCATCTCGAGCGTCTTGACCGTCATCTGCACGAAGGAGAGATTCATCTTCAGCCAGTTCTCGACCGCCTGAAGCTCGAAGATCTTCTTGTCGACTTCCTCGGGGTCCATGGTGGGCTGGAACATGCCGGGCATGGGGAAAGACATCGGGTTCCACATCTTGCGGAAGAACTCGAGAGGATCGCCGGAATCGTTTCCTTCACTCATGCCGTTCTCCCCGGTGGGTCGATGCGTCTGGATGGGCTGGCCCCTACGGCCAGGGGCGCGAAGCGCCCTTGGCCTCCTGCAATCATCACATCGTCGGGCCGAGCACCCAGGGCGCGAACTCGTCCTCTCCGTAGCCCCACTGCTCGCTCTTCGACTTCTCGCCCGACGCCGTCTTCAGGATGAGCTCGAAGAACTGCTGCCCGACTTCCTGGATGGATGCCTTGCCGTCGACGATCACGCCGCAGTTGATGTCCATGTCCTCCTCCTGACGCATGTAGAGCGCGGAGTTGGTGGCGAGCTTGAGGGAGGGCGCCGGCTTGCAGCCGTAGGCCGAGCCGCGACCCGTCGTGAAGCAGATCATGTTCGCGCCGCTGGCCACCTGGCCGGTCGCGGAGACGGGGTCATAGCCGGGGCTGTCCATGAACATGAAGCCCTTCTGCGTGGCGCGCTGGGCGTACTCCAGGACGTCGACCATGGCCGTGGTGCCGCCCTTCGCGACCGCGCCGAGCGACTTCTCGAGGATGGTCGTGAGGCCACCGGCCTTGTTGCCGGGGGACGGGTTGTTGTTCATCTCGCCGCCGAGGCGCTCGGTGTAGTCCTCCCACCACTTGATCCGCTTCACCAGCTTCTCGCCCACTTCGCGGGTGACTGCGCGTCGGGTCAGCAGGTGCTCGGCACCGTAGACCTCGGGCGTCTCCGAGAGCATCGCCGAGCCACCGTGGCGGACCAGCATGTCCACCGCGGCACCCAGGGCGGGGTTGGCGCTGATGCCGGAATAGCCGTCGGAACCACCGCACTGGAGGCCCAGGGTGATGTGGCTCGCGGGCGCCGTCTTGCGCACGGCCTTGTTGGCCTCGGGCAACAAGGCCTTCACTCGCGCAATGCCTTCCTTGACGGTCTTGCCTGTCCCGCCGGTCTCCTGGATGGTGAAGGCCTGCAGCTGGTCGGAACGCTTCAGGCCCTGGGCCGCCAGAAGGTCGTTGATCTGGTTGGCCTCGCAGCCCAGGCCGATCATCAGCGTGGAGTGGAAGTTCGCGTGGGTGGCGTAGCCGCCGAGCACGCGACGGAGGAGTTCGACCGGCTCGCCTGTGGAGCCCATGCCACAGCCCGTGCCGTGGGTGATCGAGACCACGCCGTCGACGTTCGGGTAGTCGGCGAGGATCTCGTCGGTGAAGTGCTTGGCGATCATGCGGGAGACGTGCGCGGAGCAGTTCACGCTGGAGACGATCCCGATGTAGTTGCGCGTCGCGACGCGGCCGTCGGCACGGTGGTAACCCTGGAACGTCGCGGGTTCGGTGACGAACTCGGTGGGGTGGTAGTCGGCGCCGAACGCATAGTCGCGCTCGAAGCTGTCGCCCATGCCGAGGTTGTGCACGTGGACGTGCTCGCCGGCGCGGATGGGCCGGGTGGCGAAGCCGATGATCTGGTTGTAGCGGCGGACGGGATCACCCTGCTTGATGTCGTGGGTGGCGATCTTGTGTCCGGCGGGCACGGCCACGGCCGCGCGGATGTTCTCCTTGATGATTTCGGTGCCTGCGGGGAGATCGACGCGCGCGATGACCACATCGTCGGCGGCATTGAGGCGGATGATCAGATCGGCGGCTTGCAGCATGGTGTTCTCCCGTAACCCTCGGTGACTGATGCCCGGAGCGCGCCTCCCCGACGGGCAGGTGCGACAAACGAAGCGAAGGGGTGGAATTATATCCCCACCCCCCCCGAAATCGTGGGGAAGCGCATCGCTTCGGGAGTGGTCCGCGACGCGGTGCTCGCGAAAGACCCTGTGGCATACTTCCGCCCCTTCGCGGCGACTGAGGGGAAGACATCGTGGCAGGACGACTCGCGGGCAAGACCGCCATCGTGACGGCGGCGGCGCAGGGCATCGGGCGGGCGGTGGCGATGGCCTTCGCGCGGGAGGGCGCCAGCGTCTGGGCGACCGACATCAACGAAGCGAAACTCGCCGAACTCGCTGGGATCCCGGGCATCCGCACCCGCAGACTCGATGTCCTGAACGACGCCGAGATCGCGGCCTTCGCCCAGGAAGTCGGCACGCCGCAGATCCTCTTCAACTGCGCCGGGTTCGTGCACCACGGCACGATCCTCGAGTGTTCGGACAAGGACTGGGACTTCTCCTTCAATCTCAACGTCCGCAGCGCCTACGTGATGATCCGCAACTTCCTTCCCGGCATGCTCGCGGCGGGTGGCGGCTCGATCATCAACGTCGCTTCCGTCTCCGGCAGCATCAAGGGCATCGCCAACCGATTCGTCTACGGCACGACCAAGGCGGCGGTCATCGGCATGACCAAGGCGCTCGCCATGGATCACGTCCGCCAGGGCATCCGCGTGAATGCGATCTGCCCGGGAACGGTGGATACCCCGTCGCTCGGCGACCGTATCAATGCTTTCGCTGACCCCGAGCAGGCGCGCAAGGACTTCATCGCGCGCCAGCCCATGGGGCGCCTCGCGACAGCCGAGGAGATCGCCGGTATCGCGGTCTACCTGGGCTCGGACGAGTCGGTCTTCATGACCGGCCAGGCCGTCATCGTCGACGGCGGCATCACGATCTGACATCCGGGGCGCGGCCGGCGCGGCGAGCGGTCGACGCCGCATCCCGTCGATGGGCTGCACGCCCCGACACCCTGCAGGTGGCCCATGGACCACCTCACCCGATTCAAACGCAAGGAGGAGCACAAGATGAAACTGGTTCGATACGGAGCAGCGGGCGCCGAGAAGCCCGGCCTGGTGGACGCCAACGGCGCGATCCGCGACCTGTCCGGCGTGATCTCCGACATCACGGGCGTCGTGCTGAGCGACGAGAGCATCGCCCGGCTGAAGGCGATCGATCCGAACAGCCTGCCCAAGGTGGATGGCAATCCGCGCTTCGGTGCGCCGGTGGCCAATGTCGGCAAGTTCATCGCGATCGGTCTGAACTATTCCGACCACGCGAAGGAATCGAACATGCCGATTCCCAAGGAACCCGTGGTCTTCAGCAAGGCGACGTCCTGCATCATGGGCCCGAACGACACCGTGGTCCTGCCGAAGGGTTCGGTGAAGGGCGACTGGGAAGTGGAACTCGCGTTCGTGATCGGCAAGACGGCGAAGAACGTGTCCGAGGCCGACGCCCTCGACCACGTGGCCGGCTACATGATCTGCAACGACGTCTCCGAGCGTGAATGGCAGCTGGAGCGCGGCCAGACCTGGGACAAGGGCAAGGGCTTCGACACCTTCGGCCCCATCGGCCCGTACATCGTGACGCGCGACGAGATCCCGGACCCGCAGAACCTCGCGATGTGGCTCGACGTGAACGGCCAGCGGATGCAGACCGGCAACACGAACACGATGATCTTCAACATCCGCCAGCTGGTCGCCTACACGAGCTTCCTTTTCACGCTGAAGCCCGGTGACATCATCACGACCGGCACGCCGCCCGGCGTGGGCATGGGGATGAAGCCGAACGCCGTCTTCCTGAAGGCCGGCGACGTGATGCGCGTCGGCATCGATGGGCTCGGCGAGCAGCGCCAGGAAGTGGTCGGCGGCTGATCTCCTGATGCACCGTACGGCGAAGGCGTCCGGAACCTCGGACGCCTTTTTTGTTTCCACTGCCGCGTCCTCACCACCAGGTTGTGCATGATCACCTTTGCCCGCCGACTCGTCGCTGCCCCCGCCTTCGAACGCTGGGTGATCACCTTGATCGTGGTGAACGGGATCATCGTCGGGCTCGAAACGAACGCCCGGCTTGCGGAGAGCTTCGGAGGGCTCTTCGACTTCCTCGATCACGTGATCCTTGCGGTCTTCGTCCTGGAGGCGGCGATCAAGATCGCCGCGCGCTGGCCACGGCCGCAGGACTACTTCACCGACGGCTGGAACCTCTTCGACTTCGGGATCATCGTGTTGTCGGTGCTGCCGGCGTCGGGCGAGTTCGCGACGGTCGCCCGGCTGATCCGCCTCCTTCGCGTCCTGCGCCTCGTGACGGCGCTGCCGAAACTCCGGCTCATGGTCGCGACGCTCGTGCGCTGCATCCCTGGCATGGGACACGTGCTCTCGCTGATGGCGATACTCTTCTACGTCTACGGCATCGCGGGCTATCACCTCTACGCGGAGCACGATCCGGAACGCTGGGGGACGCTCGGCCGCGCGCTGCTCACGCTGTTCCAGATCGCGACCCTGGAAGCGTGGACGGACATCATGCACAAGGCGATGGACCTCGGGACGCTGCATTGGCTCTACTTCGTGAGCTTCGTGCTGCTCGGCACCTTCGTCGTGGTGAATCTGTTCGTCGCCGTCGTCATCAACAGCCTGGAGGAGAGTCACCAGGAGATGGCCGAGGCAGACGCGCGACAGCTCAGCGGCACCGCCCCCGACGCCCTCGGGGACCTGCGCGCGGTGCGCACGGCCCTGGCCGAACTCGATCGCAGGATGGAGGGTATCGAACAGGCCCTCAGGTCGGAACGGGAGAACAGTCCGGGCCGCTGAGGACGATCGCGGGGAGCACCGCACCGGCAGGTCGAACGAAGTCGCGGTCTCCGAACAACGCCGCGGTGCCTCGTGCATCACGGCACCAGGAACTCAGGAGGTCCCAATGCGTATCGGTGTCCCGAAGGAAACGAAGTCCCACGAATCCCGCGTTGCACTGACACCCGCTGGCGCCGCTGTCCTGGTGTCGGGCGGTCACGAGGTCATTGTTCAGACGGGCGCGGGGGCCGGCGCAGGCTTTTCGAACGCCGACTACATCGCTGCGGGGGCCACGTTGGTCTCCGGCGCCGCGCCGGCCTGGGACTGCGATCTCGTCGTGAAGGTGAAGGAACCGCAGCCCGGGGAGCTGGGCTTCTTCCATCGCGGGCAGGTGCTGTTCACCTATCTGCATCTCGTCACGTGCCCCGAGGTCGTGGATGCCATGCGATCGGCCGGTGCGATCGGCATCGCCTACGAGACGGTGACGGACGCCGCGGGCCGGCTGCCGCTGCTCGTTCCGATGTCCGAGATCGCCGGTCGGCTCTCGATCCAGATGGGCGCGTGGGCCCTCATGCTTCCCCAGGGTGGGAGCGGCGTGTGCCTGCCCGGGGTGCCCGGGGTACCCCCAGGGCGGGTCACCGTCCTCGGCGCCGGTACGGTCGGGACGCAGGCTGCGAAGACGGCGATCGGCTTCGGCGCGGATGTCACGATCCTCGACGTGAACATCCCTCGGCTTCGCGAACTCGACGATCTGTTCGGCCCGCGCCTGAAGACCTGCTATTCCGAACCCGGTGCGATCGGGCAGCACGTGACAGCCTCGGACCTCGTGGTCGGGGCGGTGCTGGTGCGTGGGCGCCACGCACCCCATCTCGTGAACCGCGCGATGCTGCGCGGCATGCGCCCGGGGTCGGTGTTCGTCGACGTGGGTATCGACCAGGGCGGCTGCTCCGAGACGTCGCGCCAGACAACTCACGCGGACCCGCTGTACGTCGAGGAAGGTGTCGTCCACTACTGCGTGGGGAACATGCCGGGCGCCGTGGCACGAACGTCGACTCTCGCGCTCACGCAGGCCACGCTGCCGTACGTGCGGGCCCTGGCTGACCATGGCTGGCGCGAGGCGCTGCGCCGGGACAGCGGGCTGCTGCAGGGGCTGCAGCTCTGGAACGGGTCCATCACGTATGCGCCGCTGGCCGACGAGCTGGACGCGCCCTTCGTGGCTCCCGAGACCGCGCTGAAGGACTGACGCAAACCGTCGCGCTGTACCTGCCGCCGCGCAGGACCGGGCGTTCCCATCGGCGCAACATCGCGTATCGGATCCTGCTACCCGACTGTCATTCCGTTCGTGACACCCGCAGCGAGCCTAACTTCGGACCTGCACGGGAGCCACGCACCGAGGCGCAAGCCCAAGACCTGCCCGCCTCTCACGCTCCCGTGTGCAGTTCCCATCCACGGTGACCCTGACGGGAGATGACCATGCAATCCAACACCACGCAGCCGAATACCCGCCGCAACCTGTCCCACTACGTTTTCGCCGCCTGCCTTTGCATCGGCCTGGCCTCCATCCACCCCGCCCACGCCACGTCGCCGCTCGGTGCCGCAGACCTCGTCCCCGGACAGATCGTGATCAGCGAGGTCATGGCGAATCCCGCCAGGGTGGATGACACCCTCGGCGAATGGTTCGAAGTATTCAACCCGCTCGCCGTCCCGGTGGATCTCGGAGGCCTCGTGGTCGCGAGTCAGCGGGGTGCAGGCGTCGAATCCTTCTCCATCTCCGGCCCCCTCGTCCTCGACCCGGGCGCGTTCGCCGTGTTCGGCAGCAGCGCGAACCCGGCACTGAACGGCGGCCTCGTCGTCGACCGCTCCTGGGGCAACGCGATCTCCCTCGGCAACTCGTCCGACTACGTGAGCATCCGCACGGAGGACGGCGTGGATCTGGTCACGGTGAGTTGGACCAGCAGCGTATCGGGCGCCAGCGCGGAAGTGCGGGGCGGCACCCTCCCGAGCATCGGCCAACCCGACCTCGCCACCACCGCCGCAGGGCTCGTCTACGGAATCGGCGACAGGGGCACGCCCCGCGCCGCCAACGGTGGCGTCCTCGGTGTGACGGGCATCGTGGCCGCACCGATCCCCGAGCCGTCCACGTACGCGATGCTGGCCGCGGGGCTCGGTCTCCTCGGGCTCTCGCGCCGCCGGGTCCGGATCGTGCACTGACCCCGCGCGTGGGTGACACGCCCCGCAGAAAGAAGAAGGGCACCCCGAGGGGTGCCCTTCTTCTTTCTGTACGCAAGCCCTGAGCGGAACGCGTCAGTTCGGCGCAGTGATCTCGAGATTGTCGATCAGCCTCGTCTTGCCGAGCTTCGCCGCCCCGAGCACGACGAGGTCGCGCTCGTCGGGCCCCGGTTGCGTCAGCGTGCGTCGGCTGCGCACCACCACGTAGTCGACGTGCCACCCATGCCGGGCGAGCAGAGCATCGGCCGCGAACTCCAACGCCTCGAAGTTCCGATCGCCACCCTCCACCGCAACGCGCACCTGCTGCAAGGCCTCGTGGAGCCGGGCGGCCTCGGCCCGCTCGGTCGGGGACAGATATCGGTTGCGCGAGGAGAGCGCGAGCCCGTCGTCGGCGCGATAGGTCTCCGCTGCGACGATGCGCACCGGCAGGGCCAGTTGATCGACCATGTGCCGGACGATGTGGATCTGCTGGTAGTCCTTCTTGCCGAACACGGCGCTCTGCGGCTGCACGATGTTGAAGAGCTTGAGGACGACGGTCGCCATGCCGCGGAAGTGCCCGGGACGGAACCGCCCTTCGAGCTTGTTGGCGACCGGCGGAGGATCCACGGAGAACACCTGCGGCTCGGGATACATCTCGCGCTCGTCGGGGTGGAAGACGAGCGCGCATCCCGCCGCCTCCAGCTTCGCGCAGTCGTCCTCGAACGTGCGCGGGTAGCTCTCGAAATCCTCGCCCTGGCCGAACTGGAGACGATTCACGAAGATCGTCGTCACCACGAACGGCGAGTGCGTGAGTGCGAGGCGAACCAGACTCAGGTGCCCGTCGTGGATGTTGCCCATGGTAGGCACGCAACCGACGTTCGGCTTGCGCGCTAGCCTGTCGCGCAACTCGGCGACGGTCCGGATGATTTCCATCGGCAGCCTTGCCCGAGGGCGATCAGTAGCAGTACTCGGGGCTCGGGAAGGCGCCTGACTTCACTTCCTTCACGTAGGTCTCGAGCGCCGCGAAGATGGAAGGCGCCCCGACCATGAAGTTCTTCACGAACTTCGCCTTGCGGCCGCGATAGATGTCGAGCATGTCGTACATCAGAAGGATCTGGCCGGCGACGTGGGGACCGGCACCGATACCGATGACCGGAATCGACAGCGCTTCCTGCATCTGGCGCCCGACCTCGGCGGGGACGGCCTCCAGGACGATCATGCAGGCGCCCGAACGTTCGAGAGCCTTCGCGTCTTCGATGACGCGCTTCGCGGCGTCCTCGGTCTTGCCCTGGACCTTGAAGCCACCCAGCGTGAACACCGACTGCGGAGTGAGACCGAGGTGACCGCAGACAGGAATACCGCGGCTCGCCATGAACTCGACCGCGGGCGCCATCGCGGCACCGCCCTCGAGCTTCACCATCGTCGCGCCGGCGGACATGAGCTTCGCACCGCTCTCGAACGCTTGCTCGGGGCTCACCTGATAGCTGCCGAACGGGAGGTCTCCGAGCACCACGGCCTTCTTCGTTCCGCGGGCGACACAGCTCGTGTGATACACGGCGTGATCGAGGGAAACGGGCAGCGTGGAATCGTGACCCTGCACCAGCATGCCGAGGGAGTCACCGACCAGGATGATCTCCGCGCCGGCATCCTCGGCGAGGATGGCCATCGCCGAGTCGTAGCAGCAGATCATGGCGATCTTCTCGCCGGCGGCGTGCAGGGACTGCAACTGGGAAAGACCGATGCGCATCTGTGAAACCTCCGTGTGTCACGGGAGCGGATGACGGTTCGCGAACGGTCGAAGGCCGCCCGCGCCGGATCAGGGTCCGAGGCTGAAGAACTCACGCGTGCCCCGCATCTCCGTGATGCGGCGCAACAATAACCGAAAGTCTTCAGGGCGATCAACAAAGTTCAGGCGCTCGCTGTTCACCACGAGAACGGGGCCCGCATCGTATTCGTGGAAGAAGCGGGTGTAGGCCTCGGAGAGCTTGGAGAGATAGGCTTCGGTGACACCGCGTTCGTAACAGATGCCGCGACGGCGCACCCGATCGACCAGGACCCGGGGTGAGGCCTGGAGATAGATCACGAGGTCGGGCACGGGCGCCTGCGGCGCGAGGTGATCGTGGATCTTGCGGTACAGCGTGAACTCGCCATCGGACAACGTGAGCTGCGCGAACAGCGGGTCCTTTGCGAAGAAGAAATCGGCCACGGTCGTGGATCGGAACAGGTCACCCTGCTGGACCTGACGAACCTGATCGATGCGCTGGAACAGGAAGAAGAGCTGGGTCGCCAGCGCGTGCCGTTCCGGCGCGTCGTAGAAGCTCGCGAGGAACGGATTCGCGCCGGGGTCCTCGAGGAGGAGTTCGCACTCGAGATGCGTGGAGAGCAGGCGCGCGAGGCTCGTCTTCCCGACGCCGATGGGACCCTCCACCGCCACATACCTGAGACGTTCAGGCCACTGCATCGTCGATCTTCTCGATACGCTGAGTCCCGGCAAGCGTGCGTGCAAGTTCGGACACGGTGCCCCCGTCCGGAAGGACGAGTGCCGGGGCGATCTCCGCCAGCGGCACGAGGACGAACGCGCGCTCGGCGAGCCGAGGATGGGGGACCTGGAGTCCGGGTTCGTCGACCCTGACATCGCCGTGGAGCAGCAGATCGAGATCGAGGGTACGGGGCCCGTTCCGGACGGAGCGCGTGCGACCCTGCTCGCATTCGATCTCGAGCAGCGCGTCGAGGAGTTGTCGCGGCCCGAGAGCGGTCTGCAGGCACACCACGGCATTCACGAAATCGGGTTGTCCCGCATAGCCGACCGGCGCGGTCCGGTAGAGCGAGGAACAGGACTGCACGGCGGTCCCAGGCAATGCCGCGAGGGCGTCCAATGCCGAGGCAATCTGCCGACGCGGCGATTCGAGGTTGGATCCGAGACCGACGTAAGCCGACACGGCAACCGTCACGCGTCGTCGCCCGACGGTGCGGACGACGCAGTATCGGCACCGTCCTCGCTGCGGGGCTTGCGACGGCGGCGTCGCTTCTTCGCACCACCGGCCTTGTCTGCGGGAAGCAGCATCTCCTCGCGCTCGGACTCCGGGGCATCCTGGAATCGCGTCCACCACTCACCCACCTCGGCGTCCACTTCGCCGCTTTCGCAGCGCAGAAGCAGGAAGTCGTAACCAGCGCGGAACTTCGGGCTCTCGAGAACGCGGTACGGTCGCTTGCCAGAGCGCTGTTCGAAGCGCCATTGGAGGAGCCAGATGTCCTTCATGTCGACGCCGAAGCGCCGCGGAATGGAGATCTTCTCGGCCTGGGTGGTGAGCACCTGATCCATCGCCTCGTGCATCGCAGGCACCGGAGGAACGCCGCGCCCCTGGGCCGCATTCCAGGTGGCGAGCACTTCGTGCCAGAGCAGTGCGGCAAAGAGGAATCCGGGCGAGACACCTTTCTCGTCGAGGATGCGCTCGTCGGTCCGCTGGAGCGCGAGCATCACGAACCGCTCGCCCATGGGCTGCTCGAGGATCACGTCGAGCATCGGCAGCAGACCATGGTGCAAGCCCTGGGCGCGAAGGCGCTGGATGCAGGCCACCGCGTGGCCGGAGAGCAGCAGCTTCAGCATCTCCTCGAAGAGGCGCGCCGCCGGGACGTTCTGCATCAGGTGCGCCATCTCGCGGATCGGGGCTTCAGTCTGTGGTTCGATCGTCAGACCGAGCTTGGCAGCGAGCCGGACCGCCCGGAGCATCCGGACCGGATCCTCGCGGTAGCGGACGCTGGGGTCACCGATCATGCGCAGCGTGCGGGTCTTCACGTCATCGTAGCCCCCGCAGTAGTCGATGATCTCCTCGGTGCCGGGATCGTAGTAGAGCGCATTGGCCGTGAAGTCGCGGCGGACGGCATCCTCTTCCTGGTTGCCGAAGACGTTGTCACGCAGGAGGCGACCGTGCTCATCCTTCTTGTGGTCGTCATCGCCCGCGGACTGATTCGCGCGGAAGGTCGACACCTCGATGGTGTCCTGGCCGAACATGACGTGCACGAGGCGGAATCGCCGTCCGATGATGCGGGACCGGCGGAACACCGCATAGACCTGTTCGGGCGTGGCGTCGGTGGCGACGTCGTAGTCCTTCGGCGTCCGGTCGAGCATGAGATCGCGCACAGCGCCACCCACCACGTAGGCCTTGTATCCGTGACTCTGGAGCGTCTCGGTGACCCGCCGGGCACTGCTGCTGATGCGATCCTTCGTGACCCCATGTTTCGAACTGGGGATCGTCACGGGCGCACCACCGCCGCGGTGCCCTCCGGCTGGGCCACGACGGCCTCGGGAGAACACCTTGTCGAGCAGTTTTCGGATCATGCGGCGGGAGGTCTCGGAAAAACAGCGTCTGGAAGGCGCCGGATTATACCTGCGGGAATTGCCACGACCCTGCTCTCAGCGAAGGCTGATGATGGGCCATCCCTGCGCCAGGGCGTGTTCCTTCAGGGTTTCATCAGGATCGACGGCCACCGGGTGGGTGACGCGCGACAGCAGCGGGAGATCGTTGAGGGAGTCGCTGTAGAACCAGGTCTCCGAGAACGACGACCAGCCGAGACGCAGGTCCGCGAGCCACGCCTCGACGCGGGCCACCTTGCCCTCGCGGAAGGCTGGCAGTCCGCGCACCTTGCCGGTGAATTCACCGGACGACAGTTCCTCGGGATCCGTCGCCACCAGATGCTCGATCCCGAAGTCGCTCACGATGGGGCGGGTGACGTAGCTGTTGGTGGCGGTGACCACGGCCCGGGCGTCGGCCGCGTGGCTGGCGACGAGATCGCGAGCCTTCTGCGTCATCATCGGACGGATCTTCCGGCGGAAGTAATCCTCGCGCCACCGATCGAGCTGCACCCGTGGATGGCGCGCGAGCGGCTTCAGCTGGAAATCGAGGAACTCGTGGATGTCGAGCGTCCCGGCGCGGTACTGGTCGTAGAAGGTCTGGTTGCGGGCCTCGTAGACCTCGCGATCGAGCACGCCCTGCTCGATGAGGTACTGCGCCCATTCGAAGTCGCTGTCTCCGGCGAGCAGTGTGTTGTCGAGGTCGAAAAGCGCGAGTTTCATGAATGGCATGCCTTGGAGAGCGGGGGTCAGGATCGGGAAACCGGCGGCGCCTGGAGCACTTCGCGCAGCAGAGGAACGGTGAGCGGGCGATGCTGCTCCAGCGAGGAGCGGTCGAGGGCATCGAGCGCAGCGATCAGCGACGGCAGATCACGGCGCCCGCGGCTCATCATGTAGGACGCCACGTCATCGCCCATGCGCAGGCCGCGGGCGTGGGCATGGCGGATCAGGGCTTCGGCCTTCTCGCCGTCGGAGAGTGTCTGCACCTGGTACACGAGCCCCCATCCCAGACGGGTGGCGAGATCGGCCCGCACCGACAGTGTCGCCGGCGGCGCATTGCCAGTCACGACGATCGCGGCGTCGTTCTCCTTCGCCTCGTTCCACCGGACGAAGAGCCTCACCTGGGCAGCATCGTCCAGGAGATGGGCGTCGTCGGCCAGCATGACGGCATCCGGGTGCAGGGCCGGACCCTCGAAGGGATCGGCCGCCGGATCGAAGCGGATGACATCCCGCCCCGCCATCAATGCGTCCACGGCACAGGCCGACAGCCAGTGACTCCGGCCGGAGCCGGGGGCGCCCCAGAGAAAGACCGCACGGGGGCCGGCGTCCCGTAGGGCGATCCGTTGCAGGGCATGGACGAGTTCCGCGTTGCCGCCGGACACCGACGTCTCGAGGCCCAGGGTGACCTCGACAACGAGGCCGAGCGCGAGCTGCTTCATCGGTGCGATTATACAAATCCCCCCGCCGTCGGCCCTGCCCCATCCGGTAGAATCCGCCCCCTCCCCTCGTTTCGCCACAGACCCCATGAGCACGTCCCGACCGCCCGGCGGTGGATTGTCCTACCGTGACGCTGGCGTCGACATCGATGCCGGCGACGCCCTCGTAGATCGCATCAAGCCACTGGCGCGCAGCACCATGCGCGAGGGCGTCCTGGCCGGGATCGGCGGATTCGGCGCGCTGTTCGAAGTGCCGAAGCGCTACCGCGAACCGGTGCTCGTGTCCGGAACCGACGGCGTGGGCACGAAGCTCAAGCTCGCCTTCCAACTGAACGCCCATGACACGGTCGGCATCGATCTCGTCGCCATGAGCGTGAACGACATCCTCGTGCAAGGCGCCGAGCCGTTGTTCTTCCTCGACTATTTCGCCTGTGGCCGACTGCACGTCGACACCGCGGCTGCCGTGATCGGCGGTATCGCCGAAGGTTGTCGTCAGGCCGGCTGCGCCCTGATCGGCGGAGAGACGGCGGAGATGCCCGGCATGTATCCGGATGGCGAGTACGACCTCGCCGGGTTCGCCGTCGGCGCGGTCGAGCGCTCGGCGATCATCGATGGCCGCGCGATCGCCCCCGGCGACGTCATCGTGGCGCTTGCATCGAGCGGTCCGCACAGCAACGGCTACTCGCTCGTCCGCCGCATCGTCGAAGTCTCGGGCGCAGACCTGTCAGCCGATTTCGACGGGCGCTCGTTGGGCCAGGCATTGATGGCTCCGACCCGCATCTACGTGAAACCTGTCCTCGACCTGATTCGCAGCGTCCCCGTGAAAGGCATCGCACACATCACCGGCGGCGGCATCGTCGAGAACGTACCGCGCGTGCTCCCGGAGAACGTGACTGCCGAGATCCGCGCCGACTCCTGGGACCTCCCCCCTGTGTTTCGCTGGTTGCAGTCACAGGGCAACGTCGCGGATGCCGAGATGCACCGGGTCTTCAACTGCGGCATCGGGATGGTGATCGTCGTCGCGGCGGCGGATGCGGAACGCACGGTGGCCCATCTGAACGGCGCAGGTGAGCAGGCATGGGTTGCGGGACATGTCCGTGCCCGCCGGGATACCGAACACCAGACCGTGGTCACATGAGCCGGGTCGTCGTCCTGATCTCCGGGCGGGGCAGCAACATGCAGGCGCTGATTGCTGCAGGTATTCCGCTCACCGCAGTGATCAGCAACCGACCTGAAGCCGCAGGTCTCGAGGTCGCCCGCACAGCAGGCGTGGCAACGGAAACGGTGGACCACCGCCTCTACTCCGACCGTGCGAGCTTCGACGCAGCGCTCGCAGCCTGCATCGACCACCATGCGCCGGACCTCGTCGTGCTCGCCGGCTTCATGCGCATCCTGGGGGCGGACTTCGTGAACCGGTACGCAGGGCGCTTGATGAACATCCACCCTTCGCTGCTGCCGGCGTTCACCGGTCTCGATACGCATCGCCGCGCCCTCCAGACCGGGTGCAAGATCCACGGCTGCACCGTCCACCTCGTCACACCCGAACTCGATCACGGCCCGATCATCGCCCAGGCAGCCGTCCCGGTCCTGGACGACGACGATGAGGATTCCCTCGCGGCCCGCGTGCTCGCGCAGGAACACCAACTCCTGCCAGCCGCTGTCCGCTGGTACCTGGCTGGCCGGCTCAGCGTCGACCGGCTGCGCGTCGGCCTCTCGGGATCACCGCATCACACCGGCAGTCTCAGGGTGCCCGAGGTCGCATGAGATCCCTCGCAACCACCGTTCTCATCGCACTCCTGACCGGAGTCGCCACGGCCTCCGAGGACGAGACTGCGCCGGAAGCACCCGTGATGGCACCCTCGGTCAATGTCACTGGTCGAACCCTCGCCCGTGTCCAGACGGCGCCGATGCGTGTGGAGATGACGATCTCCGTGGAAGCGCGCGGGATCACGGTGGGTGAGGGCCGCGACGTGTTCGAACACGACCGCGATACCTACCGGGTCGTGAGCGAGGCCCGCACGACCGGCATCGCGCGGCTGCTCAAGCGTGTGGACGAGAAGCGCGAAAGTCGCGGCCTCGTGGGCGGTTCGGGGATCCAGCCGCTGGTATACCGCCAGGAGCGGACAGCCAAACCGGTGAAGATCGCGACGTTCGACTGGGATGCCAGGAAGCTGGCGCTGCAGGAGGGCGACGATCGAGAAACCGTCGATCTGCCGCCGTTCACGCTCGATCAGACGAGTCTCACGTACGCCTTCGTGTTCGTGGAGCCTCCGCGGTCCGGTAGTTTTCCGGTGCAGGTGACCGACGGACGCCGGCTGGTCGAGTACGAAGTCGCGTTCGTGGCCCGGGAGCGCATCAAGTCGCCCCTCGGCGACCTGGATACGCTTCACTACAGGAAGGTGCAGCGGGGCGACGACAAGCGCGGTTTCGAGTTCTGGTTGTCGATCGCCCATCATCATCTCCCGGTGCGGGTTCGCATCGTCGAGAAAGATGGCACGGCGTTCGATTCGAACGTGACGAAGCTTCAGTTCGATGGCCGGTAGACCCGGCCGCCTGATAGTCCCGGCCGCGCGTCAGTCCCGGCCGCTGGTTTGATCCGGCCGCCTGCGCGGCCATCGGAGTTTTTCTTGGATATCAGAGCCCCCCAGGTCACCGCGCTCACCGATGCCGTGCGCGCGCTGCTACGTTTCGAACATCCGGCGGATGCCGTGATGCGCGCATGGTTCCGCGAGCACCCGGACCTCGGCGCCCGCGACCGCGCGCTGGTCGCGGACACTGCATTCGGCATCCTGCGACATCTCCGGCGCCTCCAGCACCTGGCCCCCGATCAGGCGCCACGCAAGCTGGTACTCGCCTGGATGGTGCTGCAGCAGGGTCGCGCCGTGCGCTCCATCGAATCGATGCTCTCGAAGGACGAAACCGCCTGGCTCGAACAGATGAAGGGGCACAAGGAGGACTTGCCGCCGGCCGTCGAGCTGTCCCTGCCGGACTGGCTATTCGACCTGATGGTGCAGGAGTTCGCCCCGGACGACCTGACGGCGCTCGGTCGCGCTCTGCTCGAACCCGCACCGCTCGATCTCCGCGTGAACACGCTGCTCACCCGCCGCGAGGACGTTCTCGCATCGCTTGCCGCGAGCGGCGTGGAGGCGACGCCGTGCGCGCTGAGCCCGATGGGCGTGCGGCTGCGCGAAAAGCCCGCGCTCGAACGGCATGAACTCTTCACGTCGGGACACGTGGAGGTGCAGGACGAAGGCAGTCAGCTCGTCTCGATCCTGACGGATGTCCGACGGGGTCAGATGGTCGTCGACTTCTGCGCGGGCGCAGGGGGCAAGACCCTCGCACTCGGCGCCCTCATGCGATCGGAAGGACGCCTCTATGCGTTCGACACCAATGAGCGTCGACTGACCCAGTTCAAGCCGCGCCTCAAGCGCTCGGGGCTCTCGAACGTGCACCCGCAACTCATCGACACCGAGAGCGATGTCCGGGTGAAACGCCTTGCGGGCAAGATCGACCGGGTACTGGTGGATGCCCCGTGCAGCGGCACGGGCACGCTGCGCCGAAATCCCGACATCAAATGGCGGATGAAGCCTGGTGCGATCGACGAACTGCGAGCGAAGCAGGCATCGATCCTCCATGCGGCGGCGCGACTGCCCAAGGTGGGCGGACGCCTCGTCTACGCCACATGCAGCCTGCTCCGCACGGAGAACGAAGGGGCCGTCGAGGACTTCCTCACGCTCCATCCGGGTTGGGAGATCGTCGACGCACCTGACATTCTCAGGAAGGCTGGCGTTGCGTTAGACGCCCCGGGCCCCCATCTGCGGCTGTATCCCCACCTCAACGGTACGGACGGATTCTTCGCGGCAGTGCTGGAACGCAAGGCTTAGAATCGGTCTGCCGCCCAACGACAACCATTACCGTGCTCGAAAGCAGCAACCTCCTCACCGCACTCATCCACGAGGCGGAGACCATCACCGTTCTCTGGCAAGTGGCCCTCATCCTCGGCGCCTACGCTTTGGCTTGGCTGGCGGCTCGGCGCCTTCGTCCGATCATCGCCCGCATGACGACGCCCGCAGACGCGGACGCCAACACCGAGAGACTCTCCCAGCCGCACATCATCACACCTCTGCTCGCGTGGTTGCTGCTCATCGCTGCGCGCGCGGGGTTCATCGGCGCTTCGATGCCGGTGCGCGTGCTCGACATCGCGATTCCGCTTTCGTCCTCGTTGGTCATCATCCGGATCGCGGTGTACATGCTCCGCTACGCCGTACCCGGGGCGAGCTGGGTGCGCTCCTCCGAGCGCGCGATCGCGTGGACGATGTGGATCGGCGCGGTCCTCCACATCACCGGGATCCTGCCGAGGATCCGGCAGGGACTCTCAGAGATCGTGGTGAGGTTCGGCACCCTGGATATCTCGGCCCTGGAAGTGGTGGAGGGCACCCTTGCAGTGGTCGTGACGATGGCTTTCGTCCTCTGGCTCGGTCGGCTGGTCGAGCGACGGCTGATGCGGCTGGCACATCTCGATACGAGCCTGCGGGTCGTCGTATCGAAGCTGGTGAAGGCCGTACTCCTGCTGATAGGTATCCTCACCGCGTTGTCGCTCGTCGGCATCGACATCACCGTGCTCTCGGTGTTCGGGGGCGCACTGGGTGTCGGACTGGGGTTCGGCCTGCAGAAGATCGCAGCGAACTACGTGAGCGGATTCGCGATCCTGCTGGACCGCTCGATCAAGCTCGGCGACCTGGTGACCATCGACAATCGCTACGGCGAAGTGACCCGCCTGACGACCCGCTACGTGGTGGTCAAGGGCCTGGACGGGACGGAGAGCATCATTCCGAACGAGACTGTGATCACCTCGACGGTGCTGAACCACTCGTACTCCGATCGAAAGCTCCGGGTGGATGGTGCCGTCCAGGTGGCCTACTCGACCGATGTGCGTCGGGCGCTGGAGATCATCGGGGAGATCCTCCGCGCCCATCCGCGCGTCCAGGAGAGTCCGGCCCCCCTCGCCATCGTGAAGGGGTTTGCCGACAGCGGGATCGACCTCAGCTTCTTCGTCTGGATCAACGATCCTGAGAACGGGACCGGACTGCTGCGGTCCGAACTGTGCCTGGCAATGCTGGACGCCTTCCGTGCGAGCGGCATCGAAATTCCGTTCCCGCAGCGCGACATCAGGATCACCGGGCTACCTCCCGGATTGACGCCGGAGGGCGGCAATCCTTGATCGTCATCAAGGCCTTGCGATGATCTGTCGCTAAGCTACGCGGTGGATGAGGCCGTTTCGACCGTCGTCGATCGGCTACAATCCGCGCCTGTTCCGGTTCCTTGCCGGGCCATTCATCTTCAGAGGTATGCATGACCTATAACGGGTTGATAGATCTTCCTTGGTGGGGCTACATCGTTGTCGCGCTGGCTCTCACCCACATCACTATTGCCGGCGTCACGATCTTTCTGCACCGACACCAGGCGCACCGCGCCCTGGACCTCCACCCCATCCCCAGCCATTTCTTCCGCTTCTGGCTCTGGCTCACCACCGGCATGGTGACGAAGGAATGGGCAGCGATTCACCGCAAGCACCACGCGAAATGCGAGACCGCCGAGGACCCGCACAGCCCTCAGGTGAAGGGCATCCGGAAGGTGATGTGGCAAGGCGCCGAACTGTACCGCCTCGAATCGCACAATCTCGAGACGATGGAGAAGTACGGTCACGGCACGCCGGACGACTGGATCGAACGTAACGTCTACACGAAGCGTAGCCAGTGGGGGATCGTGCTCATGATGATGATCGACCTCCTGCTCTTCGGCCCGATCGGGCTCACGATCTGGGCAGTGCAGATGATCTGGATCCCGTTCTTCGCTGCCGGCGTGATCAATGGCATCGGCCACTACTGGGGCTACCGGAACTTCCAGTCGGAGGATGCCAGCACGAACATCGTGCCCTGGGGGATCCTGATCGGGGGTGAAGAACTGCACAACAACCACCATGCCTACGGCACATCGGCCCGGCTTTCGTCCAAGTGGTACGAGTTCGACATCGGCTGGCTCTACATCCGCTCGATGGAGATCGTCGGCCTCGCCAAGGTCAAGAAGCTCGCACCGAAGCTGACTTGGCGCGACGGGCGCGCTGGATGCGATCTCGAAACGCTCCAGGCCGTGATCACCCACAGGTATGACGTACTGGCCCGTTTCGGGCGTTCTCTTCAAGCCACGTACCGCGAGGAGATCGGAAAGTTGAAGTCCTTCGGCCTCTCGACCACCGACCACTCGGTGGTCGACCGTCTGATGCTGGGAGATGCCCGTGTCGCCGACGCTGACCGGGTGCGTGTCGAGAGCTACCTGGAGCACAGCAAGGTACTCGCCACGATCTACGGGATGCGACAGGAACTCGTACAGCTCTGGCAGCGCTCGACAGCCTCGAAGGAACAGCTGGTCAGGCAACTCGATGACTGGTGCCGTCGGGCCGAGGCCAGTGGGATTGCTTCGCTTTCGGACTTTTCCCGCCAGCTGCGTCGCTACGCCTGACCCCCTGCGATGGATCGCGACTGCTTCGGCGGTTGCGATCTGCCCAACAAAAAAGCCCGCGATTGCGGGCTTTTTTGTTGGTCTCCGAAGCCGGTTACTTGAGCTTCGTTTCCTTGTAGATGACGTGCTTGCGAACCACGGGATCGTACTTCTTGATCTCGAGCTTCTCAGGCGTCGTCTTCTTGTTCTTGGTGGTGGTGTAGAAGTGGCCGGTGCCGGCCGTGGATTCAAGCTTGATCTTGTCGCGCATTTTTCAGATCTCCGTCCGTATCAGACGCGGTCGCCGGCAGCACGCAGCTCGGCAAGCACGACATCGATGCCCTTCTTATCGATGGTCCGCAGGCCAGCTTGGCTCACTCTCAGACTGACCCACCGGTTTTCGCTCTCCACCCAGAAACGGCGGTGGTGAAGATTGGGCAGGAAACGCCGCTTGGTCTTGTTGTTTGCGTGGGAAACATGGTTCCCGACCATCGGCTTCTTGCCGGTGACTTGACAGACGCGGGCCATGGTTAGCTCCGGAGGCGAAATTCGAAAGGCGCGATTTATACCACGCGAGACCCCGTTCCCTCAAGAGACTCCTGCGAAACACAGCCAGACTCGCCGAAGCGGCCCCTGCCATGGCGGCGTTCGACGGCCCCCGTCAGAGGAGACCGCGCTCTGCAAACGAGACCGCGCAGCCCTGCCCGACAACGAAATGATCGAGCACGGCGATGTCCACCAGTGCAAGCGCGCTCTTGAGTGCGCGGGTGAGTGCCTCATCGGCATGACTTGGCTCGGCGACGCCAGACGGATGGTTGTGCGCGAAAATGACGGCGGCTGCATTCCGAGCAAGCGCTCCCTTGACGACCTCCCTGGGATAGACGCTTGTCTGAGTGAGGGTCCCGCGAAACAGCTCGTCCATGCACAGGACACGGTTCTGCGCATCCAGATAGATGACGACGAAGACCTCCCGATCCAGATGCTGCAGAGACAGCCGCAGGAAGTCCTTCACGCGATCGGGCGACGTGAGGACGTCCCGTGTCTTCAACTCCTCGGCAAGGACCCGTCTCGCAATCTCCAGGACGGCCTGAAGCTGTGCAGCCTTCGCGACGCCGAGGCCGGGCAGCCCGGTAAGGGCCTCCTGAGGCGTTCCTAGAAGACCCGACAAACCACCGCGGTCCTCGAGCAGCGTCCGGGAAAGCTCCACCGCACTGCGCCCCGCCACGCCAGTCCTGAGCACCACGGCGAGCAACTCCGAATCTGACAGCGCGCCGGCACCTCGGTTGAGCAACTTCTCGCGGGGGCGATCCTGCTCGGGCCAGTCCTTGATCGACACGACATCGGCTCCCGTCGCGAGGAAGATGCGGGTCAGTTTACACTTCGGCCCCTTGCTCACGGACTCCCTGGCCATGACCCAGACCTTCGGACAGAGGCGCATCCTGCTCGGAATGACCGGCGGCATCGCCGCCTACAAAGCTGCGGAACTCTGCCGCCTCCTGGTCAAGGCGGAGGTCGCCGTGGATGTCGTGATGACGGAAGCGGCAACCCGCTTCATCGGCGGCGTCACCATGCAGGCGCTCTCGGGGCGGCCTGTCCACACGAACCTCTGGGACCCTGCCGTCGGCAATGGCATGGGTCACATCGATCTCTCTCGCGCAGTTGATCTCGTGGTGGTGGCACCGGCCAGCGCGGACTTCCTGGCGAAGCTTGCGGCCGGCACCGCTGACGATCTTCTCTCCACCCTTTGCCTGGCTCGCGATTGCCCGCTCATGGTCGCCCCAGCGATGAACCGGCAGATGTGGGAGCACCCGGCGACCCAGCGAAATGTCGGGCGCTTGCGCGAGGACGGCGTAATCGTCCTCGGTCCGGACAGCGGTTCACAGGCCTGTGGAGAAACCGGTATGGGCCGCATGTCCGAACCCGAGACGCTCTGCGAACAGATCCTCGGATGGTTCGAACCGAAGATTCTCGACGGCGTGCGGGTGGTATTGACGGCGGGACCAACCTTCGAACGCATCGATGCTGTCCGGGGCATCACCAACCTCAGTTCCGGGCGCATGGGCCATGCACTGGCGCGATCGCTCCGTGATGCCGGTGCGATCGTCACCATGGTGAGCGGGCCCACCGCACTCAAGTCACCTCCGGGCATAGCAACCATCGATGTCGTGAGCGCTGCAGAGATGCTCTCGGCCGTCGAAGCCCGGCTCACGGAATGCGACATCTTCATCGGCGTCGCGGCTGTGGCGGACTACACCCCCTTGCATCCGCAAGAGCAGAAACTGAAGAAGGACGCGCGGATCCTCGCGATTGAACTGGCACCGACGGTCGACATTCTCGCCAACGTCGCGAGCCGCGCCAATCCGCCGTTCTGCGTCGGCTTTGCGGCAGAGAGCGAGCGGCTCGACGAGTTCGCGGAAGCCAAGCGTAGACGGAAGAACGTACCCCTTCTCGCCGCAAATCTCGCTCAGCAGTCCATGGGCACGGACGACAGCGAGATCGTGCTGTTCGACGACAGCGGACGCCAGGTTCTACCGCTCGCGCCGAAGTCCGAACAAGCACGTCGTCTCGTCACCCATATCGCCCGCCTCTACGCCGCCGCACGCTGATGCGCGGCGCTTCCGCGCCTCCTCATCCACCCTTCGAGACAAGACGACACTCGTGATCGACATCGACCTCAGAATCCTGGACGAGCGCGTCCGCGAATACCTGCCCTCGTACGCCACCCCCGGATCGGCGGGAATGGACTTGCGAGCTTGCATGGAGACCACGATCTCGCTGGCGCCTGGCCAGACCGAACTTGTTCCCACCGGCATCGCCATCCACCTGCGTGACCCTGGACTCGCCGCCATCGTCTTGCCGCGCAGCGGCCTGGGCCACAAGCATGGCATCGTGCTGGGCAATCTTGTGGGCCTGATAGATTCAGACTACCAGGGGCAATTGTTCGTGTCGGTCTGGAATCGAGGCTCGACAACGTTCGAACTCGGTCCGATGGAGCGCATCGCGCAGTTGGTGATCGTGCCTGTCGTGCGTGCCAACTTTCGCGAAGTTGAGCAATTCGTCCAGTCCGATCGCGGAACCGGCGGGTTCGGCAGTACGGGAACGAAGTAGGCCCTGCGCTCGACAACAAAAAAGCCGGCTCGAGCCGGCTTTTTTGTTTGATCGCCCGAACCATCCAGGGCAGCAGCGCAACCTTACTTGGCAGCGCCCGTGTCCCCGGCGGCATCATCCTTCAGTTTCCACTCCTGGAGCGCCCGGATGTAGGCCACGATATTCAAGATTTCTTCTGACGACAGGGTCGACGCAAACGCACCCATCTTCGTGTAGGGCTTACCAGCCGCGATGGTTGCGTAGATCTGGGACGAGCGGCTTCCGTGCTTGTACTTCTGACAGGCGAGGCAAACCCCACTGCTTCCACCACGACCATCAGGGCGGTGGCAATAAGAACAACGCGCCTGGTAGCGATCCTTGCCGTTCTCGAGAGCCGCCTCTTCGGTCGGAATGGGCATGTCGTTCTCCATCCCGTGACGGTCCTGTTCTGCCAGGGCTGGGCTGGCTGCGAACGTAAGCGCGATCGTTAGTCCGGCGAGCAGACTTCCGATCCATCGACTGAACTTCTTCATTGTGATTCCTCCCTAGATTCGCGAGTTGATTACGAAGAGAACGGTGAAAAGAAAGGCACGCCGTAGCTTTCCACGATCTCCTGGATCTTCCCGTTCGTGAGCAGCTCGTCGATACCTTCGTTGATGAACTTCATGAGTGTCTTGTCCTGCTTTCGGATGGCCCACGCACCGTTGAACCGCAAGCCTTCGAGCGGTACGAAACCCTCGGCGATACGGAACTCCGCCTTCGGAAACTCTAGGCGCGCCACGCCCAAGGCGGTAGACCACATCATCCCCGCGTCGATCTCCCCTTTCCCGAGAGCGCCCATCATCCGTCGGTTGTCCAGAAAGAGCTCCCTAGGGATCTTGTTCGTGAACAGGAAATCATCCATCGGGGTGGACATCGAGACGCCGACCTTGAGGTTCGCCTCGCGGATCTCGTCGAGAGTCTTGAGGGGGGATGCCTTGCCCTGAGTCACTAGAACGTAGCCCATCCCGATGTAGGGCTGCGTGAACTGCATCTTGTTCATCAGCATGTCGTCGTCACCGCTGTCCGACAAGCCTAGGAAGACATCGCATCTCTTGGCAAGGATCGAAGTCCGGAAGGCCTTTGCTGTACCCCCGCGACCAGCGGTGCTCACCCAGTACATTTCTATTCGCATGTTGCCGCGCTTGGCTATCGACCGGAGGATCTCCACATCGAATCCCGGCGGATCCCCGTTCTGAAGCGCGTAGGGGTAGTCGAACGGATCTGCGCAAGCGGTGATGATGCCCCGGGCCTTCGATCGCCCAAGCGCATCCTTGGGTTCATCTGCGTCACTTTCGTCGGCAGCTTGCGCACCGAGCGATCCGACTGCCAAGGCCAGCAGCGCGGCACCAGAGATCAACCGTCTGATCATATTCTTCAACTTGCACTCCTCACCTGTCGCTCAGCGACAGTGTCTCTTACACCAACTGAACACATCGTCCTGTGCCGGCAATCTTCCATCGCCTCGGCGCAAGCCCCCTCCATCCCTGAATCGTTTTCTTGTGCCCTGCCAACGTTGCAACGACCTCGCCAGAAATCGGTTGAGGTCGTTTCGCGCTTCACAAAAGAACAGGGGAGGGTAAGTGCTTCACCCTCCCCATGCTTTGCTGCCAAACGGCGCTTCAGCGGGCGGGGACCTGCCCCGCCCGGGGAACGACTATCAGTCGTCCACGGAGAAGACCATCAGACCGCCACCCTTCGACTGCTTCTTGTACCACTCGCCGTAGTACAGGGGCCAGATACCGCCGCCACCCGCACCGTAGACGATCGACACGTACTGCTTGCCGCCGACGGAATAGCTCGTCGGGTTGCCGTACACGCCCGTGCCGAGGTTGAAGGACCAGAGGTGCTCACCGGTCTCGTCGTTCACGGCATTGAAGTAGCCTTCCGGATCACCGTAGAACACCAGGCCACCGGCCGTTGCCAACATACCACCCGTTGCGGGGTAGGACATCGACTTCGACCAGACCAGCTTGCCCGTGGCGGCATCGAAGGCCTTGACTGCACCCGCGCCCGCGTTGAAGTTCAGCACCTTGGCACCGAGGTACCATTCGCCGCGCTTCCATTCCATCTTCTTGGCTTGGAGGTCCATCGCGAAGTCGTACACAGGCACGTACACCATCTTCGTGCGCTTGCTGTACGCCATCGGGTGCCACTCTTTGCCACCGTCGAGGGACGGCGCGATGTCGGTCGTCAGCTTGTCATAGACGACGTCCTTCTCGGGCCAGTTGTAGATCGGCTTGCAGTTGTTGGCCGGAGTGATGGGCTTCGTCCAGTTCACACGCTGCATGGCGGTGACCCAGATGCACTTGTTTTCGTTGCCGTACTTGGTCTTGATCGTGTTCTCGCGATCGATCGCGTACAGGTGACCGTTGCGCGAACCGTGCAGCCACATCTTCTTGCCGCCGAGGTCGACCAGGATCATTTCGTTCACGCCGTCGTAATCGTACGGATCGTTGGGCGTGTAGTTGAAATAGCTCTTGATCTTGCCGGTGTCGGGGTCCATCACGAGGTTGCTGTTCGTGAACAGGTTGTCGCCCAGACGCACGTGACGGTCGAAGTCGGGACCGGGGTTGCCCACGGGCCAGAACAGCGTGTTGGTCGCTTTGTCGTAGGAGCCCGTGATCCAAGCGGAACCGCCGCCGTACTTCCAGGACTCACCAGCCCACGTCTCGTTGCCGGGCTCGCCCGGGCCGGGGATCGTGTAGGTCTTCCACACCGGGGCACCGGTGTCGGCGTCGATCGCCGCGATCCAGCCACGAACGCCGTACTCGGCGCCGGCCGTACCGAAGATGATCTTGCCGCGAAGGGCCATCGGCATGATCGTGAAGGTTTCGGCGTACGTGTAGTCACCGATCTTCTTGTCCCAGACGACCTTGCCCGTGGCGTTGTCGAGCGCAACGATGTGCGCGTCGAGCGTGGCCAGGTAGACCTTGTTCTTGTAGACCGCAACACCGCGGTTCACGACGTCGCAGCAGAGCTTCGGGAACACATCGCCCGGAAGTTCGCGCTCATACTTCCAGTTCACCTTGCCCGTGGCACCGTCGACGGACCAGACCTTGTTGTAGGACGAGGTCACGTACACGTTGCCGTTCACGACGACAGCCTGGCTGTCCTGGCCGTCGAGCACGCCGAACGACAGGTTCCAGACGGCCTTCAGCTTCTTGATGTTGCCCTGGTTGATCGTGGCGAGCGGGCTGTAACGAGTGGTCTCGTAGTCACGGCCGTAATGGAGCCAGTTGCTGGCGTCCTTATCGGCGTTGAGCAGCATGTCGTCGGTGACGTAGTTGTGATACAGCTTCGATTCTGCCGAGTCCAGACCCTGCGCCCAGGCGCCGCTGGAAGCGACGGCCAGAGCGGCAACGACTGCCGCGCGCTTGTAGTGCTTCACCATTGAAGTACCTCCCGAATACGCCTCTAGGTTGTGACACCCTGAGGCCTTGGTTTTTGCATAACTTCGAAGTTACGTACTGCCTGACGGAGCGCGTCGATGGGAATTGTTGCCGCGCCGCGCGAGAAAGTAAGGGAACCCCTCCCCCTTGTCAACACTGCTCTCCAGGCGTAGTTCCCAGGGGCGTCGGGTTTGCGGAAACCCGCGTGAAATCTCGTTGGACAGCCGATCGATGTCCAGCGGAAAGCAGCCTTGGAAGGCCCGTTTCAGCCAAGCTCGATGGTGAAGATCGACGCGTCGTCGTGGTGGGGCGCGCAGTCGAGATGCGCGTGGAGGTCGCTCATCACCCGGTCGAGCGATGCCTTCCCGGACGATGCTTGGACGGCCCGCACCAGGCGATCCATCCCGTAGGGTTCGCCGGAGAGATCCGTGGCTTCGATCACGCCATCGGAGTACGCCACCAACCGTTCGCCGCGTACGAACCGGAGTTCGCGGCAGGAATCATCGAAGTCGGCGTCAGGCAGGATGCCAAGGGCCACCTGGTCGGATTTGAGTTCCCGGGTGGACTGCCCATCGGTGGACAGGAGGAGTGCTGGCGGCATCCCGCCGTTCCAGTACTCGAATCGCTGATCCTCGTCGTGGATGGCCACCATCAGGCCGGCCACGTACCTGCCGACGGGCAACTGCTCCCGCAGGCGGGCATTGATCTCGCGGACGATCTGCCCGAGCGGCAATCCCTTGCGGGCCATGCCATAGAAGATCTGGAGTGCCGGAATCAGGCTGACCGATGCCGTCAGCCCGTGCCCTGTGGCATCGGCAAGAAGCGCGTAGAACGTTCCGTTCGCGCCCCGCTCAGCTGCCACCACGTCGCCGCTGAATCTCGCCGAGGGCATGACTCGCCATGCCAGGCGGGGCTCCTGGAGCCCGACGCGTTGGACGATCGCCTTGATCAGCGAGGCCGCCAATTCGTGCTCGTACGTTTGTTCATCCTGGAGCCGGCGCAGCATGTCCGTCTGACTGCGCATCTCGGTCTGCATCCGGACGATGCGGTGGAAGGAACGGATCTTCGCCTTCAGCACGGCCAGATTGATCGGTTTGGGAAGATAGTCATCGGCGCCGGCTTCCAGACCGCGGACGACATCCTGTTCGGTCTGGAGCGACGACACGAGAATGACCGGAACCCAGCGATCCCGGGAAATGGCCCGCAGGCGCTTCGTGACCTCGATCCCATCCATGCCCGGCATCACCACATCCAGCAGGACAAGATCCGGAGACTGTCGCGCGAAGGCTTCCACGGCTGCCTCGCCATCCTCGACGGTGGTGACTCCATGGCCCTGCGCCGTGAGGTAGCTCCGGAGCAGCGCGACGATCGACGGGGAATCATCGACGACCAGGATCTCCATGCGGTCCCCAGCATCCAGAGCACCGCCGCCGGCAAATGTGGACATGGACGACTCCGACTCCTGAACCGGATGACGCAATCCAGGCATCGCGTCAGCCCTGGGAAACAGACACCGAGAACCGCAACTCGCTGCCGTTGCCCAGATACTCGAGATCGGCAAAACAGAGCTGTCTGGCGAGCGCGATACCCCGCCCGTTCGGCTCGAATGCACGTGCGGGGTCGAATTCCTGGAATGCCTTCCAGTCGAAGCCCTCTCCCCGGTCCCGGATGGTGAAGCGCACGGCATCGGGGTCCCGTCGGAAGCTCACTTCAGCCCATTTGTTCGCGTTCTCCGGCAGATCCAGACGACGCGCCACATCCTTTTCCCACAAGCCCTGGTGGAGGAGACGAGACTTTTCCTTCGTGGTGATGCCCAGGTTGCCGTGTTCCACCGCGTTCACGAGCAGCTCCAGGAGTCCGAGACTCACCCCGGCGGGCTCTGGACAGGCATTCGCCAGCAGCTGCGCGAGACCGCGGGCGTCCTCGAGCGTACGGAACTGGAACCGTCCCTCGGCCATCAGCGCAAACAGTTGTGTGTCGCGCTGGGCAGTCCGCGTCAGGTCCTTCCAGCCGGCCCGATCCGCCAGTGCGGCGCGAACGATCGTCGCCAGCACCTCGCCGTCGAACGGCTTCGTCAAATAGTAGTAGGCACCATTCTGGATGCCTTCCATCACCTGTTCCTTCGATGCGGCGGCGGTCTGCATGATGACCGGCACCTGGCGGAAGCGCGCCTCCTGCTTCACCCGTTTGAGCAGCGTGAGGCCATCCATCCGCGGCATCATCCGATCGAGGATGAGTGCATCGAACTCATCCTCGCCGGCGTTCTGCAGGAGATCCCAGGCCTCCTGTCCATCGTTCGCAGTCACCAACTCGTAGCCGGCACCATCGAGGTGCTCGGCGATGATCTCGAGGTTGAACGGTTCGTCGTCCACGACGAGCAATCTTGCGACCTTGGGCATCATGCGATATCACTCCTTGTGTCATGCACAGAGTCAGACTTGTGCGATAACGGCTCGCGCGGCAACAACATGACGATTGTCGCACCGCCTCCGGCTGTTGCCTCCGCCCGGATGACGCCCCGATGCTGGCTGACGATCTCCCGGCAGATGGCAAGCCCGAGGCCGGTGCCCCCGGCGCCGCTCCGCGTCTTGCTGCTCTGGATGAACTTGTCGAATACGGTCTCCAGTTCGGCGTTCGGAATTCCCACCCCATTGTCCTCGACCACGACCCGTACCGCAGGCAATACCAAAGTGCCGTCATCGATGCCCGCTGCCCGCACGGTCAGACGAACCGAGCCGTCGACCGGGGTGAAGCGAATCGCGTTCGAGAGAAGATTTCGCAGCACCTGCCCGATACGCGCCGGATCACACCATGCCTCGATGCTCTCCGCATCGAGGACCACCCCGATCCTGCGCTCGCCAGCCAGAACCGCGAACTCCTGGACGGCGGCATTCGCGATGGCGCGGATGCTGTGCGAGCCGAAATCGTATTGCATGGCCCCCGCTTCCAGCTTGGACAGATCGAGCAGATCGTTCAGCAGCCCCAGAAGCCGCCGTCCGCTCGTGTCGATGCGATCCAGATACTGCCGTGTCTTCGCCGTGTCGCCGGACCGCGATATCCCGAGCTGCGCGAACGAGAGGATCGCATGCATGGGCGTCCGCAACTCGTGCGACATGTTGGCGAGGAACTCCGATTTCGCCCGGTTGGCAGCCTCGGCCGCGTTCTTGGCGGCCAGCAGCTGTGCGGTACGTTCCGCGACGTGCCCCTCCAGCTCGTCCCGGTGGTTCCGGAGCGCCTCCTGGACCTGGCGGAACTCGGTCACGTCGAGATGTCCACCGAGCAGCCGGACGGGCGCGCCGCCGTCATCGCGTCGGATCCTGGCTCGCGAAAGGATGTGGATCCAGTGTCCGTCGCGGTGGCGAAGCCGGAACTCGGACTCGAAGCGGTCGGCGCCGGCATCGAGCCGCGCCTGCAGCTCTGCCAGGACGCGGTCGAGATCGTCGGGATGGACGCGGCTCTGCCAGTCGTCCCACGTGCCGGCCAGGTCGTTCTCCGCGTAGCCGAGCTGACGCTCGGCCTCGGCCGACCACTGCACGGTGCCCGCGGCCACGTCCCAGGTCCAGACGCCGAGATCGGTCGCCCAGATCACCGCCTGTAGGACATCCTCCTGGTTCCGCATCGACTGCTCCGCCGCCTCTCGGTCCGCGTTCGCACGCAGGTATCCGAGCACGACGGCGACCGCATCGGCCACGGCAATGACGGTCTGCCGCTCGTCATTCGTCCACGCATGCGATTGGCGGCGATCGACGGCGATCCGCCCCAGCATTCCGCCCTCCCCGCGCACCGCCACCTCGAGCACGGCGGAGATACCCGCGGCGCGCAGATGGGCTGTCAGCGCGGGATAGGCGCCGTCGCGGGTGCCGTCGTTGATGGCCATCGGGAGCCCCGCGGCGATCCCGGACTCCCATACCGCATCGCGGACCGCGAATCGATCCTCGCCTATCACCGGCAGATCTGCGCCTCCGCTGACGCGTTCCGCTGTCAGGGCATCGCCGACGCTGGTTGCGAAGGTGACCCGGGAGCCCGGCTGGGTCGCGGCGAGCTGGTCGACGGCGAGCCGGACGACATCCACCCTTCGCAGCCCCCTGACCACCCCCGCCGTGAGGTCGTTGACCAGCTGCAGCCGGTGCCGGGCAGCCAGCACCGACTGTTCGTGGCGACGACGATCGGAGATATCGGTCGAGATCCCGACCAGAAAGGTCGTGCCATCGGCCAGGCGGATCGGGGACTTGCTCTTCAGCAACCATCGCTCTGTCCCGTCGGCGCCGACCAGGCGCTCCTCGAAGGTCCGGCCCGTGCCGGTGCGGCGCACGATGGCATCCTCGTCCATGTTGCGCGCCGCATGTTCCGCAGGCAGCAGATCGGCATCCGTATGGCCCAGCAATGCTTCCCTCGGCCGCCCCACCAGGCGGCAGAATGCTTCGTTCACGGCCACCCAACGCGCCTCGTCGCTCTTTACGAAGAGCGGATTCGGGAGCGCGTCGATCACGCGCTGCAGATCCGGCACGGAGTCCTTGCCGGTCGAGGTCCACGGGGCGCGGGCCTCCCCGCCGGCCTCGGTCGATGCCGGACGACGGCGCTGCACGAACACGAGAGCGACGACCCCGATGCCCGTCAGACACAGACCCGTCGACAGAACGACGTTGGGGTCCAGGGCATCGAAGTCGCGGAAGAAATCCGGTGCCGGGGTCGCCGCGAGCCACCATCGGCATCCGCCATGCTCGATCAACGACACCACGACCAGGTCCCGCCCAGTCACGCCCCCCGCCGCGGCGCGGACGGCTGATTCGGACACGTCGCCAAGTGTCCATATCACCGTTTTGGGGGATGCCGTACCGCCGTGGTCACCAACGGTCAGCACGACGGTCGACTCGACGGTGCCGGCGATCTCTTCGCCACCTGACGCAATCCCGCGAAGGAATGGCGCCGAGAGAAGGGCCCGAAGTTCGCGACCCCGGCCGGCCGTCCCCCCATCGACAGCGCCGACGCGCGATGCGGTCACCCCCTCGCGCCGACCCGCCGGACGCCTGAGAAGGACGGGTCTCGACATCTCCGGATGATGGACAGCGAGATGCAGGCGATCCACATAGGTGCTCCACTCGCCCTCCCTCTCGCTGATCGCCGCATGGGCCGCCACACCGCGAAGCACATCTTCGGCAGCCGCGAGACGACCGACGAGGCGCGCGTTCTCCGCACCGGCCATGGCCCCGATTCGATCCCGGACCGCATGGTCCCAGCGGTCACGCACGAACCAGGCGGCAAGCAACGTGACGACAATCCCCGCCACCGCGACCAGCCACGCCAGGCTCCACGATGCGGTCGGATCGTCGCCAGCGCCGGGCGCCACGGCAGCAGGCAGTTCGATCCTCGTCGCGGCGGAACTGGACGTCATGCCGCCTCCATCCGGGCAGCGACGTCGTCCGACCGCGCGGGCAGTGTCAGTGTGAAGCAGGCACCACCGGCGGGATTGTTCCGCGCCCAGATGGTGCCGCGATGCTGTCTGGCGATCTCTCGACAGATGGCGAGGCCCAGGCCCGTGCCGCCGGCACCGCTGTTGGTCTTGCTGCTCTGGACGAACTTGTCGAACACGGCTTCGAGCTCGTCCTCCGGCACTCCCACGCCCTCGTCGAGCACCGCGACGCGCACCACTTCACCGTCCTCGTTGTCGACCACGATCCGTACGACCTTCCCGGCCGGTGTGAACTTCACGGCATTCGACAGCAGGTTGCGAACGACCTGTCCGATGCGCAGCGCATCGCACCATGCGAGGACGGGCCCCTCGTGGCGGACGTCGATCCGCACACCGTTCTCCCGTGCGTAGGCGGTCATCTCCGCGACGATGCCGTTGACCACGTCGACGACATCACACACCGCGAACTCGTAGCGCATCTTGCCGGCCTCCAGCTTCGCGAGGTCGAGCAGATCGTTCAGCAGCGCCAGCAGGCGCGCGCCGCTCTGATGGATTCGGTCGAGATACTGGCGGATCTTCGGAAGCTGCACTTCGGGGTCGGCGGTGCGATCGATCCCGAGCCGCGAGAACGACAGGATCGCGTGCATCGGAGTCCGCAACTCGTGCGACATGTTCGCGAGGAACTCCGACTTGGCCTCGTTGGCGGCCTCGGCGGCATCCTTCGCAGTGACCAGTTCGGCCGTCCGCTCCGCCACCACCCGCTCGAGGTCATCGCGATGCCGGATCAGATCCGCCTGGGCGCGACGGAAATCGGTGACGTCGATGTTGGCGCCCACGAAGCGTAGCGCGCGCCCTGCGGCGTCGCGCTGGATCTGCGCACGCGCCAGCATGTTGCGATAGCTGCCGTCGCGATGCCGGAGCCGGTACTCGATCTCGTAGCGGTTCGAATCCGATTTGAGGCTCGCCCTGAGGGCCGCCTCGAAACGCGGCCTGTCCTCCTCCAGGATGTGCTCGCGCCACGCCGCCGAATCGTCGAACTCGTGCGGCGCATAGCCCAACTGGGCCTTCGCCCGTTCGGAGAATCGGTAGCGGTCGTCGACGGCGTCCCACGTCCAGAGTCCGAGGTCCGACGCCCACGCCATGGCCTGGAGCACCGCCTCGTTCTCGCGCAACTCCGCCTCGACCTTTGCCCGCGCGCGCTCCGCGCTGTCTCCGATGTGCGCCAGCACCAGGCTTTCCGCAGCCTCCTCCGCAGTGCGGCGCTCGTGGGTCGTCCAGCCACGCGGCGTCGGCGACGACAGGGTCAGCAGCGCCTGCAGACCGGACGTCGCGCCGGCGCGGATGGGCACGACGACGAACGCGCGCATCCCCAACGACGGGAACGTCGCCCCCATGTCGTCGAGACCCGTTTCGAAACCCGCATCCGCGTCCGCGACGACCACCACCCGTCCGGCCTCGAGTCGGGCGAGGAGACCCGGGGACGCGTCGACGTCGATCGCGCCGCCGGCCAGCACTGCATCGGAACTGTCCGACACCACGACCCGCCCGCCCTCCCGCCGCCAGTAGGCGACGTGCGCGCCGCCGAGGGATTCCGACAGGCTGCGCAAAGCGAACGCCACGGTCTCGTCGAGCGGTGCGCCTCGCACCATGCAACCGGCGATCCCGTTCAGGACTTCCAAGCGAGCACGGCTCGCGAAGACTTCTTCTTCGGCCTGCTTGCGGCCCGTGATGTCGAGGCTCGCAGCAATCACGAACCGGCTGCCGTCGGCGAGCGCGGTCGCGACCTTCGTCTTGAGGATCCAGCGGGGGGATCCATCGCGGACGGGCATGTACAGCTCATCGACGATGGGCCCGTGGCCGGCGAGCACGAAGTCGTCCTCGCGCCACGCCGCGTCGCTGAATGCCTTGTCGTGCAGATCGTGGTCGGTGCGCCCCACCAGCTCCGATCGTGGCCGCCCGTAGAGCTGCTCGCCAGCCTCGTTGACGATGACCCAGCGGTGGTCCGCCGATTTCACGAAGACCGGCACCGGCAGCGCGTTCAGGACGGCATCGAGGAACTGCCGCCCGCGCTCCACCTCGACCGAAGCCGTCTTGAGGGCACTCACATCGGCAGCGGAACACACCAGATAACGCGTGCCCGCCGAAAGCTGCACGGCCGACTTCGAGGTGAGCCACCAGGTCGTCGTGCCGGAAGCGTCCTGCACCGGCAGCTCGCACTGCAGCGGTCGAGGGCTCGCGAGCGCGTCGGCATCCTCGCGGTCCATGCGCTCCCACGCATGCGGGAAGACCTCGCGGTTCGTGCGTCCGATGAGGGCCTCCCGCGCTTGACCGGACATGCGCTGGAATGCCCGGTTCGCCATCACCCAGCGCCCGGCCTCGTCCTTGACGAAGATGGCTTGGGGAACCGCGTCGATGAGGCCTTCCACGAAGTCCTTCGCCTCGCGCAGACCGCGCTCCGCCAGGACCCGCTCGGCCCCCGCCTCGCCGGATTCGAGCGCGAGCGCCAATGCATCGGCCACGGCATGCAGGATCGCGATCTCCTGATCGGACCAGTCTCGTGGCGTGGACGAACAGAGGGCAGCAACGCCTCGCAGCCGGCCACGGCGCATGACAGGCACCTCGATGCTCGCCTTCATGCCAGCGTCCCGGCGCGAAGCTGCCAGGTGCGACATGTCGGGCATCGCATCGACGTCGCGGATCACGACGACGCGACCGCTCGCAAGAAGCACGGCGTGTCCGGGCACCGCCTCCAGCCGGAACGCCTCTGCCGTCGGGCCGATGCCATCGGAGAAGCCCGCGAAGTGCAGCGCCGAGACACGTCCCTCCGGGTCGATCATCGCGAAGGCGACGCCGCTGCGGGCCACGAGCGGCGCCAGTCCTTCCACCGCAAGCTTCGCGACGTCCGCGAAGGCCGTGCCGGCAATGGTGGCCGCAGCGAGCGCGTTCATCACCTCCAGCCGTTTACCGACGGCGAGTGCTTCGTTCTCGACCCGCTTGCGATCCGTGATGTCGATGCCGGCAGCGACCACGAGGCTGCGCCCATCCACCAGCCGGACCACCTGTTTCGACTTGATGCGCCAGGCCTGCACCCCGTCGGCCCGGACGTAGGCTTCCTCGACGCGCTGGGGCTGCCCCGTCGCAAGCACCTGCCGATCCTGCTCGGCGAAGCGCGCCGCGTCCTCGGGTGGCAGGATCTCCGCATCAGTCCTGCCCAGCGCCGCGTCGCGGGTCCGGCCGACAGCCGCGAGGTAGGCATCGTTGACCAGCACCCATCGCAGCGCGTCGTCCTTGGCCACGACAGGCGTCGGAATTGCGTTCAACACGGCAGACAACAGACGCTCGCTCTCCTCGGCACGCTGCTGCGCCGCCTTCAGATCGCCCACGGGGATCGCAACGCCGACGAGACATTCCCGGCCTGCCGCGGCGCGCACGCGCTGCTTGATGAGCAGCGCCCATTCGCCCTGCCCCGCGCGGGTCCGGAACCGTGTCTCACGCGTGAGCGCGACACCGTCGGCGAATACCCGGTCGTCCTCCTCGTACGCCTGCATCGCCGCCGCGTGCGGGATGAGATCCTCGTCGCGACGGCCGAGGATCTCCGACTTCGGAAGCTGCCAGACGTCGGAAACGGCCTGGTTGACGGTCACCAGTCGATGATCGCGATCCTTCACGAAGACGGGATGCGGGATCGAATCCAGGATGGCATCGAGGAAGGCCCGCTGTGCGCCGACGTCGCGGTACGCTGCGTCGCGCTCGCTGCGCGCAGCAGCGAACTCGCCGTGGGCTGCGAGTGCGTTGCCCATGTCCATGACGGTGCTGACGTCCGCGGGGCTCCACTGACGAGGCGCATCTGCTTCGATCTCGATGATCCCCCACAGGGTGCCCCGCACGCGCACAGGCATGCCGATCAGTGCGCCAGCCGTCGCTCCGTGCATGCCGGCCGGCTCGTCCGCCGCCGCGATGTCCCGCAGCACGACGCAGGGCAGATCCACGAGCAGATCGCGATAGCGTTCGAGCGCGCCCGGATCGCCGGAAATGGACTCGAGCGCGGGCAAGGAAGCCGTGCCCATCGACTGGGCGACGCGGGCGACGTCCTGCCCCTGCGGTGCCCAGAAGGTCACGCGGACATCGCCGAGGAGCCGCCCGAGTCCGCGCAGAGCGATGTCGACCACCGTTGCGGCCGGCCGCGCATCGAGTGCTGCCCGGAGAATCTCTCCCGTCACCTGGAGGCGCAATCCGACGGCGACCAGTTCCCGCTCCTGCGTACGCAGTGCGGTGACGTCGTTGATGGTGGTGAGCACGAGCGCCGTGCCGTCCCCCCGACGGATGACGGTCTTGGCCCCGGTGGCATCGATGACCCGCCCGCCCGGGAAACCGTATTGCGCCTCGAAAGTGAGCACGCCGTTCGTCGCGAACACCCGCAGATCGCGCGCCCGGATGATCTCGGCGTCGTCCGGCGCGTACAGATCGAAATCGTCCCGACCCAGGATCTCCTCCCGGGAGCGGCCGAGAAGGCGGCACAGCGCGTCGTTCACCAGGATGTAGCGGAGGTCCTCCGACTTGACGCAGATGGGTGCCGGCACAGAGTCGAGCAGAACGCGCAGGAACTGATGGTCCGCTTCGCGGAGTTCCTCCGCCCGGTGCACGCTGTCGATGTCGATGCCCACGCCCATGAAACCGTCTGGCGCGCCATCCTCGTCGGCGAAGCGGCGGTAGTTGACGAGCAGCCAGCGGTGACTGCCGTCCCGGTGCAGGATCCGGCAGCGGAAGGCGCCTTCGACACCTTCACTCGAAAGCGCCGCCTGCATCACCGTGTGGTCATCGGGATGGATCGCATCGCGCCATGCGGACCCGAGGCCCGCCGACCGTTCGGATCCGGTGAGTTGCCGCCACACCGGATTGAGATAGGTCGCCGCGAACTTGTCGTCGGTCATCCAGACCAGGAAGGGCGCCGATTCGGCGAGGATTTCGAACCGCGACTCGTTCCGCGCGGCGCGATCCTCGAACCGGTCGGCGCGACGGCGCGCCTCGCGGGCACGCACCGCGAGGACGAGAACCAGGATCGTCGCGATGGCGCCGGACACGAGCACCACGGCACTGCCGCCGAACATCGGTGTAGGGTTCCGCAGACCCACGGCGAGTGACCAGGCGCCTCCAGGGCGCGCGAGATCGCGGGTGTGCAGCGTCGTGGCGGCAGGCATGGGGGACGAATCCGTACGCACCCGCACGGGCGTGCCGGACTCGCCCGGTACCGTGAGTTCTGCCACCAGACCGGAGCCTGTCGCCAGTGCAGCCCCGAGCAAGGCATCCAGCCGCAACGACGCCACCAGGACCCCGCGAGTCCCGCCCTTCGCGTAGCCGTCGTCCTCCACGGGGAGCAGCAACCAGGCTGTCGGCGCGGGCGCCTCGCCCTGGATCGCGGAGTCCCACGCGACCGAATAGACCGGACCGAGGTTGCGGCGGACCCGCCAGAGGTCCGGAATTCGGGGGGAGTCCGCAGTGAGGTCGACACCGATGTCAGGCAGCGGCGCGGCATGATCCCACTGCCGCACGAATCGCAGGGTATGCCGCGGACGGGTTGCACCGTTCGTCGCCGGGCCGGTCCGATCACGTGGCGCCTGTCGCGGTGCGAATCCCAGGCCGGTGACAGCGCCTGGTGCAAGACCTGGCAACTGCAGGCGATCGGCGAAGTCTGCCCAGTGCACGTCGTCGAGACTGGTTCGCCAGAGCACGCCGGCAGCCGTCATCCGGAGCGACTGCTCCAGCAGCCGAAGACTTCGATCGAGTTCCTGGGTGATGTGGTCAGCGCCGGCGGCGGCGCGTTGCGCCTCGGTGCGCGTTCGGTCATATTCGGCCAGCGTCCAGACGACGAGGGTCAGCAGGAGACCCAGTGCCAGTGCCAGAAGCGGCGATGGCAACCGCTGGCGCTGCAAATGCGTCCTGTCTTCCGGTGAGGTGAACGTGGAGTTCAATGAAGGTCCGAGTGTGGCCGGCCCTGGGGGCAGCGGGCCGGCGGGGTCGAGGCCGGCATGTCGGGACACGACGTTCGAGGTCGATCCACACCTCGGCTTTACGGCGCGGCGCCGTCGCACCTTGATGGCGTTTGCCGGGCTCGTCGGTCTGGTCATCGGGCTGCCCGGGCGTGCGGACCCTCTCTTCACCTTCCCGCTGGAGATCCGCGGTCACACCCTCAGGGTGGAAGTGGCGAGCACCGAGTCCGAGCGACGCCTCGGACTCATGCATCGCCGCAGCCTGGGCGAGGATCAAGGCATGGTCTTCACCTACGACAAGCCGGGTCCCCAGGCAATGTGGATGCGGAACACGCTGATCCCGCTGTCGGTGGCATTCGTCGGCGCCGACGGACGCATCCTCAACATCGAGGACATGCAGCCCCTCACCGAGGAAGTGCATGCCTCCAAGGGCAATGCGGCCTGGTCCATCGAGGCGAATGTGGGCTGGTTCCGCAAGCGGGGCATCCGTCCCGGCGACCGGGTCAAGGGGCTCGCGGCCCTGCCTGCCAATCGGTGAAGTCTCGGGCGCGATGCCCGAACCCACGCCCTCTGCTACGCCACCGAGCGCCCTTCTTCGCTGGCCGTGAGCCGCTCGCGCGGCAGGATCACCACGAACGCCGCACCACCACCCGGCGCCGGTTCCGCGCGGATCAGACCGCCGTGCTGCATGATGATCTCCCGGGAGATCGACAACCCGAGCCCGGTGCCGCCGGCCCCTGTCTTCGTGGCGCTGCTCTGCGCGAACTTCTCGAACACCAGTTGCAGTTCGGCCTCCGGGATACCGATGCCCTCGTCGCTGACGGTGAGGCGCACCGCCTCGCGCGGCGCGCTGGATCCGTCGGGATCCGCCAGTCCGCCGGCCTCGGTCGCCAGCTCTACCGTGACGCGCCGGCCACCCGGCGTGAACTTGATCGCGTTGCCCAGCAGATTGCGGATCACCTGCCCCATGCGCAGTGCGTCGCAGACCGCGTACTCGGGCTGGAAGCCCGCCACCACGTCGAGTGTGATGTCCTTCTCGCGCGCCAGAGCGTGCAGTTCGATCACGGCCGCCTCGACCACCTCTCGCAGGTCGTGCCGCGCGAACTCGTAAGACATCCGCCCGGCCTCGAGCTTCGAGAGGTCCAGCAGATCGTTCAGCAGGGTGAGCAGGCGCTCCCCGCTCTCGTTGATGCGGCCCAGGTACTTACCGATGCGCTGGGGCGCCTCGTCCGTACCGGCAGCGCGCTCCATGCCGAGTCGGGAGAAGGACAGGATCGCGTGCATCGGCGTGCGCAGCTCGTGCGACATGTTCGCGAGGAACTCCGACTTCGCGCGGTTGGCGGCCTCGGCCGATTCCTTCGCGAGCGTCAGCTGCCGGGTGCGCTCGGCCACGATCTGCTCCAGCTCGTCGCGGTGCCGCCGCAAGGCGTCCTGCGCGAGCCGGAACTCGGTCACGTCGATGTGACCGCCGACGAGGCGGACGTTGTCGACGTCGCCATCGCGCTGGACCTGCGCGCGCGACACGATGTGTCGCCAACCGCCGTCGCGATGCCGCAGCCGCATCTCCACCTGGAAGCGATCCTCGCCCGATGCCACCACCCGCTGCAGTTCGTCCAGCACGCGCTGGAGATCGTCGGGATGCACCTGGGCGCACCACGCCTCGAACGTGTCGGGAAACTCGTCGGGTTCGAACCCGAGCTGGCGCTTGTACTGGGGGGAGAAGCGCACGCCATTGGTCCGCACGTGCCACGTCCAGACCCCCAGCTCGGACGCCCACACGGTGGCGCTCAACACCGATTCACTTTCCTGCAGCGCACGCTCCGCAAGCCGGCGGCTCGCCTCCGATTCCTGCGCCGCCAGCGCGACGGCCACCGCCTCCGCGACCTCGACCAACACGTCGCTGTCGTCGGCGTGCCAGGCCCGGACATCGCAACGCTCGACGAACAGCACTGCGCGCAGATCGCCCGCGACTTTCAGCGGCACCGCCAGGAGGGAGCGTACGCCGGCGGCGGCCAGCGCCTCGGCATGGGGAGCCGTCCTCGGATCGCGCTGCACGTCCGGGATGCAGACCGCGCGTGAATGCGACAAGGCGGTGAGCACACCTGGACAGATGCCGCACGAGTCAGTGGCATCTGCAGGAAGCGCCATGCCCGGCGGCGCGACGACGTGCAGAAGCGCGCTCGCGCTGCCGTCGCTTGACAGTGCGAGGAGACCGACGCGCTCGCTCGCGAAGATCTGCGCGGTGCCTTCCACGACATCGCGTGCCAGGACCGGGAGGGGCGTGCGCATGGCTGCGTCGCCCGAGAGATCGTTCAGCAACTGCAACCGGCGCGTGGAACGCACGAGCGCCTGCTCCGCGCGCTTCTGCTCCGTGATGTCGACGAGTGCGGCCACGAGGTAGGGCTCGCCGTCGGCCTGCTCGACGCACACCTTGCTCTCGAGGAACCACGCGTCGGCGCGCCCCGCACGGGCGATGCGCCTTTCACCGGCATACGGACGACGACTGCGCAGCACGATGCGATCGTCTTCCTGCATGTCGGCCACGGCCACCAGTGGCGTCACTGCGTCGGCGGGCCGCCCGGTGAGGTCGGCAGGATCGACACCGACCAGGGCGGCGAACGCACGATTGACGAGCACCCAGCCCTGCCTGGCGTCCTTCACGTAGACCGGATTCGGCAGGGAATCGAGGATGCGCGTGACGAACGCACGCTGACGCGCCATCTCCCGCACCGCGGCACGCTGGGCGGTGATGTCCATCGTGACCCCGACCACGTAGCGTGAACCGTCGGGCAGTACGAGACGCGTCTTGGAGCGCAGCCACCAACCGATATCACCCGCAGGACTCTGCAGTTCCCCTTCGACGAGGATCGACTCCCCGTCGGCCAGGACGCGCGCATCCTCCTCGCGATCCGCCTGCAGTCGCGCCACGATGTCGGGATCGTCGGTCGCCTGCACACCGTTCGAGGACGGGCCGAGCCAGGCGGAGAAAGCATCGTTGGCAAGCAGGCGTCGATGCTGCGAATCCGTGACGTGGATGTGGTGCGGAATCGCGTTGATGATCGCGCGGAGGAATGCGCGATGGCGCTCGATCTCGCGATCGGCCTCGCGGGTCGACGTGATGTCCGTCAGGGAACCGACCAGGATGCGGCGCCCATCGCGCAGCGACACCAATCGCTTGGACCGCCGTATCCAGCGGGTGTCGTGGCCGGGTTGCTCGAAGGATTCCTCGGTGAGCAGCATCGGACCACCTGCGAAGAGCAGACGATCCTCGTCGCGCAGACGCCGGGCGGCCACCTCGTCGTGGAGATCTTCGTCGCGCATCCCGAGCATCGCCTCCCGCGCGCGGCCGTGCAGATTGGCCGTCGCGTCGTTGACGAGCACCAGCCGGGACGTTTCGTCCTTAGCGAACACCGCGACGGGGAGTGCGTTCAGCACGGTCTCCAGGATGTGTTGCGTCTCCTCGCGCGCAAGCTCCGCCTGCCGCCGGTAGGACGTGTCGTGCGCTACGAACACGAAGCCGCGGACAGCACCCGCGGCATCCCGCATCGGCGTGAGGGAGGCCGTGACGTGGACGATGGCGCCATCCGTGCGCATCAGCGTGAGCTCGCGATCCACGAGCAGACCTTCGCCCGCCCGCTCGACCAGTTGCGAGAAGGCCCCGGCCGGGTCCCCGACACCGTGCACGCGGACCTCTGCGAGCGCACCGATGTCGACGAGGTCCGTCAGCGCTGCACCGGAAAGCGATTCGCGGTCGATGCCGAGCATGCGTTCGGCTCCCGCATTGACGCTGCAAACGAAGCCTCGCGGATCCGTCGAGACGATCGCGCAGCTCGCGCTCTCCTGGATCGCGCGCTCGAACGCGAGGTTCTCGCGCAACTGGTCGCCGAGCCGGCGCTCATCGGTGAGATCGCGGTACGCGAGCACGACGCCGCGACCGCCGTCGGGGAGATCGAAGCCCGCCTCGTGGACCTGCGCCTGCTTCACCACGTCGCCGGGCAGCAGGAACGTGCGCTCGCAGGTGACGGGCTCCGCCGAGGCCATCGCCCGACGGTCGAATTCGATGAGTTGCTCGGCCACGTCGGGAGGATGCAGATCGCGGTCGCTGCGGCCGATCGTCTCGGCGGGATTCCAGCCGGTCCAGGCGATTGCCGCCCGGTTGAGCAGGATGAACCGGTGTGCAGCATCCTTGACGAGAAGCGGCGTGGGGATGGCATCGATCAGGTTCGCCAGGAACCTTCGCCCCTCTTCCCGGAGCGACTCGGCACGATGCCGGTCGTCCAGGTCGATCATCAGCGCCACATGGACTTCCTGGCCGTCGCCGACGGATGCGTTCGGTTGCCGACGGATGGCGACCCAGCGGAAGCTCCCGTCGGCCATCCGCAGGCGGAACTCGATCTCGTTGCCGACCGCCTGCGCGGTTCCGGCGCGGGTAAGGGTCCGGACGCGATCGCGATCATCCGGATGCAGTCGGGCATCCCACGCAGCGTCGGGATCGACACCGTCCTCGACGCCGAGGGCGATGCACGCGTCGCGATTCAGGTGCGTGATGCGCAGGTCGCGGTCGAGCAGGATCAGCGGCGCGGGGATGGCATCGACAGCGTTGCGCAGGGAGGGTCCGGATCCCTCGGACCGGGGCGCAGTTGGCGCCGTTGCCCCCGGAATCCCGGATCTGCGCCGGGCGACGATGGCGAAGCACGACGCGGCGAGCAGGACGGACAACGCCGTACCCCAGGCCCACACCGCATCCTGCTGGCTGGCCTGGAGTGCATCGTTTCCCGGTGTCGACCAGAGCTCGAGCACCCAGCCTGTGCCCCCATGGGCGAGCGGTCGCGAGAGGCGATGTCGCGGTTCGCGCGACAACGGCCGCCGCATCGATTCACCGGTCCCCGCTGCAGCGGCCGGTCCGAAGACGAGTCGTGCGGCGATGCTGTCCTCCGCACCGGAGAGCGCTTCCTGCAGAAGGCTCCGAACGTGCAGACGATCTGCCAGTGCCGGTCCGCCATCCGCGGCAGGGAGCACCAGTTCGAAATGGAGGTCGGCTGCGAGGGCGGTCCCGCCCACGGGACCGACAACGATCCCGTCGGAACCAGTTTCCCCGGTGGGTGGCAGGTCCGCCCAGACGAGGCCGGTGGATTCCAGTGCGGATCGCCCCGCCATATCCGGCGGTGTCGATCGAAAGCGGACACCGGCGTCGCTGATCCCCATTGCATCGCCGAGCAGGCGAAGTCGTTGCCGATGGTCCCCGATGCGATCGTCCAGGCGGCGGGCAACGGATTCGGCTGTGGCATCGAACATCTGGCGATGCAGTTCGCCACGGACATCGCGTTCGTGGATCCACCAGCCCGCGGTGACGGCGACGCCCGCGACGAGCACCAGGCCGGCCACGCCGAGGGCAGAGGCAAGGCCATGCTCCATCGGATGGCGGGAAATGCGCTCCGCGGGATGCGACGGGTGCATGTGGGGTTCGATCAGAGCCAGGTCGGGACCTCCCGGTAACGTCTGCGGGGAAGTGATCTTGAGCACGCAGGTCGACAACCATCGGTGGTCTCGTCGCTGCCGCGCGAAGCCGGGGCCCCAAATGACGATGCCCCGCACAAGGCGGGGCATCGTCTTCTCCGACATCGGCTGCCGGCGGGCCGGGCTGCTTCGTCAGGTCATCCGACCGGACGAGGCGACCAGACCTCCCGTTGGATCAGCAGGCGCACCCGCTGTCGGGAATGGCGGTCAGGCGAAGTTCTGGGCCGCGAAATCCCAATTGGCCAGGGAATTCAGGAACGTCTCGACGAACTTCGGGCGGGCATTGCGGAAATCGATGTAGTACGCGTGCTCCCACACATCGATCGTCAGCAGGGCCTTGTCACCGGAGGTGAGCGTGGTGCCGGCGTTGCTCGTATTGACGATGTCGACGGTGCCGTCGGCCTTCTTCACGAGCCACGTCCAGCCGGAACCGAAGTTGCCGACCGCACTCTTGGTGAAGGCTTCCTTGAACGCCGCGAACGTGCCCCACTTCGCGTTGATCGCAGCAGCCAGGGCACCCGTGGGCTCGCCGCCGCCGTTGGGCTTCATGCTGTGCCAGAAGAAGGTGTGGTTCCAGACCTGGGCGGCGTTGTTGAAGATGCCGGCGCTCGACTTGCGCACGATCTCCTCCAGCCCGAGGTTCTCGAACTCGGTGCCCTTGATGAGGTTGTTCAGGTTGGTTACGTAGGCCTGATGGTGCTTGCCGTAGTGGAACTCGAAGGTCTCCTTCGAGATATGGGGCGCGAGGGCGTCCATGGCGTAGGGCAGGGCCGGAAGCGTGTGTTCCACGTCTGTCTCCTTGGTGAGCTCGTGCAGGGAAAGGGCCCGGATTGTACCCCGATGGGCTGTTGACGGGACACCTCGAACAACGACGAATCCCCATACGGCGCAGTGACTTACGAAATGCCCTCCGGGGCTGACCCAGCGCTCTCCGGATCGACGCGCACCACGAGCGCTGACGCGTCGTTGCGGCCCATGTAGCGCGCCTGCTGGGCGAGCGCCTCGGCCACGAGCGCATCCGCCGCGGACTGCGGCTCACTCTCTGCCCCCAGGACCGCGTGGAGGCGTGGCTCACCCAGCACCTCCCACACGCCATCGGACACGATCAGGAACGTGTCGCCGCAGATCAGTTCGCCCTCGGCGTAGTCGACGACCAGATGCGAATCGAGCCCGAGCGCGCGCTTGGGCACGTGGCGCATGTCGTGCCGGGGCCAGACGTGGTCGGTCGTCAGCTGCTTGAGAACGGATCCCCGCCGGCGATAAACGCGGGTGTCGCCGACATGGGCCAGATGGTAGTGGCCCTCGCGGAACACGATCGCCGACATCGTCGCGATGAAGCCCTCGGCGTCACGGTGCCGCTGCCCCTCGCTGTGCAACCACTCGTTGACGGCACGCAGGAGCCGGTCGAGCGAACGCGTCACCGGCCACGCCGCGGGGGTCGCCGGATAGTCCGACAGGAGCGTGCGCACTGCGATCTCGGCAGCCTGCCGGCCGGCGCCATCCCCCCCGATGCCATCCGCCAGCGCCATGACGACGCCGTGCCCGTCGGTCGGCCCGGTCGACGTGAGCCCGTGGAAGTCTTCGTTGATCTTCCCGGGCGGCGTGCCCGACGCGCAACCCACGCGCAGCACGAGGCGCTCACCGCCCTGCGCGGCACCGATCGTGATTCCGGTGTCCGTGGGATGCGAGGCGAGAGCGTCGGGCGACGGCGTGACGGCGGCGGTCATCGGAATTCTCCTGTCGGTTTCTGAGCTTTTGCGCCGAGAGTGTGCCTTGGCAACGCCCGTGCCACCGGATGGTGCAATGCATCACACAGGTTCGCTCTCTGGCGCCCCGCGGGTTAGGAGCACACCTTGGTGCGAGACGCCTTCGCGCCGCACCATGCGGGTGCTTCTTCAGTCGGTCAGCGCACCCAGCACCTCACACCAGGCGGCCGCCAGGTTGTTCCGGTTGTAGCCTCCCCCACCAAAGGCCATCAGGCGTCCGCCGGCGTGGCGATCGGCCAGGGCGCGGAGGCGGGTGGCAACATGGCGATGCGCCCGCGACGACAGCGCGAGATCCGCGAGGGGATCCCCCGCCAGCCCGTCGGCGCCGCACTGGAAGACGAAGAACTCCGGCGCATGGCGCTCGAGATGCGCCTCGGCCTGCGACCACGCCGCAAGGAACGCGTCGTCGCCGGCGCCCCGGGGCAGCGGCAGATTGATCTTCGTGCCGGCGGCTGCACCTCGGCCGACCTCGTGGGCGTGCCCCGTGCCGGGATACCGATGACGACCGTCCTCGTGGATGTCGGCGAAGATCAGGTCGGGATCCTCCTCGAAGGCGTAGAAGACGCCATCGCCGTGGTGCACGTCGATGTCGATGTAGGCGACGCGCCGCACGCCGTACACCGCCCGGAGGGTCTCGATGACCACCCCGACGTCGTTGAAGACGCAGAAGCCGGCGGCGCGGCTGCGGCTGGCGTGATGCAGCCCACCGACCGGCTGCAGCGTGCGCAGGCACTCGCCGCGCATCACGCGGTCGAGCGCCGCAACGGCGCTGCCCACGACGATCGCCGACGCCTCGTAGACGCCCGGGAACACGGGCGTGTCGCCGTCGTCCAGCCATCGAAGTCCGTCGGTCTCCGCCCGGGCCACGAGATCGACGTGGTCCGCCGTGTGGAACCGCATCAGGACCTCGCGGCTGGCCGCCGCAGACGGCGCGATCGCGACGGCGCGATCCAGGAGTCCGCGGCGACGCGCCTCGTCGAGGAAGGCGCCCTGGCGATCGATGCCGAGCGGATGACCGTCGGAGAAACCGTACCGCGCCAGACTTTCGCCGCTGACGAGACCGGCTCTGCCCACCGCCCTCGCCGACGTACTGCCGGCACCGACGACAAGCGCGCCGATCGCCCCCACGAACCTGCGCCGGCGGTTGGGGAGGTTCTCATCCATCCGCATGGCCTCCCGAAGCGATGAGAGTCTTCTCAGAACTCATGACCGCACTGCCAGCAAAGCTGGAAATGGGCGGGGCTCACTTCACCGCAGGCGAAGCACGGGCGGTCCGGTCCGGAGGGTGTCGGCCGCTCGTGGGCCGCGACGATGCTGCGGGCGCGATCGGAGTCCGCCGGGCTCGCGATCCAGATCTCCGGCCACGCGTGCGTGAACGGCAGCTCGCCCAGCCCACCCTGGGCATGCTCGTTGAAGACCATGGCCTCGATACCCGCCTGCGCGAGCAGATCGCGAAGCAGATGGGCCTCGGGCAGCGTGGCAGCGGTGCAGAGTCGATGCATGCCGCAGTGTAAGCAATCGGCATCGGTCGGGCACGCCCGGCAACGCGGACTGCGACAGGCGGCGTCAACGACGCGCGCCCGCCTTCAGAAGAGATCGAGTTGACCCTCGCACTGTACGGCGGGCCCCGGAGGCTGGAACTGCGTGGTGTCGAGACTCCGGCGCTCGCGGTTCAGACCGAGTCGATCGCACGCCTTGCCGAAGCGCTGAGCGAGCAGATCGGCGAAGAGCCCCTCGCCGCGCATCCGCTTGCCGAACGTGGCGTCGTACGAACGGCCACCGCGCATCGCGCGCACGCGGCGCATCACGTGGTCGGCCTTCAAGGGGAAATGGTGCGCGAGCCACTCGCAGAACAGCGCGTCGATCTCGAGCGGCAGCCGCAGGAGGACGTAGGCGGCCCGCGTGGCGCCAGCAGCGGCGGCGCGCTCGAGGATCGCCTCGGTCTCGTGATCGGTCAGGAAAGGCACGATCGGCGCCACCATCACGCCGCACGGCACACCCGCCTCCGTCAGCGCCTGCAGGGCCTCGATGCGGCGGGTCGGACTCGACGCGCGCGGCTCCATCCGCCGCGCCATCTCGTGGTCGAGCGTGGTGACGCTGATGAACACGTGCACGAGATTGCGCGCCGCCATGCGACCGAGGATGTCGAGGTCGCGCAGCACCAGCGCGTTCTTCGTGACGATCGTGACCGGGTGGTGGCACGCATCGAGAACTTCGAGGAGGCTCCGCGTGATGCGGAAGTCGCGCTCGACGGGCTGGTAGGCATCGGTGTTCGCACCGAGCGCGATCGCCTCGCAGCGATGACCCGGCTTGCGCAGGGCTTCCCGAAGGAGTTCCGCCGCATTCACCTTGGCGAAGAGGCGCGTCTCGAAGTCGAGCCCGGGCGAGAGGTCGAGATACGCGTGACTGGGCCTGGCGTAGCAGTAGACGCAGCCGTGCTCGCACCCGCGGTACGGATTGATCGAGAAGTTGAAGGGGATGTCCGGGGAGTCGTTGCGGGAGAGGATGCTCTTCGCGGTCTCCGTCGTGACGTGGGTTCGCAGCGGCGCGGGCTGGCCGTCGTCATCGCCAGGCTCCCAGCCGTCGTCCACCGCTTCGCGCCGGAAGGAGGCGAAGCGGTTCTCGGGGTTGCTGGCGGCGCCCCGGCCCTTTCGAGGGCGGGTGACACCATCCGCTCGGGCGCGCAGGGTCATACTGTATTTATATACACCCTTTGCGCGCCTGACAAGACCGGCGGCACCCGCAAAGAAAAGGCCCCGCCGGAGCGGGGCCTTGATAGAGCGGCAGCGCTGTCGTTCTCAGCCGATCTTCATCATCCGCAGCGCGGCGCGGAAGAGATCGGAGCCGGGATTCGCGAACGCTTCGAGGATGCTGAAGTGGTTGTCGCGCGGTGACGGCACGTCCTCGGCGATCACGGAGGCCCAGCGCTGCTTGATCAGGTTGTGCTGCTCGTGGAAACCCTCGGTCTCGCGGCCGCCCACGGTGATCGTCAGCGGGGCGTCCGTGGCGGGTGGCATGAACGCCGGGCTCAACCGCACGGCAGATTCGTCATCGAGCTTCACGTCGGTGTTGATCGACGGTACATGGACGATGGGTGTGAGGTCGTACACGCCACTGATGGACATCGCGCCTTCGACCAGCTTCTCGGGGAGATCCGCGCCGTATCGGGGCCATTGGGCCGCCAGCATCATCGCCGCGAGATGCCCGCCGGCGGAGTGTCCCGCGAGGTACAGGCTGTTGCCGAAGGCGCCGTAGCGACTGCCGGTCCGATGGAGCCAGGCGGTGGCGCGCAGCATCTGCTTCACGATGTCCTCGACGGTCACCGAGGGGCACAGCGCGTAGTTGGGCATCGCGACGGTCACGCCCATCTTCACGAACTCGGTCGCGATGAAGGAGTGATCGCGCTTGTCGAGAGACCGCCAGTACCCCCCATGGATGAACATCAGCAGTGCCCGGGACCGTCCCTCGGCCCGGAAGAGATCGATCTTCTCCATCGGGTGGTCGCCGTAGGCGATGTCGAGATCGCTGTCGAGCTCGTCGCGGGCGGTCTTGGAAAGGCGGGTCCAACGATCGAAGTGCTGTGCGTGCTCAGGCACCGCCGCGCGAGCGTTGTACCGCCGTTCGAATGCCGCGGTGAAGTCGTCCATGAAGCGGAATCCCCCTGGAAAGCGGTTCTGCGGATGCGCGGAGCTCCTCCGCTCCCACCGCCGAAGACCCTCTCAAAACCGGTATTGAACCCAATTGGGGCACATCCTGTCCACTGCGCGATTGAAAATCGGCGACAAATCCGGGACTTGCCCCGCAGCCTCATGCCGCGCACCGCGTCCGTGCGCTTGCCCGGGGCCCGGTGTCGCTCCAGAATCCATCGTTCTTCCATTGGAAAGGCACCTTCGCGATGACCTCAACACCCACCAGCTTCATCGTCGATGCCGCGTGGCTGGCGGCCCACCGCAACGACCCGGATGTCGTCGTCCTGGACGCCACGACCCACCTCCTGCCCCGCCCGGTGGACCCGGTGCCCCCGGTACCCTACGACGTGCTGTCGGGGCGGGCGGACTTCGAGAAGGGGCATATTCCGGGGGCCCGCTTCGCCGACATCGACGCCGACCTGTCCGATCCCGAACATCCGCTGCACTTCATGCTCCCCTCGGCCGAACGCTTTGCCGACGGCATGGCGCGCCTGGGCGTGGGGGACGACACCACGGTGGTCTGCTACTCGACGGCCTTCCACTGGTGGGCCACCCGCCTCTGGTGGATGCTCCGGGTGTTCGGGCACGAGCGCGCCGTCGTCCTCGATGGCGGATTCCAGCACTGGGTTGCCGAGGGACGACCCGTCGAGACGGGGCCCGTCGCCGCCCCGGAACGCAAGGTGTTCACGGCACGTTTCCACCCCGAGATGGTCGCTGCGAAGGACGACGTGCTGGCCGGCATCGGTGCAGGCGACGTCTGCACCCTCAACGCCCTGCGCCCCGAACAGCACGCCGGGGGCGGCACCACGAATTACGGCCGACCCGGGCACATCGCCGGCAGCATCAATGTCGCGGCCGCGGCCATGGTGGGCGCGGACAACCGGTTCCGGCCGATCGAGGAGATCCGCACCATGCTGGCGGAACCGCTCGCGAAGCCGAAGGTGATCACCTACTGCGGGGGCGGCATCGCGGCCTCGAGCGTGACGATGCTTCTGACCATGCTCGGGCATCGCGACGTTCGCCTGTACGACGCCTCGCTCTCCGAATGGGCGCCCGACGCCGCCCTGCCCATGGCCGTCCCGGGAGCCGCGGCGTGAGCGCCGTCGCAGCGCGCCTGCTGGCGCTGGTCCTCGTGCTCGCCGCGGCCTTCGCCCACGGGGCGGTAGAGATCGGGCAGCCCGCCCCACCGCTCAAGGGGCTGCTGGTCTCCGGGGACGACTTCGATCTGGCCGAGCATCGCGGGAAGGTGGTCCTCGTGAACTTCTATTCGAGCTACTGCCGGCACTGCGCCCTGGAGATCGGCTCCCTCGAATCCGCCGTCGAGACCTACGGACCGAAGGGGCTCGTGGTGATCATGCTCGGCGTCGACCAACTGAAGGACAAGGGCCGGGTCGCGCGCATGCTCGGCATCTACAACCTGCAGGGCGGCATGGTCGACGAACTGACCGAATGCGGCTTCGAGCGCCGCTACCCCACCCCGACCGCCTTCCTGATCGACCGCGAGGGGATCGTCCGCGAGAAGTACTCAGGCGCGAAGACGATGCCGCGCATGCGCGATATCCTGGCGCCGTACTTCGCGCCATGAGCGACACCCTCCTCGATGTGGCCGAGTCGACACTGCTGGTGGTTGACGTCCAGTCGCGCCTCCACCCGGCAATCCACGATGCCGACCGCGTCCTCGAACACTGCCTCTGGCTCGTGCGCCTCGCGAAGCGGCTCGACGTGCCGGTGCTCGCCTCTGAGCAGTACCCCGAAGGCCTCGGCCGCACCGTGCCGGCACTCGCGGCCGAACTGCCGCCCGAAGGCCTGCGCAGCAAGATCCACTTCTCGTGCTTCGCCGACGGCTGCTTCACCGGACTGCCCGCCTGGTCGCGCCGCCAGATGGTCGTGTGCGGCACCGAAGCCCACGTGTGCGTGATGCAGACGGCGCTCGATCTGCGGCACGCCGGCCATCAGGTGTTCGTCGTCGCCGAGGCCGTCGGATCGCGGGATCCGGAGAGCCGGCGCCTCGCACTGGAACGCATGCGGTCCCACGGAATCGAGATCGTCAATCGCGAGATGGTGGGGTTCGAGTGGTTGCGGCGTGCCGGTGACGCACGCTTTCGCGAAGTCCTGCGGGACTTCCTGCGCTGACGCCGGTCGCGACGGCCGCGTCAGAGCCAGATCTCCATCCGGAGCCCGCGCGCATCCACCGGCGGAGCCCCCACCGGCACCCTGAAGGCATCACCGGCCGCAACACGCCGTGCGACGTCTGCCAGCACCAGTGCATCGGCGAGATCGTCGAGCCCCACCCGGGCGGCGCCCAGCCGGGAGCGGGCCTCGCGGAGGTCGGGCATCGACGCCCCCAGGACCCTCGTCAGCAGTGCGACCCGCTCCGAGAATCCTTCGGCAGTCGCCTTGCGTGCCAGCGCCACGTCACCACCGGCCAACGTCCGGAAAGCCAGTTCCGGATGCGCCTCGAACACCCGGCCCTGCAGTGACGGCGTCATGACCGCATCGACCTCGCGGATCCGCGGCACGATGTTCCAGGTCTGGATCGAAAGGCCCGCACCCTGCAGCCGCTGCGCCTCCCGGTAGTCGACGGCGACGAGCGCCGGCCTCGCGGGAGGACTGAACACACTGCTGCCCTGACGCCCGAGGAGTGCCCGGGCCGCGCGGTCGCAGTCGCGGCCGCCGGGTCGGGGACTGGACAGCAGCCCGATGGGCATGTCGACGGCGATGCATCGCGCGTCGCGCGCCAGTGTCAGCGCTTCCGCGAAGTCCGGGACCACGGTCAGCCGCACAGTGCGAGGGGCCGCATCGGTCATCCCCTCCGCGGACACGACCGCGACGGCCCAGCCGCCCCGACAGCCATCGATACCGGCGCAGTCGTCCTGGTCTGCCGTCACGCGGTCACCCCGGGATCGGGTCCTATAATCGGGCGAAGACAGAGGCGTCCCCCAGGTACGGGTCCCGGCACCACGATTCGCAGCTGCATGACGTCACCCCTCACGATCTCAATCCGGAAACACCGCCGTGACAACGCTCCAAACCAGCCCCGCGCGGCTGGCGCGTGCCGGCCAGACCCTTCTGCTCGTGGCAGGGCTGGCTCTCTGCGGCACCGTCGCCGCCACGCCGAGTTTCCTCTGCAAGAAAGCGAAGTCCTGGACCGAGAAGGCCGTGTGCGCATCCCCGCGCCTCTCGGACCTCGATCTCCAGCTCGCCGTGGCCCGGGCCAAGTTGCTGAAATCCGCGAATCCGCAGGGGCAGAAGGTCCTCGATGCCGAGCAGCAGAACTGGTGGAACGCCCTGTCGGACTGCCGCAGCGCCTCCGACCCGGTGGCGTGTCTGACCGGCCGCTATGTCCACCGGATTGCCGCACTCGAATCGCGGCCCGAGTTCCCGAAGTCCGGTGGCCGGGGGCGCGTCGACAACAGCATCGTCCCGATCGCCACGGAAGGACGAGGATGGACCCGGGATCTCTCGCGCTATCAGCGGGCTCTTCGCGCCTGCCGCGAGGAGACCCCCAACCCGGTGGCGCGCCTGATGGTGGCATGGCCTGCAGGCGATGGCGAGTCGGTGGGCCTGCACCTCGTCGACTGGCAGATGAAGGAATACGTATGCATCGCGCACATCGAGGGTCACAAGGTCTTCCGCTTCGAGCCGCGCGCCCCCGGCGAAGTGCTTCCGCCACCGGGGCCCGTCTATCACATCGGCGGCGATGCCCCACCCACGGGCTGCCCCAGCGCCACCCAGGTGCTCGACGTCAACGGGAAGTCGGTCGGTTGGATCAGCAACGTCAACTGCTGAATGCCATCGCCGGACGGCGTCGCAGGCGATGAACGTCGTCGAGCGAATCGCCGCCTTCAATGCCGGCCGTGACCCGCGTCGTCTGGCGATGAAGTACGCGCGGATGCGGACGAGTCCCTTCGCGTTCCTGCGCGGCAGCTGTCATCTCTTCCAGGCTTCGCTCGCCCGGTCGGAACTCCCGGAGAGCCCGCCCGCATGGGCCTGCGGCGATCTCCACTTCGAGAACTTCGGGAGCTACAAGGCCGACAACCGGCTGGTCCACTTCGACATCAACGACTTCGACGAAGCCGCCCTCGCGCCCGCCTCGTGGGATCTCGTGCGCTTTCTCGCGAGCCTGCACACCGCGGCGCGCGACCTCGCGCTCCCGGAACACGAGTCGGACGCGCTGTGCGGCGACTTCGTCGACCGGTACGCCGACGCACTCGCCACCGGCAAGGCACGCTGGGTCGAGCGCGAGACAGCCACCGGTGCGGTGGCGGATCTCCTCGGGCAGTTGCACGAACGCCGCCGGGCCGAATTCCTTCGCAAGCGCACCGTCGGTCAGGGCTCGAAACTCGCGCTGAAGGTCGATTCGGGCAAGGCGCTGCCCACGACCACCGAGCAGGCGAACCCGGTCCGAACGTTCATGAAAGCGTTCGCTGCGACGCAGTCCGATCCGGACTTCTTCGAGGTCGTCGACGTGGCGGATCGCATTGCCGGCACCGGAAGCCTCGGAACGGAGCGGTACGTGGTTCTCATCCGCGGACGCGGCGCACCCGATGGCCACTATCTGCTCGATCTGAAGCGAGCGGCGACGTCGACGCTCGCATCGCACGTGCCCGTCGCTCAACCCCCGTGGCGCGACGAAGCGGTGCGGATCGCCACACTGCAGCAGCGCATGCAGGCGGCCTCGATGGCCTTCCTGCACCCGGTCACGCTCGGCAGCGACGCGTTCGTGCTGCGTGAGCTCCAGCCCGGCGAGGATCGCGTAGAACTCGACCGGACGCGCGATTCGCTCGACCGCTTCCGCGAGGTCATCCACACGATGGCCGATGTCGTCGCATGGGCGCAGCTGCGCAGCGCGGGGCGACAGGGCTCCGCAGATGCCGATGCGCTCGTGGCGTTCGGAACGTCTCGGGTCTGGCGTCAGCCATTGCGGTCCGTCGCACGACGCGCCGCGCTCGACGTCGTCGCGGACTGGGAGGCATTCGTCGCAGCGGGCGCGATGCCATTGCAATAGCGCTTCAGGGCGCCATGGTCCGATCGGCGCATCGGCGCCCCGATGACATTCCCGTTACCTTCCGGCTCCTGTATGGTGCACCGCATGGCCGTGATGCCCGCCACCACGCGATTGCATCCGTTTCCGTACCGACGCCGATCGGCGCGGCCTGTCCATCCGTCACCTCGGAAGGCCGCCCGCAGTTGCCACAACCCAGACCGAAAGCGACGACGCCGATGACAGCCATCAAGAAGATTCGCAAGTACCTCTCCGCCAACCCGACGGAAGCGTCCTCTCGCATCCTCGTCCGTTTCGTCCTGGCGCTCGAAACCGAAGAGAGCTTCCTCCTTGCCGACCTCTACCGCCTCGACTACGACGTCTTCAAGCTGGCGCTGGAACTGCTCGACGAATGGCGCCTCGACCGCTACTACACCGCCAAGGGACAGCTTCTGGACATGGCGCTGCATCTTTCGGAGACGGAGCCCGTGGCGAAGACGTGACCTTCGACGGCAGGAGGTCGGACCAGGTCTCACGCGCGGTTGCGCCATGAAGTCGCCCCCACCGGAATCGATCAGCACCTCCGCGCAGCGGTGGAAGAGCGCGCACCGGTCGGAGTGGTTGATACCCGCGTCGGGGATCGTCGCCGCCAGCCTCGTCTAGGCGACGCTCAACGCGTGCACCATGCGCGCCCACTCGATGTCGATCGCATCACCGCCAACCGGCTGCCCTGCCCGCCGGTACCAGTAGGCTGCATTCGAGAGGTCGCCCTCCACCCGGTGCAGATGTGCGTGCACCCAGGCCGCCTCGCGCGACGGATCATCCTGAACGAGTCTGTGCGCGATCTCCCAGGCGCCGTGCGCCACATGCCATAGCGCTGCCAACGGAGCGGACGCACCCTCGGGAGCCGGCCCGTCGCGGAAGGCGGCGATCCGAGAATCCACGCTGCTTGCTACGCCGCGCTGCGCACCGCGTCGACGTCGACGATGCGCGTCCAGCCGTAGGGATCCTCGGCGCGTCCGTATTGGATGTCCGTGAGCGCGCGATAGACGCGCGTCGCCACCGGTCCGGCAACGTTCCCGCCCACGATGACATCCCGACCATGCCGACCGAAGCGTCCGATCGGCGCGATCACCGCCGCCGTCCCCATGCAGAAAGCCTCGGTGATGCGACCCGATGCGATGTCGGCGAGGACTTCGTCCACATCGAGGCGCGCCTCCCGCATCGAATATCCGAGATCCGGCGCGAGGCGAAGCACGGAGTCGCGCGTGATCCCAGGAAGGATGCTGCCCGACAGCGCCGGTGTGACGATCTCGCCACCGTCGTAAACGAACGCGACGTTCATCGCGCCCGCCTCCTCCACGTATCGACGCTCCACGGCATCGAGCCAGAGCACCTGCTGGTAGCCCGCGGCGCGTGCAGCCTCGGTGGCGTAGAGGCTGGCCGCGTAGTTGCCGATCGTCTTGGCGGCACCGGTACCGCCCGGCGCAGCACGCACGTGGTCTTCCTCGACACGCACGGCCACGGGCTGGAATCCCCCCGAGAAGAACGGTCCGGCGGGGCTCAGCACGATGTAGTGGAGATAGCTCCGGCTCGCACGCACCTCGATCGTCGCCTCCGTCGCGATCATCACGGGACGGATGTAGAGGGAGGCGCCCTCCCCGCGGGGGGCCCATTCGCGCTCGAGCGCGACGAGTGTCTCGATGGCATCGACGAAATCGACGGGATCCACCGCGGGCATCGCGAGGCGCTCCGCAGATCGATTGAAGCGCGCTGCATTCGCGTCGGGACGAAACATGCCGAGCCGGCCGTCGGGACGCACGTACGCCTTCGTTCCCTCGAAGATCGCCTGGCCGCTGTGGAGGATCTGCGCGCCCGGCGACAGCACGATCGGATCGTACGGCCCGATCGTGGCATCGAACCACCCACGGTCCGCCTCGAAGCGGCGGGTGTACATGCGACGGGTGAAGAGGCGCCCGAAGCCGAGCGGCTCTGGGAGGACGACCGGGCTCGTGTCGGCGATCGGGAGAATGCGGATGGACATGACGGTGTTCCGGAGTGGCCGCAGGGGCACGGGGTGCCGGGATTCTAGTCCGCAACGCTGTCGGCGCGGTCGTCGCGCTCGAGCCATGGCCGAGTCGAGCGGTGCTCGACCCACGAAGGGCTCGCGCGACTGGATGCATCAGCGCTGAAAACAACCCCCGTGGGTCGGGCTTCGCCCGACGCGTGCGTGCCTGGATTCGCTGCTGAGCCCAAGCCATCGCCGCGTCGAGCGGCTCGACCCACGAACAACATCGCCACTGGATCCCACCCGGCTGAAAACACCCCCCGTGGGTCGGGCTTCGCCCGACGCCCGTGTGCCTGGATTCGCTGCTGTACCCAAGCCCGCGCAGCGTCGAGCGATGCTCGACCCACGAACAACATCGCCACTGGGTCCCACCCGGCTGAAAACAACCCCCGTGGGTCGGGCTTCGCCCGACGCCCGTGTTCCTGGATTCGCCACGGCGCCCAAGCCATCGCCCCGTCGAGCGGTGCTCGACCCACGAACAACATCGCCACTGGATCCCACCCGGCTGCAAACAACCCCCGTGGGTCGGGCTTCGCCCGACGCGTGCGTGCCTGGATTCGTTGCTGCGCCCAAGCCATCGCCGCGTCGAGCGGTGCTCGACCCACGAACAACATCGCCACTGGATCCCACCCGGCTGAAAACAACCCCCGTGGGTCGGGCTTCGCCCGACGCCCGTGTTCCTGGATTCGCCACGGCGCCCGAGCCATCGCAGCGTCGAGCGATGCTCGACCCACGACGGGCTCGCGCCATCGCGCCCCACACCATCGCCCTATCGCGACGCCCCGAAACATCGCTGGCACTCACCAAGCGAGATATCGAATGCGTCCTTCGCGTCGCTGCCGTAAGGCGCCGCCAACGCCGCCCGGAATTCCGCCGTCGGCGCTTCGATGAAGGTGAGCGGGCGCATGGTGAAGGCGTAGTCGATCAGCTCATCGACGCCGATCTGGCCGACATCGACGTGGACGATGTCGTAGCCCCAGCGCCATCCCACCAGGGCGGCCACTTCGTAGCGGTCGTCGGCCACCCGGTTCGCATCGGGCCCCTGCCGCTCCTCGATCACGCACACCAGCCACGTCTCGAAATGCATCGTGATCGCGCCGTACTTTCTGGCGTCCGCGAGAAAGGCTCTGGGGAAATCCTCGTAGAGCGGGAACTCGCCCGCGTCGTCGTACCAGGGCATCGCATCGAACACGCGGTCGACGCGCACGAACTTGTTCCTGCGATCGAGCACTGACAGTCGCTGACCGAACGGGGGTGGATCGATATGCGCCGAAGGCAGGGGGACGGCCGGATCGCGGATCCATCGCACGTCGTCCTGTCGATACTGCGTGAAGGCCTGGAGAAATCGGAAGTTCGTGGTGCGGTCTGCGCCAGGTCGGAAACGCCCGCGGATGGTGACGCCTTTCCGCTCGAACGCCGGCAGCGCGTCACCGTCCTCGAATCGCTCGTAGACTCGGATCACCATCTGGCCGCAATCGACATTGCCGCAGCGGACAACCCTGCCGACCGGGTCGGCGAGAGCGGAGCCGGACGCGCCGCCCGCGAACACGGCGACGAATGCGGCAAGAAATCCGACGAGGCGTGCGCCGACACGCGCGACAAGGCATGCGCCGAAACGCGCGACAAGGCATGCGCCGACAAGCGCGACGAGGCATGCGCCGACAAGCGCGACGAGGCATGCGCCCACAAGCGCAGCGATGGCACGGATACGATTCAAGGCGATGGTCATCGACGGGCTCCACGCGCGGGGTGGGGCCGCAACGATGACCCGATTATTCACCAACCCGCCAGAAGGTCCGTCAGGCCCTAGGGAGACCCTGCATCACGCCGCGCCAGCGTGATGGCCTTCTCCGGGCAGGCCGTCACGCACCGGCCGCAGGCCTCGCAGGCATCGGGCGCCGCGATGAGCGCCTGCTTCCAGCCGTGGGCGAAGCCCTTCAACCGACCCCGCAACGAAAGCCCGCCACGCGAGTCCTGCGGGAGCACACCGATCACGAACACGCGCGTCGGACACACCGCCACGCAGGCGGCCTTGCCCTCGCAGCGATTGCGGTCGATCACGGGGACGACAGTGCCTGCGGGCTGACTGCACGTCGCCCCATCGACCGAACGATTCGGAGACTTCATGTCCCCGCCACCCAACGCTGGAGCCTGAGCGTGACCACGAACGCGATGATCGCGAGCACTGCAGCCTCGGGCGCGCCATGGCCGGCCAACAGGACGGCATCGAGCAGCGAGATGCCGGCGATCAGCGCAATGACCGCCTTCGGCACGTCGCCCGCCCCCCGGCGGAAGAGGCGCCGCACGGCGAGTGCGCCCCAACCCACCAACATCACGAGCGGCACGAGCGTGAGCGGGGCCGCGACCGCCAGGACGGCGCCGTAGCCCACGGGCGCGAGGAGGAACGCGATCGGCCACGCGTGATCCAGCCGGTCGAGGTGCTCCTTCTTCGCGGCATAGGTGAGACCGATCAGATACGCGAGCGACACGCCGGCACCGACGTAGACCGCCGCGCCGGGCATCGCGACCACCGAGAGCGCGGCGGTCACGTACACCAGCATGCGGCAGAGGCCCATGACCAGCGGCGAGAGCGGATTCGACTTGTGCCACGCGTCGTACAGCACGATCGCGCCTGCTAGGCAGAGCCCGCCGAGCGGAGCGCCCCAGGCAGAGACGCCGCGGGACATCTGCGCGGCCGCCACGAGCAGCACGAGCCCCCCCGCCATCATCCCGTAGCCCCAACCGAACACCTGGGCGACCGTCACCTGCCCGGCAGGAATAGGCCGATCCGGACGAAAGCGGGTGTCGAAATCACGATCGTAGGCATCGTTCAGGAACATGCCGCCCGTGTAGAAGAGCGACATCGCGAGCATGGCGACTGGCAACCGCGGATCGGTCCAGCCAGCGCCCGCGAGCACGGCGCCGGCCATGACGTTTGTCCACACGGTCGGCAGGTTCGATACCCGTGCGAGCTTGAGCGCGACGTCGATCCTCATCCGACGATGCTCATGCTGCGAGCCGCTCCTGCACCCACGCCAGTTCGCGCGCGATGTCGCCGTCGATGCTCCCCGAGCGCAGCGCTGCCGGCAGCACGTTCCAGGTGTAGGTCTCGACCTCGAGATGCGGCGACACCGGCGTCTCGCGGTGGATGGCGAGGACCGCTTCGATGAAGTCCCGCGTCGATCGGAACACGCCGAGATCGTCGAGGAAGATGGGGACGTGGAAGTGCACGCGCCACTCGTCGGGAGCTGCACGGCCCGCGAGGCTGGCGAATGCCTCCGGAAGATCGGTGAATCGCACGAGACCCGAGGCGGTCCGCTCGACCACCTGATGCAGGTAGACGGGATCCTCGTACTGCTGCAACGCGTCGAGCGCGGCCGGACCCATGGCGGCGATGCGCAGCCCGGCGCTGATCTGAAGCTTCGCGATCGGGATACCCGCCTCTGCGAGCTGGCGCAGGCAGTCCCGCGGATCCTCGAACTCCACGGCGGCGTGGCACAGGTCGAGACACAGACCGAGATGACGCCGGAGGGCCCGCTCTGCGTCGACGGCGTCCAACCCGGTGAGCGCGCCCAGCTGTCGCACCGAGGCGGGACCGAAGAGCTGCTCGCGGAAGAACCGCACGGACTCGTCGACGGTTTCGAGGAAGCAGCAGGGCTCGGGCTCCAGCGCGAGGACGATCTGCCGACGGGTCTCGTGCGCGATCGTCACCAGCGTCGCTGCGTGGCGCACGATCTGCCGACGCATCCGCTCGATGTCGTCCGCGCCACGCACGTCGGACTTGTAGGCCCCCGGCACCGTCGAAACGCTGCCCGTCACGGAACCATCGAGTGGTAGAAGCCGTGCAAGCTGCCGGGCGAGGCGGTCGGTGTACTGCAGGCGGGCATCGTCGCGCCAGTCGGGCTGATACACATCGGCCTTCACGCGCGTGCCGTGGAAGGCACCGTACGGAAAGCCGTTCAGTGTGAAGACGTAGAGGCCGTGGGCGTCCAGCAGTCCGCGGAACTCGTCGAGCAACCCCGCTTCGTCGAGATCCCGGGAGGCGCGATCCGAGAGCCTGAGCCCGACGCCGAAGCGCATGCCCGCAGCCACCTTCCCGGCTACGCTCGGATAGTGCGTGACCACGGCGTGGAGGACTTCGTCCCAGGTCTCGCCGGGATGGATGTTGCTGCAGTACGTGAGGTGCGAGCCGTCCGCGAGCCTCACCGCCCCATCTCCCGGCGGCGGAGCCAGGCCATGGCGTGCAGGATCTCATCCGTGTCCATGTGATGCACTTCCTCGCCTTGGCCGAGCCCGCGCAGCAGCGTGATGGTGAGTTCTCCGCCGAGGTGCTCGCGGAACTCCTCGAGGCCGCGCAGCAGCGCCCAGTCGCCGGAGGGGGTCCGCGATTCCATCGCCGGATGCCAGAGAAAGAATCCGAGCGTCTTCAGCAGGCGGTACACGCGATCGTCGCCACCCTCGGGCAGCATGCCCAGCTGCACGGAGTAGCGGGTATCGAGGGCGAGCCCGATGGCCACGGCCTCGCCGTGCCGCAGTTCGTGATGCGTGAGCGCCTCCAGCTTGTGCGCCGACCAGTGACCGTAGTCGAGCGGACGGGCGCTGCCGGTCTCGAAGGGATCGCCGCCGTGGGCGATCTGGCGCATGTGCAGTTCAGCGCACCGACGGATCATGGTCGACATCGCGGCGGGCTCGCAGTCGCGCAAGGCCTCGGCGTTGGCCTCGAGCCACGTGAAGAACACGCCGTCGCGGATGAGCGCGACCTTCACGGCTTCGGCGACACCGGCGATGCGATCGCGCGGATGCAGCGTGCGCAGGAACGCGGCGTCGTTCAGCACCGCGAACGGCGGCGCGAAGGCACCGACGAAGTTCTTGATGCCGAACGCGTTCACGCCGCTCTTCACGCCGACACCCGAATCGTTCTGGCCCAGGACAGTGGTGGGAATGCGCACGTGACGGATGCCGCGGTGCGTGGTCGCTGCCACGAATCCCAGCGCATCCAGGAATGCACCGCCACCGATCGCGACCACGTACGAATGGCGGTCCACACCCAGTTCGCAGAGATGATGCTGGAGCCGCGTGATGAGCGCCGGATCGTTCTTCACGGGCTCGCCGCCGACCAGCACTTCGGGCGGAGTGATGAGCTGCAGCGTCTCGCCGTGGTGCTCCGCGTAAGCAGCGATGTCGTGCACGAGGCCGGGCCAGCTCGACGCGACGTGCGACTCCACGAAGACCACGAAGCGATGCCGCTTTCCCGGTTCGCGGCGGGCCAGCGCTTCGGCGAACACCGGGTTCTGGCGGTCGAACAGGTGCTCGGTGAAGTAGACGGGATAGTCGTACGCGACGCTGAACGACTGGCGATACACGGTCGGTGCGGACCGCGCGCCTTCGTGGAGGACGTGGACGGTCATGGCAGCGCGCTCCGGGTGTGGCGAGGCTCCATCATTTGAACGCCAGTTCGCCGAGCGGAAGCCCCGCAGCCGGCGCCACGCCCACCTGCGGGACCTGGCCGCGCAGCACGGAGTTACCCTCGAACAGCGTGCGCTGGTCCACGGGGATCGGGTTCTCCCAGTCGGCCGCCTGCATCTGCCCGCTCTGGGCGTACGCGGCGAGCGCATTCCCATAGCACACCGCCTCCACGTGATCGACCGGGATCCCGCGCTCCAGCATGAGTTGCGCGGTCCGCGGCACGGCGAGCGGATCGGACACGCCCCAGTCCGCGCTGGAGTCGACGAAGATGCGCTCCGGGCCGTAGCGACGGACGATCTCGACCATCCGCTCGTTGCCCATCTTCGTGTTCGGGTACAGCGTGAATCCGGCCCAGAAGCCGCGGTCGAGGACGTCCTGGACGGTCTCTTCATTGTTGTGGTCGATGATCACGCGCGCGGGCGCCATCCCCATCTCCACCGCGACCTCCATGCTGCGGATCGTGCCGGCCTTCTTGTCGCGATGGGGCGTGTGCACCATGACCAGCATGTCGAGCTGCACCGCGAGCGCGAGTTGCGCGCGGTAGTAGCGATCCTCCGCCGGCGTCTGGTCGTCGTAACCGATCTCGCCGACCGCGACCACGCCTTCCTTGACGAGGTAGCGCGGCAGGATCTCCATCACCTGCTCCGCGAGCGCCTCGTTGTTGGCCTCCTTGCTGTTGAGGCCGATCGTGCAGTAGTGCCGGATGCCGAACTGGGCGGCGCGGAAGCGCTCCCACCCGACGAGCGACGACAGGTAGTCGATGTAGGAGCCCACGCTCGTGCGCGGCTGCCCCAGCCAGAAGGCCGGCTCGATCACGGCGACGATGCCGGCGGCGGCCATGCGCTCGTAGTCATCCGTGGTGCGGGCATGCATGTGGATGTGCGGATCGATGAACTTCATGGGAGCCTCCAGCCGGGGTAGGGTTTCGGGGGTTGCGGCATCGGGACCGGGCTTCACGCCAGGGTCCGCGGGGCGCGGCGATCGACCGCACTCGCCGCGGCCGCGGCCGCGAGAGATGCGTGCCGCTGCAGCACGTTCGCCGCCGCCGGATCGCGGGAGCGCCAGAGCGCGAGGGCGGCGGCGAGGCGCTCCGCCTCCCCGCCGGTGCAGATGACGTGGGAGAGATCGTCGATCATGGCTCCCGTCGCGAACGGGCCGACGCAGCGCCAGAGTTCGGGACTCACCGGACGCCCCGCGGACCAGCGCTCGTGCGCGTAGTCGCAGAGCATCTGCGCCAGTGCGGGGTTGGCGCGTCCATCGAGCCCGACCACGGGGTCGAGCGCGCTGCCGACGAACAGCGCCTTCAGGACCATCTGGTTCCACGCGCCGTCGGACAGCTGCTCCGCCGGATACGGATTGGCGTGGGCGACGGCCTCGAAAACCGCCTTCATGTTGGTGCGGACACCCTCGGCGGCCCGCAGCCGATGCCGTTCGGGCCAGGGGTACAGCGGCAGCCCGCGATACAGGGCCACCAGCTCAGCCACGTCGGCCGTGGCGCACAGGAGATCGAGGCGTCGCACGAAGGCATCGGCATCGCCCTGGGTGGCGAGCAGCAGCGCGATGCGCGCCGCCTGGTCGACGCTCCACAGTTCGGGATCCCAGCCCGCGCGCGCTCCCTGGGCCGCGCGGAGTTCCTCGGCGGTCAGCGCGAGGTCAGCCTTGCCGAGCTTGCGCGGGACCAGACCGAAGGCGAGGTTCAGATCGCCGTCGCTCGTCGATCGGATGACACCGTCCAGCGCGCCGTCGAACCAGGCCGTCGCCTCCGCCGGCAGGCGTTCGTACAGCCAATGGCGGATGAGTGAGAAGGGCGTCATGCCACCAACCTCCTGTGGTGCGGCTCGGCGGCGCCGAACACGTGATCGAGCAGCAGCGACTTCACTGCCGTCGCGTGGACGGGGCCGTCGCCGAGCAGTTCGGGTGCAGTCGTGATGAAGAGCGGGCCATCCTCGGGACGATCGGTGGGGCGTCCGTGGGAACCCTTCACGATCGTCGCGTCGAGGGAGATCACGTCCATGAGGTATCGGAAGCCCAGGATCTTCTTCGCGAGGCGGCGTGCAATCGCCACCTTGGGAAACGCGATGGCCGGGTCCACGAAAAGCTCCACCGGGTCGTAGCCGGGCTTGCGGTGGATGTCGACGGTGCGGGCGTAGTCGGGTGCGCGCGCATCGTCGAGGAAGTGGTAGTAGGTGAACCAGCTTCGCGCATCCGAGACGGCGACGAGTTCGCCAGAGCGGACGTGGTCGAGTCCGTGCGCCCGCATCGCGGCGGCGTCCATGACGGTCTCGACGCCGGGCAGCGCGCGCAGCAATGCGGCGACGTCCGCCACCATCTCGGGCCGGCGCACGTAGATGTGCGCGAGCTGGTGATCGGCCACCGCGAAGGCGTCGGATGCACCGGCATCGAACTGGTCGCGCCCCAGCTCGTCTCGCACTTTGAGGAGGCCCGCCTCGCGCAACGCCCGATTGATGTGGACGGGCCGGGACACCTCGGTGATGCCGTACTCCGAGAGCACGACGACATGCGCGCCCGCGCGGTCGGCAGCCTCGATGAGTTCGCCACACAGGGCGTCGACCTGGGCGACGTCCCTGGCGATGTCGGGATGATCCGGACCGAGGCGCTGCAGGTTGTAGTCGAGATGCGGCAGGTAGACGAGGGTCAGTGTCGGCTTGCGCGTGCCGAGCACGTGCAACGCGCAGTCCGCGATCCAACGGCTCGACACGATGTCGGCGGCCGGCCCCCAGAAGCGGAAGAGCGGGAACTGGCCAAGCCTGCCCTGCAGCTCCTCGCGCAGATCGGCGGGCTGCGTGTAGATGTCGGGAAGCTTGCGACCGTCGGCGGGATACATCGGCCGCGGCGTCACGGTGTGATCCGCCGACGCGTACATGTTGTACCACCAGAAGAGCTTTGCGCAGGTGAAGTCGGGATCGCGCCGCTTCGCGGCATCCCAGACCTTCTCGCCGTGTACGAGATGGTTGGACTGGCGCCACAGCCAGACCTCGGCGGTATCGCGGAAGTACCAGCCGTTCGCCACAACGCCGTGGTCGCGCGGGAGCGTGCCGGTGACGAGCGTCGACTGGACCGTGGTCGTGACGGCGGGCAGCACGGTGGTGAGCGGTCGCTGCCCGCCGCGCGCCGCAAGGCGGCTCAGATGCGGGGCGAACCGCATCAGGGAGGGCGTCATGCCCACCACGTCGAGGACGACGGTGCGCTTCATGGGCGCCGACACCGGCAGTGCGCCGGCTGCCCGGACGTGCAGTGGCGGTCCACTAGTTCGAGAACTCCTTGCTGAGCACGTAGACCACGACAGCCTGGCGCTCCTGTTCGGAGAACTGCTCCCGGAAACTCGGCATGCCGCGATAGCCGTTGGTCACGCGGTCGTAGACGAACTCGGGGGTGTAGCGGGACGGATTGAGTTTGGGCGCCTTGCCCGGGTACGCGCTCTTGCCGTGGCAGAACTTGCAGATCTGACCGAACACGGCCTTGCCGGCGGCGATGCCTTCCGGCCTGCCCAGGAGTTCGGTGGGAAACGTGGGGATCTCGGCGTCGTCGGCATGGCCGACGGAGACGCAGCCGAGCACCAGAGCGAGCGCGACGCCGCGCGACCACCCGTTGTGATGGAAAGACATCTGGATATGTTCTCGTGGCGAGGGACGACGGACCCGGCAGCGCCGCCTTGCATGTGGCGCTGCCGGGCCCCGGACAGACCGCCGAACCGGTGCGATCTACGGAACGATCCTGTAGATCTTGTCCTGCTCGCCGTTGGGTCCACGGGCGCGCGTACCCATCACGTAGACATGACCCTGGTTGTCCTGGCCGAAGCCCAAGATGAAGTCGTTGAACCCGGGGATGTTCGTGACGTTGACGGTCTCCTTGGACCACTTTCCGCCGCTGCGCTTCCCGGCGAAGAGCACGCCCTCGGCCACCATGAACGACTTGCTCCAGTCGCCGAAGAAGTAGGTACCGTCCCAGGCCTTGTGCGGCCCGCGGTAGACATAGCCACCCGTGATGGAGATGCCTTCGCAATCACCCTTGGATGCGAACGCAGGGTTCGAGCAGTTCTTGTACTCGATGATCGGGGCCGTCATGCCGGTCTTGTCGCAGCTCGCCGGATGGCTGTTGGGGTTCACGTAATCGAAGCAGTGATCGCCTTCCATCGTGCGCCAGCCGTAGTTGCCGCCCTTGGTGATGATGTTGATTTCCTCGTAGCTGTTCTGGCCCACGTCGCCACAGAAGAGCTCCTTGGAGCCGCCCATGTCGAACGCACACCGCCACGGATTGCGCAGGCCCATCGCCCAGATTTCCGGTGCGTAGTCCTTGTTGCCGACAAAGGGGTTGTCCTTCGGTACGGTGTAGGGGTCGCCCTTCACGTCGATGCGGAGGACCTTCCCGTGCAGGGAGGTCTTGTCCTGCCCGTTGCCGATCGTGACGTTGTGGCCGATGCCCCAGTCGTTCGCGTAGCCGCCGTCGCCGGTGGAGATGTAGAGCATCCCGTCCGGACCGAAGCCGATCCAGTGACCGTTGTGGTTGAACTGCGGCCAGTCGATCGCCGTGACGATGCGCTCGTAGTTGTGGTCGGCCTTGTTGGGGTCGTCCTTCGAGACGCGCATCTCGGACACGTAGTTGGTGTGCGCGTACCAGAGCTGCTTGCCGAGGTCGGCGTCGCCGCGGAGATTGCCCGTGTACGAGATGTAGAACTTGCCGGTCTTCTTGAAGTCCGGCGGGAAGGCGATGCCAAGCAGCCCCTCTTCGTCGAACTCCCACTTGAGCGGTGGAAGCTTGTGCTTGATGTTCAGAAAATCGCCGTCGAGCAACTTGCCGTCGGCGCCGAGGATCTTGATGGTGCCGGTCTGTTCGACGATGAACTTACGGTCGTCGCCAGGGGGGGAGACCATCACCATGGGGTGCGTGAGGCCCTCGGCCACGACTTCGAGCTTGACGTCGAGGGCGGACGCCGCGAACGGCGCAGCACCCATGGCGGCCATGGCAGCCGCGAGGATCCATTTCTTGTTGAGCACGTGTTCCTCCACTTTTTTGGTTGACGCCGCTCTGCCGGATGCCGGGTCACCCTGGGGGTGCCAGGTCACCGACGCCAATCGAACGGACCAAACGAGTGTGGGACTCCACATGGCCAGCGAACCACGGCCGACCTCCCAGGGACGGTCGGAATTACCCTTTGGCAAAGGTCGGACTAACTCCCGCTGACAAAGGACTTATTCCCACGGGCTACGGGCGTCGGCGGCATGGCCGGGACGCACCGATCGCGAAGTGCGAACGATGGCGTTCTGGCAGGGAGGGTGATCCGCGTGTTCTCTATCGCAGGCCAAGCCTGCCGGGCCGACGCGGTTGCGCGGGAGGGGGCGGGCGCCGTGTCAGACCGACACCGATCCGACCGGCATCAGGCGGCCTCGGAGCCCCGCGAGATTCGCTGCACCGGCACCGAACAGGCACACCCGGAGTTCGGCCAGAACAGACTCGATGAACGCGTGCAGCGCGGCCTCGCCTTCGTGGGCTCTCTGCAGCATCGGACGCGCCATGGCACCCACATCGGCACCGAGCGCGATGGCCTTGGCGAGATCGACGCCGCTGCGCAGCCCGCCGGTGGCGACGAGCGTGACCTCGGGCAGTGTGCGGCGGATGTCGACGATGCATCGCGCCGTGGGAGTCCCCCATTCCCCGAAGGTGAGCCCCAGCGCGCGGCGCTGCGGCGTGACGGCGCAGAACGCCTCCACCTTCGCCCAGGACGTCCCGCCGGCGCCGGCGCAATCGACCCCGGCGACGCCGCAGGCGTGCAACCGCCGCGCCGCATCGCCAGACATGCCGAATCCCACCTCGCGTGCGAACACGGGGATGCCATCGCCGTCGAGGGCACGACACAGCGCGGTGAGTCGCGTCGCGATGTCGCGGAAGTCGCGATCGCCGCCCTGGATGGCTTCCTGGACGGCGTTGAAGTGGATGTAGATCGCGTCCGCACCGATCATCGCGACGGCCCGGCGCGCCTCGTCCGCACCCCATCCGCGCGCCAGTTGGCCCGCACCGAAGTTGGCGAAGAGGGGGATGTCGGGGGCGAGATCCCGCACGCGGAAGTGGTTCGCGAGTTCCGGGCGTTCGAGCGCCACGCGCTGACTACCCACGCCCATGGCGAGGCCGAAATGCTGTGCGGCCGCGGCCAGGCGGCGATTGAACGCAAGACCCTCGGGCGTGCCGCCGGTCATCGGCGCGATCATGAGTGGCGCGCGCATCGTCCGGCCGGCGAGCGTCGTCGAGAGGTCGACGTGTTCGAGAGAGACTTCCGACATGGCGTCGTTGACGAAGTCCCAGGCGTCGAAGCCGGCGCTCTTCGCGTAGTCGACGGATTCGTTGAGACACACGTCGAGGTGACGGGACTTCGAACGCGGATCCCGCTGCTCGGCTCCCTTCGGCCTCACCGCCGCCGTCGGAGGTGTCGGGGCCGCGCAGGGGTCCACCGCCACGGGCGCGGTCATGTTCGCGGGTACATCGATAGGCGCGGTCGCTGCTGCGCGGGCCACTCGCATGGTTCCTCCTCCTAGGGCCTGTTCACACTATGGACGCCCGCGCGTTGCCGCCGCGAAGGTCGCGGGCAAGGCGCGAACCGGAACCGGGTTGGGCACCCGGTGAGGATTCGTAACACCGCCCGCGACCTTCGCGGCGGCAACCCGGAGGGAGCACGCTAGGCCAAGCGCATGGCGGCGTTGCCCTCCTTGCACGGACTCCAGTCCGTGCAGCGTCGGTCGCCTTGCCCTGCACTTGGCCTAGCGTGTTCGCGCGGGCGTCCATAGTGCGAACAGGCCCTCGGCCGCGCGCCGTACCGTGCGGCGCGCGTGCCCCATGGTTCCGATCTCGTGCTTGTCGTATCTCGCGCCGCAGGCCGGATGGCGATGATGCCGAGGCGGCGGCACGATGGATGCACCGCGACGATGCTAGCCGAAGTCTCCGGCGTCGGGGCCCGGAAAGATTTCCCGAGGCACCCGGGCGGACCCGGGCGGTTGCCCGGAAACCCTACCAGCCGGCGCTGCCGGGATCACCCTTGAAGGGGCCCACGAGTTCCGGGGTGATCCAGCCGCCGTAGAACCCCCCGGGCTGCGGCCGCACGGACGCGCCGTCCACTCGGCAATCCAGCGCAGCCGGATAGAAGGCAACGCAGTCTGCGAGCACTGCCGCGTCCGCGAGCGGTTGCGGATAGCTCCACGCCACACCGGGCAGGCGGCGGACGCCGTCGGACAATGTCCAGTAGCGGGCGGGGCCCTTCCACTCGCAGAAGGAGTTTCCGCTGGCCGGCACAAGAAGGTCGCGGACGACATCGTCCCAGGGTAGATAGAAGGACGGTGGATGCGCCGTCTCGAGAACGAGCAGCGAGCGTCGGGTGCGGGCCACGAGGAGATCGCCCCAGCGGATCACGACTTCCCGCGTGTCGGCGACGATCTGTGGCGGACGCGGAAAATCCCACACGGACACCTGGCCAGCCGCGGGCGTCACGGCGAACGGTGGCCTCGACTGGCCACGCCAGTGCCAGTGCTCGCGGGCGGCGAGCGCCCAGTCCGGGATCGCATCGGGGGAGTTCGAGGTCATCGTGCCGGGAGCGTACCTCGGGCGACGAAACGGCGGGGGGATTCCGACGCCCTCCCGGGCGGAACGGCACCCGGGAGAGGTCGGACGAACGACATCGCACCGGCAGCAGGCCGATGCGACGGCATCACACCAACTGCTTCCCGCGGCGACGGGCCCGGGCGAGGAGCATGAGCCCACCGACGGCCATCAGCGCGTAGGTTTCGGGCTCCGGCACGGGTGCATTCACGTCGACGTAGAAGCGCCCGCTCTCGAGCACGTTCATGTTGGTGCCGAGGTTCACCAGCTTGAACTCCGCCGAGTAGATGCCGGCAGGCGCGCCTGCGACGGTCCAGAAGACGGGCAGGAACGTGAAGTCGTCGCTGTCTCCCAGCACGTAGGTATCGCCGGTGTCGAAGATGTCCATGTCGCCCTCGATGCCGATCTTCAGGCCCGGCGTGGCAGACAAGAGCTTGATGCCCACGATCACGTCATTGAACGATGCCGACCAGCGATTGCCGCTGCTGCTGTACAGCACGTCGGTCGGGCTGAACTGCTCGCCGGCGAGGGACTGGATGGACGCGACGCCGAGGTACTTGTATTCGGTGTCGACGTCCAGCGTCGTACGCCACGTGCCGGCCCACGCGCCCGTGCCCGGCAGGAGAGGAATGCCGGACTCGCCGGCGAACGGTTCCGGCAGCCGGTTGTTCGTGCTCGTGTCGACCACGGTCCCGGGCGCGGCGCCGGTGCGGCTGTAGGCGCCGATTCCATGGAAGTGATCGCCGTGCTCCATCAGCCAGGTGAGGCGGTTGAGGTTGGGGTTCGGCAGCCCGTTGTACGCACCGCCGACGATGTTCACGCGCGTGTCGATGGCAACGTACTGGCCGATGCCCTCATCGGTCCGGATACCCGCGGACGCGGGTACGGCGACGGCCAGCAGCACGGCGGCCGCGGCAAGTTTCTGCAGCATGGTGGGGAACTCCTCTGGGTGTGGTCTCTCGGGTCCCCCGCGTGGCCCCGCACCGCCGATGACGGCGTAATCCGGAGCCTCCGCAGAGGCCCTCGGATAGTAAAAGCACTACCGATTCTTGTGCAACTTAATTGCTATTGCCTCCACGTAGTGCTCTCGTCGGTCAGGTCATGCCGCACGCCCGCCCGCGACTGCCTCCGCGGGACACCGCAGTCCGTCGAGGAACTGGTCCACCAGCGGCGGCGCCTCCCGGGCGAGGTCGAAGCCGGCCGGGTCGGTGAGCCAGTCGTAGATGAGGCCGTCCACGTAAGCCACGAGTCCGATCGCCGCCCGGCGGGGATTCACGCCGGGCGGGAGCGATCCGCGCCGCACGGCGTCGCGGAAGATGCCCTGGATGACCTGTACGGCGTCGGCGCGGCAGTGCATCTGGCGCTGCGTGAGGGCGGCGATCTCGTCGGTGCGCTCGCAGCGGGTCAGCATCGTCTCGAACACGCATCGCGTGCGCTCGTCGCGGGTCACCAGCCGGAGCACCTGGATCGACAACTCACGCAGGCGCGCGAACGGATCTTCCGTGTCGATCGCGGCGGCTGCGAGCATCTGCTCCATGGGCAGTGAGACGCGCTCGAAGAGCGCCATCAGGAGATCGTTCTTGTTGCGGAAGTGCCAGTAGATCGCGCCTCGCGTGACCCCGGCCGCCGTGGCGATCGCCGCGAGCGACGTGGCCGCAACACCGCGCTCGCGAAACACGCGCTCGGCCGTATCGAGAATGGCGCACCGCGTGACGAGCGCCTCCTCCTTGGTCTTCCTCGCCATGATTCCTCCTTCCTGGGACGGCGGCGCTCAGGGTGGCGCGGTCGGCTGTGGGAGCCGATCGCCCGGCAACACGCCGTCGGATCGGTCCGTCCGGCATGTCTGCGTCCGTCGATGCTGCGGGCTTGGGAGCCTCTGCATAGCCAGCGCGGTCGCGACGGAGGGTTGCGCCGCTTGGGGTACGTCGAACTGCGATCGCTGGCGGTGTTACCCGGCTTGTCGATATCCCGATATCGACTGCACCTCGCGCCTGGCCACCGATCGCGGTTTCGTGAACTTCCGACTGCAACGCGATCCGCGCAGGCTATGCAGAGGCTCCCTTGCCCCGAAATGCCGCACGACTTTACTTACATTCATCGGTGTATGTAAGCTCCCCGTCCAACCCTGAATCCGCAGGCGCGCCCTTGGCCGCCCGACCCGAGGAGCGTTCCATGCCCCCGCGCACCCCCCCTTCCGCGCGCCATCGCCGCGCGGCCGCCCTGTCGCTGATCGCCGTGGCGCTGCTCGCCGCCGGCTGCAAGCCCAAGGAACAGGCCCAGGCGCCCCAGGCGGGACCGCCACCGGAGGTGATGGCGGTCACGGTCGCGCCCCGCGACATCCCGGTCACATTCGAATACACCGGGCAGACAGCCGGCGTGCGCGAAGTGGAAGTGCGGCCCCGCGTGGGCGGCATCCTCCTCAAGTGGAACTACACCGAAGGCGCCCGCGTCGCGGCCGGACAGAGCCTCTTCACGGTGGACCCTGTGCCCTACCAGGCGAATGCCAACAGGCTGGAGGCCAGCTACGCGAGCTTCGAGGCGCGGCACGCCCAGGCCGTTCGCGAGACTGCGCGGATCAAACCCCTCGTCGAGCAGGGCATGGTCACCCGCAAGGCCTTTGATGACGCGGTCTCGAACGAACTTATCGCCGCCGCCGACGCGCGCACCGCCCGGGCCGCCCTCACCCAGGCGCGCATCGATCTCGGCTACACGAACGTTCCGGCGCCCATCGCCGGCGTCACGGGACGCGCCCTGAAGTCCGAGGGGAGCCTCGTGGAAGCACAGAACACCCTGCTCACGACGATCTCCCAGATCGACCCCATCCACGTGATCTTCGTGATCCCCGAGAACGAGCACCTGCGCATCCAGCGCGAAGCGGCCGAAGGCAAGCTGAAGATGCCCGAGGACGGCCGATTCGAGGCGCGCGTGGTGCTCGCCGACGGCAGCGAGTTCCCCAATGTGGGCAAGGTGGACTTCACCAACGTACGGGTCGATCCCGCGACGGGCGGCATCGAAGCCCGCGCCGTGATCCCGAATCCGGACCTCCGCCTGCGCCCCGGCCAGTTCGCGCGCGTGCTGGTGGGTGGGGCGATCCGCCCACAGGCCGTGAGCGTGCCGCAGCGCGCGATCCTCGAAGGTCCGGGCACGAAGATAGTCCTCACGGTGAATGCCAAGGGCCTGGTGGAACCGCGGCCGGTGCAGGTCGGCGACTGGGCCGGCCAGGAGTGGATCGTGACGGGCGGTCTCGCGGGCGGTGACCAGGTCATCGTCGACGGCATCATCAAGGCTCGCCCCGGTTCGCCGGTGAAGATCGCCGCCCCGGCCCCGGCCGGGGGCACTCCGGCAGCACCAGCCGCCGCCCCGCCGGCCGGCAAGCCGTAAGCGCGGGAGAGCCTCGTGAACTTCTCCCGCTTCTTCATCGACCGCCCGATCTTCGCGGCGGTCCTCTCGTGCTTTCTGGTGCTGGCCGGCCTCGCGGCCATGGTCGCCCTGCCGATCGCGCAGTACCCGGAGATCGCCCCACCCGTCGTGACCGTGCGCGCGATCTACCCCGGCGCCTCGGCGGCCACGCTCGAACAGACCGTTGCAGCGCCGCTCGAGAATCAGCTGACCGGCGTGGAGGACATGATCTTCATGTCGTCCAATTCGGGTTCCAACGGCCTCCTGGAGATCCAGGTCACCTTCGCCATCGGTGCCGACGCCGACAAGGCGGCCCTCAACGTCAACAACCGCGTGAAGCAGGCCGAGGCCCGTCTGCCCGAGGAAGTGCGGCGCCAGGGCGTGACGGTCGAGAAGGGTTCGTCCTCGTTCCTCTTCGTGTACGGCATCTTCTCGCCCGACGGCACGTACGACGACCTCTTCACCAGCAACTACACGACGCTCAACATCCTCGATGCGCTGAAGCGCGTGCCGGGCACGACGAACGTCCAGATCTTCGGCGCGAAGGACTACGCGATGCGGGTGTGGTTGCGACCCGACCGCCTCGCCCAACTAAAGATCGCCCCGCAGGAGGTCGCCCGCGCGATCACCGAGCAGAACGCGCAGTTCGCCGCGGGCAAGGTGGGCCAGTCGCCGAGCGGCGGTCCGCAGGAGATGGTCTACACCGTCACGACGCGCGGCCGCCTGGCGGACGTGAAGGAGTTCGAGAACATCATCGTCCGGTCGGCCCCCGGCGGCGGCAATGTGCGCCTTCGCGATGTCGCGCGGGTCGAGCTGGGCTCGAAGGACTACGAGTTCGTCGGCCGGGTGAACGGCAAGCAGGCGACACTCGTCGGCGTGTTCCTGCAACCCGGCGCCAACGCGCTGGACGTGGCAGACCAGTGCAATGCGGTGATGGAGGACCTCGCGAAGCGCTTCCCGAAGGGCCTCGAATACGCGAACGTGTACGACACGACGCGCTTCGTGAAGGTGTCGATCCGTGAGGTGGTCAAGACGCTCGCGGAGGCCATGGCGCTGGTGTTCCTCGTGGTCTATCTCTTCCTGCAGAACTGGCGTGCGACGCTGATCCCGTTCGCCGCCGTGCCGGTGTCGCTCATCGGTACGTTCGCGGGCCTGTACCTGCTGGGCTACTCGATCAACACGCTCACATTGTTCGGCATGGTGCTCTCGATCGGCATCGTGGTGGACGACGCCATCGTGGTGCTCGAGAACGTCGAGCGGATCATGCGGGAGGAAGGCGTCAGCGCCCGCGAGGCCGCCATCAAGGCGATGACGGAGGTCACGGGTCCGGTGGTCGCCATCGTGCTGGTGCTGTGCGCGGTGTTCGTGCCGGTGGCTTTCCTGGGCGGCCTGACCGGCGAGTTGTACCGGCAGTTCGCCATCACGATCGCCATCGCCGTGGTGATCTCCGGCTTCGTCGCACTCACGCTGACCCCTTCGCTTTGCGTGCTCATGCTGAAGAATGCGCACCATCAGCCGGGAGCGTTCTTCCGCGTGTTCAACCGCGTCTTCGACCGCATCACGCATCGCTACGCGAGCGGCGTGGGCTGGATGCTGCGGCGGGGCCTCATCGGCATGCTCCTCTTCGGCGGCATGGTCGCGGTCACGGGCTGGCTCTGGAAGAACACGCCAACCAGCCTCGTGCCCGACGAAGACACCGGCTACTACATCGGCGCGGTGTTCCTGCCCGATGGCGCCACGCTCCAGCGCACAGACGATGTCGTACTGAAGGTCACGGAGGCGATGCTCTCCAACCCGGCCAACGAGTACGCCGTGGCCTTCACAGGTCTCGACTTCCTCGGCGGCGGATTCCGCAACAGTGCGGCGACCATCTTCGGTTCGCAGAAGCACTGGGACGAACGGCCGGGCGTGGGCACCCATCAGCTGGTCGGCGAGTTCTACGGCAAGACGGCAGGCATCAAGGAAGGCCTCGTGCTGGCTTTCCCGCCGCCGCCGATCATCGGTCTCGGCAACTCCGGCGGTTTCGAGTTCTACATCCAGAATCGCGGGGAAGGCGGCCCGGCCCGGCTGAACGAAGTGCTGCAACAGTTCCTCGCGAAGGCGAACCAGGACCCGATGCTGGGCGGCGTGCAGACGCTGTGGCGATCGAACGTGCCGCAGCTGTTCGTGGACGTGGACCGCGAGAAGGCGAAGGCGCTCGGCGTCCCGCTCGACTCGCTCTACAACACGATCGCCGCTTCGCTGGGCACCTACTACGTGAACGACTTCAACAAGTTCGGACGCACGTGGCAGGTGCTGATGTCGGCCGAGCCCGAGTTCCGCAAGCGGCCCGACGCGCTGGGTGAACTGCAGGTGCGCTCGTCCACGGGTGCGATGGTTCCGCTGAAGTCCCTGGCGACGATGCGCTTCACGTCCGGGCCGGATTCGCTGGACCGCTTCAACAACCTCCCTGCCGTGAAACTGCTTGGCCAGGGGGCGCCGGGAGTCTCGTCGGGGCAGGCCATCGCGACGGTGGAGAAGATCGCGGCAGAAGTCCTGCCGCCCGAGTTCAGCTACGACTGGGGCGGATCCTCGTTCCAGGAGAAGCGCTCGAGCGGCACGTCGAGCCTCGCGCTCGGCATGGCGGTCGTGATGGTGTTCCTCATCCTCGCGGCGCAGTACGAACGCTGGTCCCTGCCGTTCTCGGTGATGCTGGCCCTGCCCTTCGGCACCTTCGGCGCGCTGGCGGCGGTGTGGCTGCGCGGCATGACGAACGACGTGTACTTCCAGATCGGTCTCGTCACGCTGCTGGGCCTCGCGTCGAAGAACGCCATCCTGATCGTCGAGTACGCGCTGCTGAAGTACCAGGAGGGACTCTCGGCCTCCGCGGCGGCGCTCGAAGCGGCACGCCTGCGTTTCCGGCCGATCCTGATGACGTCCCTCGCGTTCATCCTCGGCGTGGTTCCGCTGGCCTTCTCGTCAGGCGCCGGTGCCGGCGCACGGCGATCGGTGGGAACGGGTGTGATGGGTGGCATGCTGGCCGCCACCTTCCTCGCGATCTTCTTCGTGCCGATGTTCTTCCGGCTGATGACCGAACGCCGGCTGCACGAGAAGCGCACGACGCGCGAACTGCGCGAGGAGATCAGCCACCACCACCGGATCCGATCGGAGGCGGCGCACGTGCCGCACAAGGCCGTGGTGCCGAAGGACAGCGGGGAGTCGCCCGCCATCTAACACGGGTGGCAGCGCCAGCGAAGAGGGGGTGGAGCCGCCAGGTTCCACCCCCTCTTCGTTTAGAACGCGCAGCGCACCATCGCTGTTCGCAAAGGCACCGCGATGGCGCACATCGCGGACTCAGAACTCCATGTCGAGTTCGTCGATCTCCTCCACCTCGGCTTCCGCTGCCGCGACCCATTCGAGCATCTCGGGCATCGCGAGCAGTCGGTCGGCGTAGCCCTGGCAGACGGGGTCCAGCGGCACGCCGTACGTGCGGAAGCGCGTCGCGACCGGCGCGTACATCGCGTCGGCCATGCTGCGCTTGCCGAACAGGAACGGCCCGCCGTAGGTGGCAAGGCATTCCCGCCAGATGGCCGTGACGCGCTCCATGTCGGCCAGGGCGCGACCCCAGATGCGATACCCGGTGAAGGTGCGCTTCAGGTTCATCGGCAGCGCCGAACGAAGACTGGTGAAGCCGGAATGCATCTCGCCGCACACGGCGCGACAGTGCGCGCGGGCGGCGCGGTCGGCAGGCAGCAGACCGCTCTTCGGCTTGATCTCGTGGAGGTACTCGGCGATCGCGAGCGTGTCCCACACCTTCACGCCTTCATGCACCAGACAGGGCACGAGGATGGAAGGTGAGAGCAGCAGCAGCTCCTTGCGCGAATCGGCATCGTCGGGCGACACCACGATCTCGTCGAACTCGAGCTTGGCGAACTTCACCAGGAGCCAGCCGCGCAGCGACCAGGACGAGTAGTTCTTGCTGCTGATGGTGAGCGTGGCTCGGGTCATGGCGACGGATCTCCTCCCGCACTGCGCGCCGATGCCCCTGCGTCCGCGCGAGCGACGAATACTTCAGATGCTGTTCGCAATCGTCATGCCGGGGCCCGGGCGACATCCACTCCCGCGCTCGGGCGCGGAAGTTGCGAAATGAGCCCGCGGGCGAAAAGACCCGATCCACGGAACACCACGCATGCTCTATCAGGCATACCAGGCACAGGCGGACCTCCTCTGGCCGGGGCGCACGTGGGCCAAGGCCCTCGCACCGTGGCTCGCCGGGCTGCCACCGGAGTCCCCGACGTTCCGGATGTTCAGCCGCACTGCCGCGGCGCTCGAAGTCTTCTCCCTCGCCGAGATCACGCACACGCGCCCCGACTTCGGCATCCGCTCGGTGATCTCGGGCGGCCACGAAGTCCCCGTGACCGAGGAGATCGCCCACGCCACGCCGTTCGCGACGCTGCTCCGCTTCCGAAAAGACACCGCGGTGCCGCAGCCGCGCGTGCTCGTCGTCGCGCCGATGTCGGGCCACTTCGCCACGCTCCTGCGCGAGACCGTTCGCACGCTGCTCGGCGACCACGACGTCTACATCACCGACTGGCACAACGCGCGCGACGTCCCGCTCGCCGCTGGCCGCTTCGGGCTCGACGAGTACATCGAGCAGATGATGGATTTCCTCGGTGTGATGGGGCCGGGCGCGCACGTCGTGGCGGTGTGCCAGCCGTGCGTCGCGGCGCTGGCCGCCACGGCGCTGATGGCCGAGGACGACAACCCCGCCACCCCGCTCAGTCTCACGCTGATGGCGGGGCCCATCGACTGCCGCGTGAACCCGACGGCGGTGAACACGCTCGCGACGAGCAAGCCCATCGACTGGTTCGAGAAGAATCTCATCGCCACCGTGCCGATGCGGTACCCCGGTGGATTCCGTCGCGTGTATCCCGGGTTCGTGCAGCTGATGGCGTTCATGAACATGAATCTCGAACGCCACGTGAATTCGTTCCGGGAGTACCACGACCAGATCGCCGCCGGCGAGGCCGAGAAGGCGCGCGCGAAGCGCACCTTCTACGCCGAGTACCTCGCGGTGGCGGATCTCCCGTCGGAGTTCTACCTCGAGACGGTGGAGCGCGTGTTCCAGACCTACGACCTGGCCCGCGGTGCGCTCGAATGGCGCGGGCGCCGCGTGAACCCGGCTGCGATCCGCCGCACGGCTCTCCTCACGGTGGAAGGCGAGAACGACGACATCTGCGCGCTCGGCCAGACGCTCGCGGCGCAGGACCTCTGCACGAGCGTGCGGCAGTTCATGCGCACCCACTACGTGCAGACCGGCGTGGGCCACTACGGCGTGTTCAGCGGCGGACGCTGGAACAACTTCATCTACCCGGTGGTGCGCGAAGTCATCCAGGTGAGCGAGGTCTCGCGGGCGCGACTGCGGCTCGTGAAGGGCTGACGCCCGCGCGGCGTGGTCGTCAGCGTCAGAGGTCGACGCCGCGCTCGCGGAAGCGCTGCTTGACGCGCTCCTGGATCTTCGGGGCGATGCTCACGCCCCACTTCATGCCCGCCTGCATGCTCTCCTGCGTCATCGCGGGCAGTTCCGCCGAGAGCTTGCGCCCGAGCGGCGTCTCGTAGAAGGCGATGAGACCGCGCACGTCCTCGTGCGTGAAGTGCCGCTGATACACGTCGACCACGAGATCCGCGAAGCCGCCGGTGGCAGTCATCTCGGCGGCGATCACCTCGTCGACGGCCTGCGGCAGCATGTCCATCACGTCGGCAGGAATGTCCGGGCGCGCGCTGCGCAGCGCGTCGTTCATCTGCCGCACGATGTTGCTGCTGAACAACTGACCGATGCGGAACGCGCCGGTGAGGTCGAGCAGCCGGAGCACGTCCTGCCGCTTCGCTTCCGTGAGTTCATCGGCACGCGCCGACGGCATGTGCCACAGGCACGCGAGGGCGGCCAGCACGGCCAGGGTTCTCTTCATGTTCGCTCTCCAGACGAGGACACCGCGCGGCGGGGAGATCCGATCGTCTCACAGGCCAGTCCGGTGCGGCCCTGCGCCGTGGCAGCACCGCCGGGCCATGCGCGGGCAGGCCTGGAAAGCTCCCTTTGGGTCGATTCCGGCCGGGATCCCGACGGTGCGCGGAACCGTGCCAGACACCCCCTCGAAAATCTCTTCGAACGATAGATTTAGTGCTGGAGAAAACGACCATCCCGCCGTTAGCAACGGGGCGCGTCGTCGAAGCAAAGGGGCCGCCGGTCACGACCGGTCTGGCGCCACCCGTTCGGATCGTGCGCATGACCCGGAACGACGGTGGCACCGATGTCCGTATCGCAGATTCTCCCGGCCTTCACCGGCCTGCAGCGCTGGCTCGAAGCCCGCATCCGCTCTCTGGCCTGGCGGGCTGCGCTGGCCCTGGCCTGCCTGTCGGCAGCCTCGACCCCCGCACTGGCCGACGCCCTCCAGGATGCCTTCCAGGCCGCCCGCAGCACCATCGTCCGCGAGGGCTGGACCGCCCAACTCATCGTGGTCCACGATCGGAAGATCACCGTAGCCCTCGGCGCCCGATACCGCGAGCGGGTCTGCACCGTGTACGCCCTCCGCGACTCGCCCTATCTCGTCCAGACGCTGACCCAGCTCGAACAGCCCCAGCGCCGACCGTACCTCGAGGCCCTCTTCGCCCACGAACTCGGCCACTGCGAGGAACAGCACCTCGCCTCCACCGCCCCGGACCGGAGCGACGAACTGGAATCACCGCTATTGCTCGTGAAGGCCTACCGGGAATCGGACGGCGCGCTGCGCATCGCAGCCGAACCGCGCGTCGTGCTGTGGAAGGAGATCCTTGCCGATGCCTACACCGGGATCTACCTGCGGGAGCGCCATCCGGCCATGGCCGACGCGCTCATGGCGTTCCACCTGCTCCAGCGGGCCTCGCGCGCGGCGAGCGACCCGGAGCACCTCACCTCGCCCTACCTGCACCAGGCCGACTTCACCCGGCAACCCGGGGAACGCTGGGCCGACGCCGCCATGCGGCTGCGCCGCGCCGGCGCCCCGACCGCCCGACCTGCCGCGCCCGGACCCGCACCGGACACGGAGATCGGGACCGCCGGGATCAGCCCGCCGCCACGTAGGCCGTCTTGACCGTCGTGAAGAACTCCTGCGCGTAGCGGCCCTGCTCGCGGGCGCCGTAGCTGGAACCCTTCCGGCCGCCGAACGGCACGTGGTAGTCCACACCCGCCGTCGGCAGGTTCACCATCACCATGCCCGTCTGCGCCGCCTTGCGGAAATGCGACGCGTACTTCAGTGACGTCGTGCAGATCCCGCCGACCAGGCCGAACTCGGTATCGTTCGCCACGGCAAGCGCCTCGTCGTAGTCGTTGACCGCGATCACCGATGCGACCGGCCCGAACACTTCCTCGCGGTTGATCCGCATCGTGTTCACCGTCTCGGTGAAGAGCGCCGGCTCCAGATAGAACCCGGGCGTCTCGCGCTCCAGGCGATTGCCGCCGAAGACGAGCTTGCCGCCCTCCTTCTTCGCTTCTTCGATGTAGAAGAGGTCCTGGTTCAGCTGGCTCTGGTCCACGACCGGACCGATGTGCACGCCGGCCTTCAGCGCGTTGCCGATCACCAGACCCTTCATGCGCTCGATCATCGCCTCGACGAACCGATCGTGGATCCCCTTCGTCACGATCAGCCGCGACGACGCCGTGCAGCGCTGGCCCGTGGAGAAGAACGCCCCGTTCACCGCAGCCTCGACGGCCACCTTCAGATCAGCGTCGTCGAGGATCACGAGCGGGTTCTTGCCGCCCATCTCGAGCTGGAACTTCTTCATGCCGGCGACCGCCTTCTGCGCGACCTTGCGGCCTGTCTCGACGGAACCCGTGAACGTGATCGCATCGACGCGCGGATCGGACAGCAGCGTCTCGCCTACCACCGAACCGCGACCCATCGTCAGATTGAACACGCCGGCCGGGAGGCCCGCGCGATGCAGGATGTCGGCGATGGCCCACGACGAACCCGGCACCAGATCGGCGGGCTTGAACACCACGCAGTTGCCGTGCGCCAGCGCCGGCGCGATCTTCCACGCGGGAATCGCGGACGGGAAATTCCACGGGGCGATGATGCCGACGACGCCCACGGGCTCGCGCGTGATCTCTACATCGATGCCGGGCCGCACGGAGGGCAGCAGTTCACCGGAGCGGCGCAGCACCTCGCCTGCGAAGAACTTGAAGACGTTGCCCGCGCGGACCACTTCGCCCATGCCTTCGGCGAGCGTCTTGCCTTCCTCGCGCGAGAGCAGGCGGCCCAGCTCGTCCTTCCGCGCGATCATTTCCAGACCGGCCTTCTCGAGCATCTCGGCCCGGGCCTGGATGTTCGACGCAGCCCACGCAGGCGCCGCAGCGCGCGCGGCCGCGATCGCGGCGGTGGTCTGGGCGACGTCTGCCTGCGCGTACTCGCCGATCACGTCGTTCGTGTCGGACGGATTGATGTCGCGCGTCCAGGTGGCACCGGCGACCCACTCGCCGCCGATCAGGTTCTGGTATTGGGGGGTGCTCATCGTTGCTGTCCTCCGGAGGGAAGCGCGGATGCTAACGCAAACGTCGGGCGGTACGCGCTAACGGGGACGTGGGCCGGCCATCGGGCCGACGCCCGACCTGCGCACGCATTGTCCCGGCCGCCCGTGCGACAATCGCGCGCCTCGTTTCCACCCCTGCCGACCATGACCTTCGACACCACTGCCCGCCCCGCCGTCCTCGACCTGCGTGCCTCGAAGATCCGCGAGGTGGCGAATGCAGGGATGGGCCGTGAAGACGTCCTCCCGTTCTGGTTCGGCGAACCCGACGAGGTGACGCCGGACTTCATCCGCCAGGCCGGCATCGCATCGCTCGAAGCCGGTGAGACGTTCTACTCGCAGAACCTCGGCATTCCACCCCTGCGCGAAGCACTCGCGGCCTACGGCACGCGGCTGCACCGACCGACCACGGTCGACGAGATCACCGTCACGAACTCCGGGATGTCCGCGCTGATGCTCGTCACCCAGGCGCTCGTGGGCCCCGGCGATCGCACCGTGATCGTCACGCCCATGTGGCCGAACCTCGTCGAGATTCCGAAGATCATGGGCGCGCAAGCCGTGACGTTCCCGCTCGGGTTCTCGCGCGACGGCTGGACGCTCGACCTGCCTCGCCTGCTCGAGACGCTGACACCCGACACGCGGATGCTCTACCTCAATGCGCCCAACAACCCGACGGGCTGGGCCATCGACCGCGACACGCAGCGCGCGATCCTCGACCACTGCCGGAAGCTCGGCATCTGGATCCTTGCGGACGACGCCTATGAGCGCCTCTACTACGGCGCCGACGGCAGCACGGTCGCACCGTCGTTCCTCGACATCGCGCAGCCCGGAGACCGCGTGGTCAGCACCAACACGTTCTCGAAGTCATGGCTGATGACCGGCTGGCGTCTCGGCTGGATCGTGGCACCCGCCGATCTCACCGAGCAGATCGCGAAGCTGATCGAATACAACACCTCCTGCGCGCCGACCTTCGTGCAGCGGGCCGGGGTCGTCGCCGTGGAACAGGGTGAGCCGGTCATCGCCCGCACGCACGCCCGCATGCTGCGCGCCCGGGACCACCTCGTGGCCGGCCTGCGCCGTCTCCCCGGGATCGAAGTCGCCCCGCCCGGCGGCGCGATGTACGCGTTCTTCCGGGTCGATGGCATCACCGACAGTCTCGCGTTCTGCAAGCGACTCGTGGCCGATGCCGGCCTCGGGCTCGCGCCCGGGATCGCGTTCGGTCCGGAAGGCGAAGGGTTCGTGCGCTGGTGCTTCGCCGCCGATCCGGCGCGACTGGACCTCGGCCTCGAACGCCTCGCAGCGGCGCTCCCCGCGCTGCGCGCGGCCGCCTGACAGGACCGGCGCCGACCCGATGCCCTTCTCCACTCCGCAGCGCGTGGCCGTCGCCGGCTGGGTGCTGACCGCGCTGGCGCTGTTCCTCACGTTGTACCTGCACCTCCTCCCTGCGCTGCTCGCGGGGCTGCTGGTCTACGAACTGGTGCATCGGATCGCACCGCGCCTCGTGTTCTTCCGCGTGCGCGCCTCCCGCGGGCGCCTCGTGGCGGTGGGTATCCTGGCCGTGATCGTGGTGGCGGCGCTGACGCTCGCGGTGTTCGGGGCAGTGGCATTCTTCCGCAGCGATTCCGGGAGCCTTTCGACACTGCTCGCCAAGATGGCGGACATCCTCGACAGCGCGCGCGACAAGCTGCCAGCCGACATGGCGGATCGTCTGCCCGACAACGCGGAGGAGGTGAAGAACTTCGCCGTCGAATGGCTGCGGTCCCACGCTGGCGAACTGCAGCTGATGGGAAAGGATGTCGTGATCGCCTTCGTGCACGTGATCGTCGGGATGGTGATCGGCGGCATGATCTCGCTGCGCGAGGCCGCGCCCGGCTCGACGCTCGGCCCGCTCGCAACCGTGCTCGTCGAACGCGCGGCGCGCCTGGGCGACGCGTTCCGCCGCATCGTCTTCGCGCAACTGCGCATCTCCGCGCTCAACACGACGCTGACGGCGATCTACCTGGTCGGTGTGCTGCCGGCGCTGGGCATTCACCTGCCACTGCAGAAGACGATGATCGCGGTGACCTTCATCGCAGGTCTGCTGCCCGTGGTCGGCAACCTGATCTCCAACACCGTGATCGTCGTGGTGAGCCTCAGCAACTCGCTGGGTGCGGCGGTCGGGTCGCTCGCCTATCTCGTGGTGATCCACAAGCTCGAGTACTTCGTGAACGCGCGCATCGTGGGCGCCCAGATCCGCGCGCGCGCCTGGGAGCTTCTGCTCGCGATGCTCACGATGGAAGCGGCCTTCGGGATCCCCGGGCTGGTCGCGGCGCCCATCTACTACGCCTACGTCAAGGACGAGTTGTCGCGGCGGAAGTTGATCTGACCAGCCTTCAGGTTCGGATGCGATCGGGGCGACGACTTTCCTGACGCGGGGGCTTCGTCGTGGGTTCCGGTCGAAGCTGCAGATCTGGTGCGGACCCGTAGAAGCGGCCCATGGCCGCGAAAACAGTTGATGAGGGCGGACACAGGAGAGTGCCTGCGCACTTTTGGATGCCTGCCGAATCCGAGCGCCATGCAGGGCGCGAGGTGGATGCCGCGGAAGCGTATCGACCGGAATCGGCGCTTTCGCGGCCATGGGCCGCTCCTACAAAAGACGGGGCCCATTCCGAAGCGGCTGGTGAATCGCATTTGGGGGATATACAAGGGGCCCTCCCCTTGTTGGTACACCCTGCGGCCATGGGCCGCACCTACATCTTGTTTAACGCCCCCGGCGATCGAGCTCTGAGGGGAGCACGACGCATCCGGGCCGCTGCATCTCGACAGCATTTGATCGATCGCAAATACCGGGTTGACCGCGCCGCGTAGCCTGCGGACTTTCCTCGATGGTCGACCGGCCTGCGCCGGTGGACACAGCGCACCATGACGATCCTCTCGGACCTTTCTCCGCTTCGCCTGCGTGGGAGAACTCTGCTTCCCATCGTGCAAGGGGGTATGGGCGTCGGCGTTTCCGCCCATCGACTTGCAGGGTCCGTCGCGAAGCAGGGGGCCGTGGGGACGATCGCCTCGGTCGATCTGCGTCACCTGCATCCGGACCTGATGGAAGCGCTCGGGAAGTCCCGCGACAAGGACGCCATCAACGCCGCCAACCTCGTCGCACTCGACCGTGAGGTCCGCGCCGCGAAAGCGCTCGCAGGCGGCCAGGGGATGATCGCCGTGAACGTGATGCGCGCGGTGTCCCAGTACGCGGACTACGTGCAGCAGGCGTGCGAGAGCGGGGCCGACGCCATCGTGATGGGCGCCGGTCTGCCACTCGATCTCCCCGACCTCACGGCCGACCATCCGCACGTGGCGCTGATCCCGATCCTCTCGGACGTCCGCGGCATCTCGCTCACGCTGAAGAAATGGCAGCGTAAGGGCCGCATCCCGGATGCCATCGTGATCGAGCATCCGAAACATGCCGGCGGACACCTCGGCGCCGCGAAACCGGAGGACGTAGGCGATGCGAGGTTCGACTTCGCGACGGTCATCCCCGGCGCGCTCGCGACCTTCCGCGAGATGGGTATCGATCCCTCACGGATCCCGCTGATCCCCGCAGGCGGCATCAACAGCCACGAGAAGGTGCGGGAGGTCTTCGCGCTCGGGGCGTCGGCGGTGCAACTCGGCACCCCGTTCGCCGTGTCGGCAGAAGGCGATGCCCACGACATCTTCAAGCAGGTGCTCGCCGAGGCACAGCCCGAGGACATCGTCACGTTCATGAGCACCGCGGGCCTGCCTGCGCGGGCGGTCCGCACACCGTGGCTGGAGACCTACTTCCGCAAGGTCGGCCGGTTGCAGGAGAAGGCGAAGCAGGTGCGCGGTTGCACGCTGGGCTGGGACTGCCTGCTCCAGTGCGGCTTCCGCGACGGCGTGTCGAAGTTCGGGCAGTTCTGCATCGACCACCACCTGGCGGCTGCACTGCGCGGCGACCGGCAGCACGGGCTCTTCTTCCGGGGTGCGGAACGGCTGCCGTTCGGCTCGGCGATCCGTCCGGTGCGCGAGTTGATCGAGTACATGTTGACGGGGCGCATGCCGGCGACGTTGGCGAGGGCGGCGTAGACGGTCGCGAACCGTTCTCTTCTTGTAGGAGGGGGCCATGCCCCCGAAAGCGGTGGATGCCGTGGAAGCGCTTCGACCGGAACCAACGCTTTCGCGGCCATGGGCCGCTCCTACAACAGCGTGCCAGTTTCCAAGGTCGGCGGCGCATCGCCGGGGGATATACAAGGGGCCCTCCCCTTGTTGGTACACCCTGCGGCCAAGCCGCCGCGGGCCGCGAGGCCCGAGAGGCGGCCATGGGCCGCTCCTACAGAAGGCGTGGCCAGTTCCACCTCGGGTGGCGCATTAACGGGGGATATACAAGGGGCCCTCCCCTTGTTGGTAACTCCCCGCGGGCACCCGCACCGGGCCGTCAGGCCCGCGAGGGGGCCCTCCCCTTGTAGGTACACCCTGCGGCCCAGCCGCCGCGGGCCGCGAAGCCCGAGAGGCGACCATGGGCCGCCCCTACAAGGTCAGCACCTACAGCGGTGACTTCTTCTCCCCGCCCAGCGCTTCCATCAGGTCGGCCAGGAACTTCGACAGCAGGCCCGCCATCAGCACGAAGTCCGACTCGAAGCGCTCATCCTCGTTGTCCGGGTCCTCGCCCTGCTCGCCTCGCGCGATGTCGAGGAACGCGACCTTCTTCACTTCCATCTGATCGGTCAGCTCGAACGACACGCGGTCCTGCCACGTGAGCGCGAGACGCGTCGGGACCTTGCCGTCGGCGAGGTGCTTGCCGACCTCCGGCGTGTCGAGCGGGTGGTGCGTGTAGCGCACCGTCGCGCGCTCCTCGAGCGGGGACTGCAGCACGCAGTCACGGTCGATCGAAAAACCGTGCGGGGCTTCCTGCGTGCCCAGCCATTCGCTCATGGCCGAGCCCGGTGAGCGTTCGGTGTCGAGCTTCGCGAACGGGAACTCGTCGAGCGCCTGCTTCAGCACCTCCATCACGGCCTCGCCCTTGTTCGGGCTGGCCGCATCGATGACGAGCCAGCCGTTCACCGGGTCGACCCACACGAACGTCGTGAAGTAGCGGCTGAACGCGCGCGGCAGCAGTTCGTCGGTGATCTCGTCCTTCAGCTCCTTCATGCGCTTGCGCCCGGGCTTCACGCCCATGCGGGCCTCGATGTCCGCCGCGCGCGCCTTCGCTTCCTGGTTCACGACGGACGCCGGCAGCAGCTTCTGCTCGACGCCGAGCGCGATCAGCCACTGGCCGTGCGCGGTGTACACGAGTTGGTCATCGCCGCGCGGCGGGATCCAGCCGCGCGATTCGCGATTGAGCCCGCCGCAGGGCTGGAAGAGCCGCGACCGGAGCTGGTCGGCGAAGTCTTCCGGGGTCATGGACCACGGCACGGGCAGTCGGTGGAGCTGGAGATTCTTGAACCACATGGTCGTCGTCGGGCTCGTGTTCGGCAGTGTCGGGTCAGGCCGCGCGGCTCAGCGTGAGGCCGGCGTGTTCGCGCTGCGTGTGGAAATGGATCTTCGGCCACATCTCCTGCACCACGCGCATCTCGTAGGCACTCGCGGTGAGGATGGTCCACGCGTCCGCGGCGTCCTGCGCGGTTCGCGCCTGGTTGGCGGCGAGGAACTTGTCGAGTTCCGCAGGCTCGTCGGCCGTCACCCAGCGGGCGCAGCCGTAGGGCGAGGCGAGAACGCGGGCCTCGACGCCGTACTCGTGCTGGAGACGATGCGCCGCCACGTCGAACTGCAGCACGCCCACGGCGCCAAGCAGCAACGTCGAACTGAGCGTCGGACGGAATACCTGGATGGCGCCCTCCTCGCCCAGCTGGATGAGGCCCGTGCGCAGCTGCTTCGTCTTCAGCGGATTCACGACTTCGATCACGCGGAAGATCTCGGGCGCGAAGAACGGCAGACCGGTGAACTGCAGCGGCTCGATGGACTCGGTCAACGTGTCGCCCAACTGGATGCCACCGTGGCTGGGGATGCCGATGATGTCGCCGCCGTAGGCCTCGTCGAGCAGTTCGCGGCGCTGCGAGAGGAACGACACGACGGTGTTGGGCCGGATTTCCTTGCCGGTGCGCTGGATGCGCAACCGCATGCCGCGCTCGAAGCGCCCGGAACACACGCGGACGAACACGATGCGGTCGCGGTGCATCGGGTCCATGTTCGCCTGGATCTTGAAGACGACGCCGGAGAACTTCGGATCGTCCGGCGCCACCGGACCCTGCAACGCCACGCGGGGCAACGGCGCGGGCGCGAGGTCGACGAGGGCGTCGAGCACTTCCTGCACGCCGAAGTTGTTGATCGCCGAGCCGAAGAACACCGGCGTCTGGCGGCCCGCCAGGAACTCCTCGCGCGAGAACTCCGGGGTGGCGGCGCGCACCAGCTCGATGTCGTTCCGCGCGTGCACGATGTCCTCGCCGAAGCGCTCGTCCAGCAGCGGGTTGTGCAGACCTTCGATGACGTCCTCGGACTGCCCCACCCGATCGGCGCCCGGGCGAAACACACGGATGCGGTCCTCGCGCAGGTCGTACACGCCGCGGAAGGTCTTGCCCATGCCGATGGGCCACGAGAACGGCACCGTGCCCATGCCGAGCGTGCGTTCGATCTCGTCGATCAGGTCGAGCGGCGGACGCACCTCGCGGTCCATCTTGTTGATGAACGTGATGATCGGCGTGTTTCGCAACCGGCAGACCTCGAGCAGCCGTAGCGTCTGGGTTTCCACGCCGTTCGCGGCGTCGATCACCATGAGGGCCGAGTCCACCGCAGTGAGCACGCGATACGTGTCTTCCGAGAAGTCCTGGTGACCGGGCGTGTCGAGCAGGTTCACGACCTTGTCGCGATAGTCCATCTGCATCACCGAGCTGGCCACCGAGATGCCCCGCTGCTTTTCGATCTCCATCCAGTCCGACGTCGCATGCCGCGACGCCTTGCGCGCCTTCACGCTCCCGGCGATCTGGATCGCGCCCGCGAAGAGCAGCAGCTTCTCCGTGAGCGTGGTCTTCCCCGCGTCGGGGTGGGAGATGATCGCGAACGTGCGGCGCTGGGCCACGCGTTCGGAGAGAGGGGTGACTTCGGACATGGTGCGGTCCCGGAAAGAATCGGCAGGGCAGCGGCGCGGGTGGGGCAGCCACGGCGCCAGGACCCCGGAAGAGGAGATCGACGCCCATGACCGCACGGACCGGGTCCGCAAAACGAACCGCGCATTCTACGGGGGCAGCCCGCCCCGGGCTACCGGGGAGCAGGTGCCGGTGCATCTTCGGCTGCAAAGCGGTCGTTCCGGTCGAAGCGCCTGCTTGCATCGACCGCTTTCGGGGCCATGGGCCCCTCCTACAGGGGTGGTGGATGCGCCACCAGTCGTGTGAACGGGCGAGCTGTTGTAGGAGCGGGCCATGCCCGCGAAAGCGATGGATGCTTTGGAAGCGTTTCCTTGCATCGGCCGCTTTCGGGGCCATGGGCCGCCTCTCGGGCCTGACGGCCAGCGGCGGCTTGGCCGCGTGGAGTACCAACAAGGGGGGAGCCCCTTGTATATCCCCCCGTGGTGCATCACCCGCTTTCGGAATCGGGCGCGCTGTTGTAGGAGCGGGCCATGCCCGCGAAAGCGATCGTTCCGGTCGAAGCGTTACCTGGCGCTCACCGCTACCAGTCGTCGGCGCGGGCGTAACCGGTGAGGCCCATGAGGATGCGCGAGATCTGGAAGGCGACCCACGACGCTACGCGGGCCGTCCAGGGCTTGCGGCTCCAGGTCTCCTGCACGATCGGGACGGCGCCCTCGACGAGCCCGGCCTCCAGGGCCGCCCGAAGCTCGGACGCGAAACCCTCGTCGTCGACGACCACGTTCGCCTCCCGCGACAGCAGCAGGCTGAACGGGTCGATGTTCGACGAGCCGACGGTGGACCATCGCCCGTCGATCACAGCGACCTTGGCGTGCAGGTAGGTCAGCGTGTATTCGTGGATCTCGATGCCGGCGTCGATCAGGCTTCCGTACAGCGCATGGGTGGCGTGGTGCACGAGCAGATGTTCCGGAAGCCCCTGGAGCAGAAGGCGGACGCGCACCCCCCGCAGAGCGGCGTCGCGCAGCGCACGACGGAACTCACGTCCGGGCAGGAAGTAGGCGCACGCGATGAACACCTCCCGCCGCGCGCCGTTGATCGCTTCGAGATAGGCCTCCTCGATGGCGCGACGATGGGTGATGTTGTCGCGGATCAGGAAGGCGGCGCGCCTTCCGGGCAACGCCACGGGCGGGGATGGCGGGACGGCGAGACGGGGGGCGTCCGAGCGGGCGCGCGTGGTGAGTTCGACGAGCGTCCAGAGACGCTGCACGGCGCGATGCATGCCGGCCACCAGCGGACCGCGCACGCGGACTGCGAAGTCGAAGCGCGGCGGGCCGGCATCACGACCGTCGCGATCGTCGATCACGTTGATGCCGCCGCAGAAGCCGACCTCGCCGTCGATCACGACAAGCTTGCGGTGCAGGCGGCGCAAACGATGCCGCCGGAGATAGAAGCGCCCCAGCTCGGGCCGGAACACGAGCACCTGCACACCTGCCAGTTCGAGGATCGCTCGAAGCGACGGCCGCAGGTTGTCGGCGCCGAAGCCATCCACCATCAATCGCACGGAAACGCCGCGGCGGGCGGCCTCGGCCAGGGTGCGCGCCATGCGCTGGCCCGTGCGGTCGTCGGCAAAGATGTAGGTCTCGAGATGGACTTCGAAGCGCGCCGCCGCGATGGCCGCCTCCACGGCCGGAAAGTACTCGTCGCCTGACCGGAGCAGCTCTACGCGGTTTCCCTGCGTGAATCCGGTCATCCGCGGACGAGAAGGGCCGACAGGGCCACGTGATCGGACAGCCGGGCGGAATGCCGGCCATGGTGGGCGTGCGCCAGCTTCACCCGGAAGCCGCGCGTGTAGATCCGGTCGAGGTTGAGCAGCGGCATCAGGGCCGGGAAGCTGCGCGCGGGGCGTCCGGACGTATGCTCGAACACCTCGGTCAGTCCGAGCGGCAACCGCAGGCCGCGGCCGGTGCGACGTGTCCAGTCGTTGAAGTCACCGGCGATGATGAGCGGCGCGTCCGGCGGCACGAGGCGGTCGATGCGCTCCTTGAGGCGCTCGATCTGGCGGTGGCGCCACAGCGCGAGGAGTGCCAGGTGCACGTTGATGCAGTGGAGGGGCTGGGGCCAACCCGGTACATCGATCTCGCAGTGGAGCAGCCCGCGACGTTCGAAACGTGACTGCGAGATGTCCTCGTTGTCCCACCGGGAGATCGGAAACTTCGAGAGGATCGCGTTGCCGTGGTGGCCTTCGTCGTACACGGCGTTGCGGCCGTACGCGAAGTCGCTCCAGAGCGAATCGGCGAGGAATTCGTACTGCGGCCGGTCGGGCCAGTTCTCGTGCCGGCGGGCGTGGCGCAGGGAGAGCCCCTGCACCTCCTGGAGAAACACCAGGTCCGCCCCGAGCCCGTGCAGCGTCTCGCGAAGCTCGTGCACGGCCATGCGACCGCGCAACTGCGAGAACCCCTTGTGGATGTTGAAGGTGACGACGTGCAGCGAGTCCATGGGCCCGATCGGCGCGGATGACGGCTGGATTGTGCCACCCGCACCGGGTGCGCGGCGCCCGGTCTCGAGAATGACTGCCTACGGCGAACCTGGCGGGGCGACCTCGAAGTACCGATCCAGCAGCCCGGCCTCGTCGAAATGGCGACGGCCGATGAACGCCGTGGCGTGCCGCCCCCACTGCCGCATGGCGCCCGGCTCGGCGACGCCCATGGGCCAGAAGAACCATCGCTCGCCGCGCTCGGTGCCGGGCACGATGCCGTCCGGGCGGAACAGGCTGCGACGCCCGCCCTGCGGATCGGGGAGCGAGCGCAGCGCGTCGTCCGGCGCGAACGCGATGGGCGCGCCGTCGATCACGCCCCGCTCGATGCTGACGCGCTGCAGGTAGTGGGTGACCGCTGCCACGCGCAGCACGATGCGTCCGTCCGCCGGAACCGTCGGAAGCCTCTGCGGGACGAACGCCCCCTCGTCGAGCCCGGGCGCAGGCGGTCTTGCACCTACCGCCGGCGTCGGGAAGAACTGGTGATAGCAGCCGCATTGGTGGATGGTGTCGTGGATCCAGGGCGCACCGTCGGGTCCGAGCGTGACGCGCCACGTGATGCCGTCGAGACGACCGCCCAGGAGATCGAGCGCCCCCTGCTTCGGGCGCGCGGGAAACCACACCGAGTACACGAGCTGCGGCAGCACCTGCCCCGCGAAGCGCGTGTGCACGAGGCGCGTGAACATCACGGGGCGCGCGACATCGACGTCGACGCGACCCTCGGCGGTCCATACGGGCGCGCCCGGCAGATCGGCGTCGGTCGCCGTGTCGATCTCGAGCACCGGCGAATGGCGGGCGAACCAGGCAGCGAGGACGTCCGGGGCGATGTCTGCGAAGGGGTCCAGGGCTGCGACGTCGTCGTGCCCAGGGGGACCGGCGGGCGGCACGTAGCGCACGAGCGCGCGGGTGACCGGCAACTGGTCGAGGGGCGTCGCGAACGTCCGCTCGGTCTCGCGCTGGTAACCGCGGACACCGGCAGCGAAGGGAACCCGTGCGATCGCGTAGGCACCGGCCACACGCTTCCAGGTCTCGTAGTCGTCCGGCACCGTTGCGCGATCGAGCGCGGCTGCCGTGGTGCGCGCGAGCAGTCGGGCACCGCAGGTTTCGACGGCGGTCACGAATGCCGGGCGATCCGGGGCACCGAGTCTGGCGAGGGCGCCGTCGGGCAGATTGGCGATCTCGTGCTGCCGCGCTTCGCGGTCGAGAGCGCGCATGGCGGCGAGGAGGGCCGTCACGTCGCGCGCGGGACGCCTGGCCTCCGCCGCGAGGAAACGGCTGGTGCGCAGATGCGGATGCCCGGAGACGCGCGCTGCAGCGCCATCGCGCACACCTGCGGCGTCGACGGCATCGTCGAGCCGCGCGAATCGATCGGCACAGGCCGCGAGGGTGGCATCGCCGTCGGCGCGCCCATCGTCGATCGGCGCGCCCCGCTGCGATGGCGTCGCGACGCAGCCCGCGAGTAACAGCAGACCGGCGAGGATCCAGAGGCTACGCATCGGGCCCTGTGCGATCGCCCAGGCGGCGGATCGCCGCGCCGTTGCTGGGGGAGAAGCACCTCGCAGCGGCGTCGCGCCACGGCAGCCAGACGAAGGCGGTGTGCTCGCGGGGCGCGAGCGTCACCTCCACGCGCCCGGGCACCTCGAGTCCGAAGACGTGCTCGGTGTTCCGGGTCACGCCCGGCGCATAACGCCAGCGCCACTGCGGGTAGATCTCGTACTCGTTGGTGTACTGCCAGTCGGTCAGACGATGCCGGAACGCGTCGATGCCGGTCTCCTCCAGCACTTCGCGCCGGGCCGTCTCGTCGAGGGGTTCGTCCTCGCGATCGACGCTGCCGGTGACGGACTGCCAATAGCCTGCGTGATCGGCGCGTTCGATGAGCAGCACCTCGAGCGCCGGGGTGTGGATCACGACGAGGACGGAGCGGGGAATCTTGTGGGGTCGGGTCATGTTGGGATGCGGCGCACGGTGGCGCCTGCGGCGGGCGGTCGGCCGGACGGGCCGGAGGATGAGACCATGGTACCGGCGTCGACGGCACGCGACGAACGGAGGCACGCGCATGAGGGCAATCGGTTGGAGGAAGAGTTCCGGCGAGGCCTCACATCGCTGGTGGTTGCTGGCTGCCATGTGGTGTCTGGCGACATCCGGCGCGCTCGCTTCGGACGATGCCTTGCGGGAGATCCTGCGGACGCCCGGCCACGTGATCCTGATGCGCCACGCGTCGGCACCCGGCACCGGCGACCCCGATGGGTTCCAGCTCGACGACTGCAGCACGCAGCGGAACCTGTCGACGGCGGGACGTGCCGAGGCTGCGGCGATCGGGGCGGGGCTGCGCGCCCTCGGTGTAGAACGTGCCGCGGTCTACAGCAGCCGCTGGTGCCGCTGCCTCGACACGGCCCGCAGCCTGGGCCTCGGCGCGGTGACGCCGCTGCCCGCGCTCGATTCGTTCTTCGCCGACCGCAGCGTGGCGGACGAGCGGACCGCGGCGCTGAAGGCGTGGCTTGCAGTGGCGGACCTCGCGGGCCCGACGGTGCTCGTCACCCACCAGGTCAACATCACCGCCCTCACGAACGTGGTGCCTGCGCAGGGCGAATGGCTCGTCGCGCGGCGTCGCGGAGACCGGTGGGAAGTCGTCGCGCGGCGAACGCCTGGAAGTCCGTGAACGGGAGGGCAGGCCGGGATGCGGACGACCACGGCGACGGCCGGCTCCGCGCGGAAGCCGGCCATGCCGCTTCGGCAGTGCCGCTCAGCGGACCTTGATGTGCAGCTCGCGGAGCTGCTTCTCGTCCACCGGGCTGGGCGCGCTGGTCAGCAGACACTGCGCGCGCTGCGTCTTCGGGAAGGCGATCACGTCGCGGATCGACTCGGCGCCCGTCATCATCGTGATGAGACGGTCGAGGCCGAAGGCGATGCCGCCGTGGGGCGGCGCACCGAACTGCAGCGCCTCGAGCAGGAAACCGAACTTCAGCTGGGCCTCCTCGGCATCGATCTTCAGGGCCCGGAACACCTTGCTCTGCACTTCCTCGCGATGGATACGGACGGACCCGCCGCCCAGTTCCCAACCGTTCAGGACCAGGTCGTAGGCCTGGGCGATCGCGGCACCGGGATCCGTGTCGAGAAGATCCTCGTGGCCGGCCTTCGGGCTGGTGAAGGGGTGATGCATCGCGTTCCAGCGTCCGCCCTCCTCGTCGTACTCGAACATCGGGAAATCCACGACCCACAGGGGCTTCCAGTCGCCGTCGACGAAGCCGTGGGCCTTGCCGAACTCGGAGTGCCCGACCTTCACGCGCAGCGCGCCGACGGCGTCGTTCACGACCTTCGCACGGTCGGCGCCGAAGAAGACGAGGTCGCCGTTCACGGCACCGGTGCGGCGCAGGATCTCGGTGAGCGCGGCATCGTGGAGGTTCTTCACGATCGGCGACTGCAGGCCTTCGCGGCCCTTGGCGGTGTCGTTCACCTTGATGTACGCGAGCCCCTTCGCCCCGTAGATCTTCACGAACTCGGTATAGCCGTCGATTTCGCCGCGGCTCATCTCGCCGCCGCCCGGAACGCGCAGCGCGGCCACGCGACCGCCCGGCGTCGTGGCCGGACCGGAGAACACCTTGAAGTCGACGTCGCGCACGCAGTCGGTGATCTCGGTCAGCTCCAGCTTCACGCGGAGGTCGGGCTTGTCGGAACCGAAGCGCGCCATGGCCTCGGCGAACGTCATCACCGGGAACGGATCGGGCAGCTTCACGCCGATCGCGGAATCGAAGACATGGCGGACCATGTTCTCGAAGATGTCGCGGATCTCGTCCTCGCCGAGGAAGCTCGTCTCGCAGTCGATCTGCGTGAACTCGGGCTGACGGTCGGCGCGGAGATCCTCGTCGCGGAAGCACTTGGTGATCTGGTAGTACCGGTCGAAGCCGGACATCATCAGGAGCTGCTTGAAGAGCTGCGGGGACTGCGGCAGCGCGAAGAATTCGCCGTGATGCACGCGCGACGGCACGAGGTAGTCGCGCGCGCCTTCGGGCGTCGACTTCGTGAGCATCGGCGTCTCGATGTCGACGAAGCCCTTCGCGTCTAGATAGCGCCGCACTTCCATCGCCACCTTGTAGCGGAGCATCAGGTTCTTCTGCATCTGTGGCCGACGCAGATCGATCACGCGGTACTGCAGACGCACGGTCTCGGACAGATTCTCGTCGTCGATCTGGAACGGCGGGGTCTGGGCGGCGTTCAGCAGCACGATCTCCTGCGCCAGGACCTCGATCTCGCCGCTCTTCAGGTTGGCGTTGGTCGTGCCCTCCGGTCGCGGACGCACCCGACCCGTGATGCGGACGACGAACTCACCGCGCAGACGATCCGCCGTCGCGAACGTCTCGGGCGTGTCTGGATCGACGACCACCTGCACCAGCCCCTCGCGATCGCGGAGGTCGATGAAGATCACCCCTCCGTGGTCCCGCCGGCGATGCACCCAGCCGAAGAGGGTGACGGTCTGGTCCAGATAGGTCTTGTCGATGAGTCCGCAGTAGTTGGTGCGCATGGTGTGTGGTCGGTCGAAGGTAAGTGGGCCGGTCAGGACCGGCGGGAGGGCGCGGACGGCGGAGCCACTCCCATGGAGATGATGTACTTGAGCGCGTCGTCGACGCTCATGTCGAGCTCGATCACGTCGGCCCGGGGCAGCATCACGAAGTATCCGCCCGTCGGGTTGGGCGTGGTCGGCACGTAGATGCTCACGAAGTCGCCGGCGAGATGGTTGGTGACATCGCCGCCGGGCGTGCCCGTGAGGAAGGCGATCGTCCACATCCCGGGGCGGGGCCATTCGATGAGCACGGCCTTGCGGAAGGCCTGGCCGCTGGACGAGAACAGCGTGTCGGAGACCTGCTTCACGCTGTTGTAGATCGATTTCACGACCGGGATGCGGCCGAGGATGGCCTCCCAAGCGCGCACCAGGCGCTGCCCGAGGACGTTCGCGGCGAACAACCCCGTCAGGAACACGACCAGGACGGTGAGCACCACACCCAGGCCGGGCACGTCGAACCCGAAGAGCGAATGCGGCCGCCAGCTGTACGGCAGCAGCAGCAGGCTCTGGTCCATCGTGGTGACGAGCGCGTGCAGCACCCAGAGGGTGATGCCCAGCGGCACCCAGATCAGCAGACCGGTGATGAGATAGCGTCGCACGGAAAAAACGAAGCGGACCGCCGCCGGAAAGGCGCGGTCCGCATGGCGCTCCATTCAAGTGCCGGCCCGGGGGCCGGCTGTATTCATTCGGGGCAGCGAGCCCCGGAAAACGACGTCAGGTTCAGGAAGCTGTCGGCCCGGCCGTGCTGCTCGTTCCCGAGGCCGGCTCGGCTGCCTTGGTCTCGGTGGCGCCGCCTCCGGTGTCCGCCTTCGGCGCCGCCGATTTGCCGCCGCCCTTGAAGTCGGTGGCGTACCAGCCGCTTCCCTTCAACTGGAAGCCGGCCGCGGAAATCAGCTTGGTCATGGTGGACTCGCCGCACGGACAGGCAGAGATGGCGGGAGCACCCAACTTCTGCAGGTATTCCTTCTCGAGGCCGCACTTGTCGCAGCGATACTCGTAGATGGGCATGATATTCCTCGAAAATCGATCCAGAATTATACGGGTGGCCCCGACGGGGCCACCAGCCAACCAAGCCGGAAATATGGCCGGATTCCAAGGAGCACAAGGCATGCTGACACGAACCCGCTGGCCCTACCCACGCATTCTCGCCCATCGGGGCGGCGGAAGCGTGGCCCCCGAGAATACGCTGGTCGGGATCCGGGCCGCGGCAGGAATGGGATTCGCCGGCGTGGAGATCGATGTCCAGCTGGCCGCCTGCGGGACACCGATCCTCATGCACGACGCCACGGTCGACCGCACCACGGATGGCTACGGGAACGTCGCCGACTTCTCGGCCGACGAAATGCGCCGGCTCGACGCGGGGGTCTGGTTCGGCAACGAATATGCAGGTGAGCACGTGCCCACCCTGGAGGCCGCCGTGGCGCTGTGCCGGGCGACGGGGCTCTGGATGAACGTCGAGATCAAGGCCGACGACGCCGTGGCCGAGGAGACCGGCGACGTCGTGGCGCGCGAGATGTCGCGCCTATGGGGCGACGCGAGCCCTGCGCCGCTGCTGTCCAGCTTCTCCGAGGAGGTGCTCGCCGCCGCCCTCGAAGCCGTCCCGACACTGCCCCGCGCGCTGCTGGTCGAAGCCCCGCCGGACGACTGGCGCGAACGCGTGGCACGCCTGAAATGCCGCGCGATCTGCGCGGACTACCGGCATCTCACTGCCGCGTTCGTGGCGGAGGCCCATGCCTCCGGCGTGGCCATCGGCGCGTACACCGTGAACGATCCCGGCAAGGCCGTGACCCTCTTCGAGTGGGGTGTCGAGGCCGTGATCACGGACGAGCTGCGGGACATCCGGGCGGATTTCCTCGCGACCTTCGGTCTCGCGCCTCCCGGCGGGGACGACGCCGCGGCGAAGTAACGGGCGGGGACGACGCCACCATCGAATGACCTGCGCGGACAAGCCCTCCCGCGATCGGACGGTCGGCTCAGAACGGGTTCCCGGCCTCCGCAGGTGTCCCTGCGGTGAGCTGCCGGAACAGGGTCCGCAGGGCGGCGCGCTCGCTGTCGATCTCGACGAGCAGTGCGACCTCGCGGCAATGCTCGTCGCCCGCAGACTGGATGCCGGCAAGCTGCCATTGGCCCGGCGACGGCGCCACCAGCAGCGGCCCGCCGGAGTCGCCACGGCAACTGTTCACCCGCCCGCGGCGCGCTGACCGCGCCTCGATCACCAGCGCGGCGCCCGACCCGTCTTCCGTGCCGGCCGCCACGCGCACCTCGGCGAAGTGCAGGCTGCCCGCGCTGCCGGCATCGCGGCCGTCGGCGAGTCCGAATCCGGCGATCACCCTGGGCGTGACCAGCGAATCACGGAAGCCGGGCGTCACGAGCGGAGCCTTGGCGAATCCGTCCGGCACTGGCCGATGCAGGAGGACGAGCGCGAGATCCGACTGTGCGAATCCCCCCCGCCGCCGCAGGTACCGACCGACATCCTCCCCCGCCCGCGGGCGCAGACCGACTGCATCGAAGATCCGCTCGAATCGCGGATGGATCGCCTCATCCACGGACTCCCGCCAGGCGGGGCGCGTGGTCCCTGGCACCGGGAATGGGACGCGGACCCGAAGGCGTTGTCCGCCGTCGCCATACAGGCAGTGGGCGGCCGTCAGCACGACCGACGGATGGACGATCACACCGGTGCAGACGTGCGCCACACGCCCTCCTGCGTCGATCGCCTCGACCTGCACTGTGGAGCGGCGCAGCAACTGCGCGACGTCAGCCAGACTGGCGCCGCCCGTCGTCGGCGCATCGGTCGCCAGCACTTCATCCACGGAGTAGCCGCCCGTGATGGCCGCGGCCGGTGCGGCACCGGCGAGCATCACCGACGCCAGCAACCAGGGCAGAAGCACGCGGTGCGCGCGACGGACCATCACTCGCGCCGGGCGCGCCATATCGACCAGACGAGCCAGATGCTGTTCAAGGTTGCCACCAGGAATCCGAGCAGGCCGAACAGCGGCAGGCCGAGCAGTTCTGGCCCGCCTTGCACCGTCATCACGATGGACGACCCCACGATGAGCGCCGCGGTCACGACGCCCACGGTGAGCCGGTTCGCACTGCGGTCGATCTGATGGCCGAAGTGGTCCAGGCGCTTCAGGTCGAACTCGATCTTCATCCGTCCGCGCCGCGCATCGCGGACCAGGCGCACGACATCCCCCGGTAGCCCGCCGAGCGATGAGAGCAGCCCGAGCAGGCCACGCTGCCACCGTTGCGCCACTGCGCGCGGCGCGTAGCGCTCGGCAAGCACGCGCTCCACGAACGGACCGAGATGGGCGATCAGCTGGAACTCGGGGTCGAGGCGACGGCCGAGGCCCTCCAGCGTGATGAGCGCCTTGAAGAGGAGCGCGAGGTCCGCGGGCAGCGAGATCGCGTGGTCGCGCATGATCGCGGTGATGTCGCCCAGCAACTGGCCGATGCGGATGTCCTTCAGCGCCAGGTGCTCGTAGTCGAACACGAGCCGCCCCAGGTCGTCGGCCAGGCGCTCCTCGTCGACCACGGCGTCGTCTGTCCAGCCGAGCAGCACGGTCATCATCCCGTGCTCGTCGCGCCCGGAGAGTCCGGCGAGCAGATCGACGATCTCCTGGCGTCGATGGTCCGACAGGCGCCCCACCATGCCGAAGTCGAGCATCCCGACGCGATTGCCGGGCAGATAGAGCACGTTGCCGGGGTGTGGATCCGCGTGGAAGAAGCCGTCCACGAGGATCATCTTCAGAACGGCATCGGCACCGCGCTGCGCCAGTACCTTGCGGTCGAGCCCGGCCCGGTCGACGAGGTCCAGGTCCTGGCCAGGGATGCCTTCGATGAAGTCCTGCACGTTCATGACCGGCGAGGTCCACGTCCAGTGGACGGCAGGGATCACCACCGTCGGATCGCCGGCGAAGCGGCGCGCGAAACGGTCCTGGTGGCGGGCCTCCTGCGCGAGATCCAGTTCCCGCGCGAGGGAGCGGCCGAACTGCAGGATCATGTCCTCGGGACGATACCGCTGCAGCTCGGGAAGCTCGCGACCCGCGATGGCGGCGAGCGAGCGGAGGATGCGCAGATCCGCATCGATGCGGGGGCCGATACCCGGGCGGCGGACCTTCAGCACCACCGGGCGGCCGTCGGCGAGCCGGGCGCGATACACCTGGGCGATGGACGCGGCGGCGTACGGCGTCGTGTCGAGATCCTGGAACACCTCGGAAGGCGGGCACCCCAGCGCTTCGGTCATCTGCGGGAGCACGGCTTCGAAGGGGACGGGCGGCACATGGGCCTGGAGCCGTTCGAACTCGACGATCCACTCGGGTCCGAAGAGATCGACCCGGGTCGAGAGCACCTGTCCCAACTTCACGAACGTCGGTCCCATCGCCTCGAGCGCCAGTCGCGCACGCACCGGTGCAGGCTGCCGCGCGAGATCGGCGTCGGCGCCGACGGAGAGCAGTTCACCCGCGCGTTCGAGGAACGACCCGACGCCGGCCCGGCGGATCAGTTCACCGAACCCATGGTGGATGAGGATCGAGGACAGATCGCGGAGCCGCGCGAGGTCCTGGAAAGCGTGCAGGTGCTCGAGCATGCGGTCGGTGGGGTCCGGGGCGGAGGCCCGACTGTACCGAATCGGGCGCCCGACCGGGACGGAGGCGCCGGCGCGGACGGCCCATCCGCGCCGGACCTGGACGCCGGTTCAGGTCAGAGCAGACCGCTCGACTTGCCCAGCATGTTGTCCTTCGCGATGAAGTACTGCTTCGCGTGGGCGACGACCTGCCCGTCGGTGGGGTGGTCGGCAGTCTCGACGCCGAGGATCCGATCCGACATCGGCGTGTGGTGCCTGTGAACATACTTCACGAGTTCGAGCTTGGCGCTGCCCGGCCCCACCAGGAGGATCTCGTGGGCGCCGTCGAGCAGTTTCACGATCTCGCCGAAGTACGCGGCGTCCTCGCCGCGGTGCCCGGCACCCGTGGATCCGCGCTTGTGGTGCAGGTGGGGGTGCTTGTCGGACGCGTGGGCGGTGAACTTCTCGACCTCGTCACGGGAGATGTGCATGACATGGGCTTCTGCGTGGTCGAGCCAGACAACTGCATGGTAACGGGACATGTTGTGTTCCTGTGGTGGTGGTGATGGTGAAGAATTCGTGGCTGCCGCGGCGATGCCAGCCGCGGGGTCAGGGCTTGCGATCGCGTGGGCGGACCGCCTCGGAAACGCCGGCGAGAAAGCCGCTCGTGACTTCGGCCATGCGGTCGGTCAGCGCGCGGGCGGTGTCGAGGCCGGCAGCGGCCGCCTCGGAGGAAGCGTCCGACATGCGCTTCGCGAACGTCGAGGCCACTTCCGACACTGCAGCACCTGTGTCGGTACCCGTCCGCGTGGCGTGCGTGGCGATGTCCTGCAGCTGCTGCTTGAGGAGGCCGCCGGATTTCTCGGCAAGGGCGGACACCGTGCCGACGAACTCGCCTTCCAGTTTGCGGAGCGTGTCGAGGGCCGCCTGCCAGTCGCCACCCACCGCGTCACGACCGCGTGCCGACATTTCGTCGAGGGCGAGCTTCGCGTTCTGGGCGGACTTGCTGAAGGCCTCATCGAGGCCACCGAAGGCCGCGGCGACAGCATCTTTCATCCCGCCCCCCTGCGCCTCCGCGCCCAGCTTGATGCCAGAGCCGACATCGCGCATCACGGACTGCATCGCCGCCAGGTCGAACTTGTGGTCGCGCAAGGCGGCCAGGGTGAGGTCACGAACGCGCCCGCGGATATCGCCGCCATCTCGCATCGCCTCTGCGGCCGCCGCTTCGAGCTTCTCGTCTGCCATGGTGCATCCTCCTGTGCTGACCGACATCGTGCGGTCGCTGATCCGTCGTTCGCTGCTGCCATCGACCCGCTTCCGTCGTGGCAAGCCCATTGTCGACCTTCGATGCCCCGGTCGAATTGACCTGAGTCAATCACCCCCGGAGGCTCGCCGTGCCGTGCGGGTCCGGATGCGATTGGTACGCGATTCGCCTGAAGGCCGCGCAGCCGGGAGGTCCCGGCCGAATCGACGATCCCGTCGCGGAGGATTCATCATGCGCCTGCACCCGCTGTTCGCAACCCTGCTGTTCCCCGTGCTCATCGCTGCGCACGCCGAGGCCCAGCAGAACCGGCCGTCGGGTCGATGGGACTGCCAGTCCTAGCTGGGCCCGGCAGTGCTCGACTTCCAGAGCGCGCAGACGCTGACGTACGGCGGTGCCGCCATGCCGTATCGCGTCAGCGGCAACGCGATCCAGGTGGTGCAGGACGGTTATCCCGTCGACTACCTCTTCGCGATGCAGGACGACCGCATGGACATCCGCACGCCCGAAGGCGAGATCATCCAGTGCAGGAAGAGCGGCGGCGCCGGCCGATCCGCAGGGGCTCCGGCACCGGGCGCAGTCGGCGCCAACGGCGGGAGTGGCCAGTGGAACCACCTGCTGCAGGGGCAGCTCTGCTCGTGGTCCGGTACATCGTCAGGCGGGAATAGCCGGTCGACCACCCAACGGGCGTTCTTCGACGGGCGCGGCCGCTTCACCACCGGATCGGAATCGAGTACGAGCGTGACGTCCCGGGACAGCGCGGGCTACGAGGTCGGCACCGCGTCAGCCTACGGCGCCGGAGAGGGTCCGGGGGCACCTACGAGGTCACCGCTGCCAGCCCCGGCGCACCGATCCGCGTGCAGTGGAGCACCGGCGAGTCGGATGTCGCCTACGTCCACCACGTGAGCGGCGGACGAATCACCGAGGTCAAGTACGGCAAGCTGCTTTTCGGAATGGGTCTGTGCGAGTGATGCTGTCGGGAGACCGCCATGCTCGAACACGCGGTGCCTGGTGCGATTCGCGTCGCCATGTCCGGCGGTCGCTTCGCATCGGCGCCCCGGTGCCGGCGTCCCTCCCGATTAACCGATGCACCGGGACACACGCAAAAAAATGGCACCCAGTGGGTGCCGAAGAGGGAAGAGAGTACGGTTGAAGCACGGGGTTCGCGGGTGCAACTCGATCCCGCGATCCGTGGAAGGATGATGCCGCCAGGGCGCCCGGCAGCGAATATGCCGTGATGCGTAGACGGTTGGATTGCAGTGGACGGTGACCTGCGGCGCACCCGACTCGCAGCCGTAAACGCCGTTCAAGGAAGGTCTGCGCCAGGGCGTTCGGACTCACGCCCCCAGGAGCCTGTCAGGCCTGCCGGCCGTGGGACAGCAGTCGGCGCGTGATCGCCTGGAGAACGAAGAGGGCGAAGCCGGGGTTGAGGAAGTAGGCCTGCTTCACCTTCTCCTCGGTGAGCCGGAACGCGTCGACATCGGTGACGCACACCGCGCTGCAGGTGCGGCGATGATCCGGGGCGAAGATGCCGATCTCGCCGAACATGTCGTGGTCCTTCAGCTCGACGTCGATCTCGGGCAGGTGGATGCGCCCACGCTGGATCAGGTAGAGCGCGTCGGAGATGTCGCCCTTGCGGAACACGCAATGGCCGGCCTCGAACCTCTGGAACTCCATGTGCGGAAGCAGCCATCCGAGGTCGAGATCGCGGTGCTCCGCCTGGTCGATCTGGGACTGCACCACCTTGATGACGCGCATCGCGACGATGATGGCCTCGCTGCGGTTGCGCACGTTGAGCTTGCGGAGGATCGCGCTCATCTGGATGCGCACGGTGCCCTCCTGCTTGCCGAGGGATCGGGCGATCTCCAGATTGGTCTTGCCGCGCGCTGCGAGCGCAAGCACGGCGGACTCGGCATCGCTCAAGCCGAGATCCTTGAGGGATGGGATGCTGCCTTCGCTGCCACCGGAATCGGACACCGGCATCCCCATCGCGGGAGAGGCGCCATCCAAGGCCAACCTGAGCGCCGCGACGGTCGTCGGATCGTTGTAGTTCTTGGGCACATAGGCCCGGGCACCGGCGCCGCGCAGCCCACGCTCCACCAGCGCGGGATCCGCCGTGCCGAACACGACGATGGGCGCTTCGGGACACGCATGGGCGAGGCGCTTCACGGCGGCTACGACGTCGAGGTGGTCCCGGTCGGCGTCGATCAGAACGATTCGCACGCCGCGCGACGTCGCGGGCGCCACCGTCGACGGGTCGTCCTGCCAGATCACGTCCAGCCGGCCATCGAGCGCCCTCAGCCGTTCCACCAAGCCCTCGGAGAACGACGAGCGCGCGAACAGGACCAGTGCCTTGCCCGCCATCGCTTCCCTCGCTTGCAGGCCATCGCCGGGCCTGCGGATCCAGCCGCGCCGAAGGCGCGGGTCCCGGTCTTCCGGCGGGGACGGCGCAGTCTGCGAAACGTGCACGGCCCTTCCACCGACCGGATGACTATTCTGCGGTTTCGACCCGGTTGCGGCCGCCGCCCTTCGCCCGGTAGAGCGCTGCATCGGCGCGCTCCAGCAACGCCGACACCGGCTCGCCCGCCTTGTGCATCGCCACCCCGGCAGAAAGGGTGATGTTCCCCACCACCTCGTCGTTGTTGAGACGCCGGATACGGCTCGCAGCCACCAGGCGCCGCACGCCCTCGGCCACGGCCCAGGCACCCTTCAACGCCGTTGCCGGCAGCAGGATCGCAAACTCCTCCCCGCCATACCGCGCCACGGCATCCCGGCCCTTGACGCCGGCCTTCAGCGCCTCGCCCACCGCCCGGATCACGCGGTCACCAAAGAGATGACCATAGCCATCGTTGATCTTCTTGAAGTGATCGATGTCCGCGATGACCACGCTGAAGGTCTCGGCCTTGCCTGCTGACGCCGACACGAGCGCGCCGATACGGTCGTCGAAGGCGCGCCGGTTCAGCAGCCCGGTGAGGGCATCGACCATCGCCTCCTCACGCACCCGGGTGAGTTCCGCCCGGAGTTCGTCGATCTCCTGCCGGCTCGAACTGAGGCGTTCGTGAACACCGGACATCGCGCTGCGCATCTGGACGGTGTCCTGCAGGGCTTCGCGTACGAGTTCCGGAAGTTCACCGGCCGCGGGCTGCTTCTCGAGTCTCGTGCCGAGAACGGAAAGCCTTTCCCCATAGGCGCCCGCCTCGTTGCCGGCACGCGTCGTGGATTCCGATACCTCGTGAACCACACGCTTGAGGTTGTCGCCGAGACGGGCGACCGTGCTTTCGTCCAGATCGGCAATGTAGGTCGCGTACAGCCGGCGGGTGGTTTCGTCGTCGAGCTTCCTGCCGTCCTTGGTCAGGTTGTCGACCTCCTCACGCAGGGCGGCGCTGAAACCTCCGACATACTCGTACCAGACTGCGTACGAGATCGGATGGACACCCGCCTCCTGTTTGGACATGAGGCCTAGCGCGAGTCTGAGGAGCTCAGCGCTTTTTTCCGGGGGCTCTCGATAGCGTTTCAACACGGACGTTTCTCGTTCTTGTGAGCGGACGGCTGATCGCGGGAGGATGGCCGCCGCGGAATGTTCGGGGGAGCCGCCACCCTATGACCGGAGACCCCGTACGACCGCTGACAAAAAATTGGCAGGTCACCATTCCTGCCGATGACCTGCCTTTTTATGATGCCATCAAATGGGGGCTGCGGCGCAACGAAGCGCGCAGCGTGCCCTCATGCAATCATGCTGCGGCCCGTGCGTCGTGCCCCGGATTGCGCCAGGCATCCAGCAGGCGCGCCTGCTTCTGCCGGGCGGCGGCCAGATGCCGCTCCTTCACGTGGCCATACCCGCGGATCTCCTCGGGGATCGAGGCAAGCTCGACCGCCAGCCCGACGTTGCTCCGGTCGAGCTTCGCCAGGAGGTCGCGCACCAGCGTCTCGTACTCGCCGATGAGGGCCCGTTCCGTGCGCCGCTCCTCGGTGCGTCCGAAGATGTCGAAGGCGCCGCCGCGCAGGAACCGCAGCTTCGCGAGCACCCCGAAGGCCTTCAGCATCCAGGGTCCGTACTCCTTCTTGCGAAGCTCCCCCGTCACCGGATCCCGCTTTGCGAGCAAAGGCGGCGCGAGGTGGAAGCGCAGGCTGTAGCTGCCCTCGAACTGCGCCTCCAGCTTGGCCCGAAAGTCCGGGCTCGAATACAGGCGCGCGACCTCGTACTCGTCCTTGTAGGCCATCAGCTTGAAGTAGTAGCGGGCCACGGCCTCCGACAGCGCCGTCGAACCCTTCACCTTCTGCTGCTCGGCCTCGCGCACCGTCTCGACCAGCGCCTTGTAGCGGGCGGCATAGGCGGCGTCCTGGTAGTCCGTGAGGAATGCCACGCGGCGGGTGATCATCTCGTCGAGGGTCTCGGAGACGGCGGTGCTCGCCGCCTTCTCGACCTTCGGCGCCACGAGGCGCTCGACGGCCTTGAGATCCACCGCGGCACGACGGCCCCACAGGAAGGCCGCCGTGTTCATCTTGACCGCGGCACCGTTCATCTCGATGGCCTTGTTGATGGCCTCGGACGACACCGGCAGCAGGCCGAGCTGGAAGGCATAGCCCAGCATGAACATGTTGGTCGCGATGGAATCCCCCATCAGCGCCGTGGCGAGCTTGGACGCCCCGACGAATTCAGCGTTGTCCGCGCCGACACCACGGCGGATGGTGTCCTGCAGGGAGGCGCCCGGGAACTTGAAGTTGGCGTTGCGGGTGAAGTCGCCGGTCATCTGCTGGTGCGTGTTCACCACCACGCGCGTGCCCTGCCGGACGATGTCCATGGTCTTCTGGCTTGCCGACACCACGAGGTCGCAGCCGAGAAGTACGCTGGCGCCGCCCGCGCCGAGGCGCACGGTCTTGATGTCTTCCGGATTGGCGGCGATCTGCAGATGCGTCCAGACCGAGCCGCCCTTCTGCGCGAGACCCGCCATGTCCAGACCCGCGAAACCCTTGCCTTCCAGATGCGCGGCCATGCCGACGATGGCGCCGATCGTCACCACCCCGGTGCCGCCGACGCCCGTGACGAGGATGCCGTACGGGCGCTCCAGCGACGGCAGCGCCGGCTCGGGCACCGCCGGGAACAGCGTGTCGATGTTCTCCCCGGCCGGCTTGCTGACCGACTTGCGCACGCCACCGCCATGGACCGTGACGAAGCTCGGGCAGAAGCCCTTCACGCACGAGTAGTCCTTGTTGCAGGCGGACTGGTCGATGAGGCGCTTGCGGCCGAACTCCGTCTCGAGCGGCGTGACCGACACGCAGTTCGACTTCACGCCGCAGTCACCGCAGCCCTCGCACACGAGGTCGTTGATGAAGGCTCGCTTGGGCGGATCGGGGTACTCGCCGCGCTTGCGGCGCCGCCGCTTCTCCGACGCACACGTCTGGTCGTACACGATGACGGAGACACCCTTCACCTCGCGGAACTGGCGCTGGACGGCGTCGTAGTCGTCGCGATGATGCACCGTGACCCCGGGCGCGAAGCCCGGCGCGGGGCCGTACTTCTCGGGCTCGTCGGTGACGACCGCGATGCGCGTCGCTCCCTCGGCCGCCATCTGCTGCGTGATCTGCGGCACGGTGATCTGGCCGTCGTGCTTCTGACCACCGGTCATCGCCACGGCGTCGTTGTAGAGGATCTTGTAGGTCATCGTGGCGCCGGAGGCCATCGCCGCCCGGACGGCCAGCGATCCCGAGTGGAAGTACGTGCCGTCGCCGATGTTCTGGAAGATGTGCCCCGTCTTCACGAAGGGCGCCATGCCCATCCAGCTGGCGCCCTCACCGCCCATCTGCGTGTAGCCAGCGGTGTTGCGGTCCATCCACTGCGCCATGTAGTGACAGCCGATGCCGGCCATCGCGCGGCTGCCTTCGGGTACGCGGGTGCCGGTGCTGTGGGGGCAGCCAGAGCAGAAGTACGGCGTGCGCTCCATGGCCGGCTTCTCGGACTCCCGGGCGCCGAGCGCAATCTGCTCTTCGAGCCGGGTGCGGAGCTGCGCGTCGTCAACGAACTCCAGCAGGCGCTGACCGATGGCGACCGCGATGTGGTTCGGATCGAGCGCGCCATTGCTCTGCAGGAGGCGCTGGCCTGCTTCGTCCTGCTTGCCGACGACCATCGGTGCGCCGGCGATGCCGTAGAGCGCTTCCTTGATCTGCGGCTCCATCAGTGCCCGCTTCTCCTCGACCACGAGGATCTTCGTGAGCCCCTGACCGAACTCGCGGATGCTCGCCGTCTCCATGGGCCAGGTCATGCCGGCCTTGAAGACGCGCAGGCCCAGGCGCTTCGCCTCGGTTTCGTCGATGCCCAGATACTGCAGCGCCTGGCGCACATCCATGTACGACTTGCCGCAGGTCGCGATGCCGAACTTCGCGGCGGGCGAATCGATCACCACGCGGTTCAGCTTGTTGGCGCGCGAGAACGCACGCACGGCGTCGAGCTTGATGTTGTGCAGCCGCGCTTCCTGGTCGAGCGCCGGATCGGGGAAGCGGATGTGCACGCCCTCGGCCGGGATCACGAAGTCCGTCGGAATCACGATCTGCACGCGGTCCGGGTCGACGTCGACCGATGCCGTGGCGTCGATGGTGTCCTTCATCGACTTCAGACCGACCCAGCAGCCGGAGTAGCGCGACAGCGCCCAGCCGATGATTCCGTAGTCGAGCAGCTCCTGCACGCCGGCGGGATTCAGGATCGGGATCATCGCGTCGACCATCGCGAACTCGCTCTGGTGGGCCGTGGTGGACGACTCGCACGTGTGGTCATCGCCCATCAGCGCGATCACGCCGCCGAGCGGAGCAGTCCCCGCGAGGTTGGCGTGCCGGAAGGCGTCGCCGGTGCGGTCGACGCCCGGCCCCTTGCCGTACCAGACCGCGAACACGCCATCGAATTTCTGGTCGCCGCCGAGGTGCGCCTGCTGCGTACCCCAGCACGCCGTGGCGGCGAGGTCCTCGTTCACGCCCGGCTGGAAATGGACGTTGTGCTGCTTCAGGAACTTCGAGGCGGCGCCCAGTTGCTGGTCATAACCGCCGAGGGGCGAACCCCGATAGCCGGAGATGTAGCAGGCGGTGGTCTTCCCCATGGCGGCGTCGCGACGCTGCTGCATGAGAGGCAGACGCACGAGCGCCTGGGTGCCGGTGAGGAAGATGCGCCCCTTGTCGACGAGATACTTGTCGGAGAGGGAGACGTCGAGCAAAGCCATGAACGGAACCTCGGCAGATGTGAATGACGACCGCGGCATCCGCCCACTGTCGGGAGGGCTCTGCGCAGCCGGCGCGAGCGCGTTGGCTGTGCAGGGCGCCCCGGGACGGGACACCGCAGACTGCCATGTTAGTCTCCCCTGACCGTCACGGGGAGTCCGTCTCGGGCACAGCACTCTTTCCGCAGCGTCACGAAACATGGAAAACCTCGCAGGGCTCGTCGTCTTCGCCCGCGTCGTGGAAGCCCAGAGCTTCTCCGAGGCCGGTCGCCGCCTCGGGATGTCGCCGTCGGTCGTGAGCAAGCAGGTCGCACGGCTCGAGCGCTCGCTCGGCGCACGTCTCCTGAATCGCACCACCCGCAATCTCTCCGTCACCGAAGTGGGCGCGGCCGTCTACGAGCACTGCGCGCGCATCTCCCGAGAGGCCGAGGAGATCGACCTCGCCGTGGCGCAGCTCCACGCCGCCCCACGCGGGCGCCTCAAGGTCGCGGCGCCCGCGAACTTCGGCATGCTGCATCTCGCGCCGCTGGTGGCAGGGTTCCTCGCGGAGCATCCGGAGATAAGCGTCGAGTTGACGCTGAAGGACCGCATCGCCGTCGATCTAGCGGACGACGGCCTCGACTGCGCTTTCGTGATCGCGCATGGCCCGGCACAGAACGTCGTGGCGCGCCGCCTCGCACCGATCCGCTGGGTGCTCTGCGCAGCACCTGCCTATCTCGACCGCCACGGACGCCCGCAGTCCGTGGCCGACATCACCGCGCACAACTGCCTCGTGTATCCGGAACTGCTGTCAGCCGGCGCGTGGCGCTTCCGGTGCGGTTCCAGCGAAGAGGTGCCCGAAGTGCACGGCAACTTCCGCGCGAACTCGAGCCTCGCGGTGCGGGGCGCGGCAGTGGCCGGGCTCGGGCTCGCCGTGCTGCCCACCTTCATCGTCGGCGCGGACCTCCGGGAGGGACGGCTGGAGCTCCTCCTGCCGGAGTGCCGCCCGTTCCACGAGAGCGCCCTCGAAGCGATCTACCTGCCCGGCCGCCCGTTGCCGGCGAAGCTCACCCGTTTCCTCGACTACTGCCAGGCGCGCTTCGGTCCGCAGCCGTACTGGGACGACGGCGTGTGAAACGCGCCGCGGCGCGCGTCAGACCGAGATCACCACCTTCCCGAAGTGCGCACCGGCCAGCATGTGGTCGTACGCGGGGCGTGCCTCCTCGAAGCCGAAGCGCGAGCCCACCGGCGGGCGGATGCCGGACACGGTGATCGCGCGGTTCATCTCCTCGAACATCTCGCGCGAACCCACGTAGATGCCGTGCACGCGCAGATGGCGCCGCAGGATCGACGCCGTGTTCACCTGACCGGACACGCCCGTGAGCACGCCGATGAGGCACATGCGCCCACCCGGCTTCAGCGACGCGAGCGACTTGTCGAACGTCCCGACGCCGCCCACTTCGATCACGATGTCTGCGCCACGCCCATCGGTGTGCTCCAGCACCGCCTTCTCCCAGTCGGGGCGCGAGCGGTAGTTGACCAGCGCATCGGCGCCGAGCGCCTTCGCCTGGTCGAGCTTCTCGTCGCTGCTGGAGGTGACGATGCAGCGCGCGCCGTGCATCTTCGCGAACTGCAGGCCGATCATCGACACACCGCCCGTGCCGAGCAGGACGACCGTGTCCCCGGCCTTCACGCGGGCTTCGCGGACGAGCGCGTTCCACGCCGTGACCGCCGCGCACGGCAGGCTCGCCGCCTCTTCCCACGTGAGATGGGCCGGCACCTTGACCACGCCGTCCTGCGACAGCACGACGTACTCGGCGAGCATCCCGTCGATGGCACCGCCGAGCGCCGAATTGCCGGACTCGGCCGTGATGTCGCCGGCCAACCAGTTCTGCATGAAGATGCCCGCGACGCGATCGCCCACGGCCACGCGGGTGACGCCGGCACCGATCTCGGCGATCTCACCGGCGCCGTCGGACAGCGGGATGAGTCCCGCCTTGGGCGGCCCGCCATAGCTGCCACGCGCGACGAGCGTGTCGCGGAAGTTGAGCGACCACGCCTTCATGCGGATGAGCACCTGGCCGGGCCCGGGCTGCGGCGTGTCGCGTTCCGTGCGGGTGAGGCTGTCGAGGCCGGTGACGGCTTTCAGTTCGTAGGCTTTCATGCAGCGATTCCTCGAGGACTTCGTGGTCAGGGAACAGGGTTCATGGCGGACCGGAAACGACACGGCCCGACGGGATGATCGCCGGGCCGCAATAAGAGCCGCAGGTGGGTCGGGCAGTGGATGCTGCGGAGACGCCCCAACCCGAACCATCGCTTTCGCGGCCATGGGCCGCTCCTACAAGTAAGGCCACACCGACGACTAGTGACGCACCTACCGGGGTATATACAAGGGGACCTCCCCTTGTTGGTACACCACGCGGGGGGCCCGCCGCGGGCCAACGGCCCGAGAGACGGGCCAAGGATCAGAACGGGATGTCGTCTTCCAGATCGTCGAACTTCGACGGGGCCTTCGGCGCACCGCTGCTGGCGGGCGGGCGCTGGGCCGGCGGGGACGAACGCTGCGGACGCGATTCCTCGCCGCCTTCGGAGTAGTCGCCACCACCACCGCCCATGCCGCTGCGGCCGCCGAGCATCTGCATGCGATCGGCGCGGATCTCGGTGGTCAAGCGCTCCTGGCCTTCCTTGTCGGTCCACTTGCGGGTCTGCAGGCGGCCTTCGACGTAGACCTGGCTGCCCTTCTTCAGGTACTCGCCCGCCACTTCCGCGAGGCGCCCGAAGAACGCCACCCGGTGCCATTCGGTGGCTTCCTGCTTCTCGCCGCCCTTGTCCTTCCATTGTTCCGTCGTGGCGATCGTCACGTTGGTGACGGCATCGCCGCTGGGAAGGTAACGCGTCTCGGGATCCCGTCCGAGATTGCCGACCAGGATCACTTTGTTGACGGATGCCACGTCAGGTCTCCCCGTGAATAAGTTTCATCGCATTGTCCTCATCGAATCCGGCCCTGTCCACATCGAGCCGCGCCACGCCCTCGCCGGGAACGAGCCGCGCATTCCGTACGCCCGGCAGTGCACGCAGACGCGACTGCAGTCCGCGGGCGCGCGAATCGTCCATCGGCGGCAGCGGCAGGGTCCGCGTGACGGGAACGATCATGCCGAACGTTGCCAGCAACCAGATGCCGGTGAGGGCACCACAGAACATGAAAACCGCGCCGGCGCCATACGCCTGCGACAACCAGCCCCCGGTGACCGCACCGACGAACGCGCCGAGGAACTGCAGGGTCGCGTAGACACCGGACGCGATCCCCTTGGACTCCGGCGGCGCGTTGCGCGAGATGAGCGCGGGCAGCAGGGCTTCGAGCAGGTTGAACACCGTGAAGAACACCAGGAGCCCGACGACGAGCCACGGAAGCGATGCGCCCCCGAACGCCATGATCGCTTCCGACAGGGCGAGAACCGCCACCGACCCCACGAAGGCGAGCTTCTGCCACCCGCCTCGCTCCGACGCGCTCACCGGATACGCCATCAGTGCCACTGCGCCGATCATCACTGGCAGGTACACCTGCCAGTGCGCCTCAGCCTCGAGGCCGCTCGACCGCAGCGAGAAGGGGATCACCACGAAGAGCGCCATCAGGACGGCGTGCAGCACGAAGATGCCGAGGTTGAGCCGCATCAGCTCACGGTCGCGCAGTACGGGGCCGAAGCGCACCGGACCGGCAGGCACAACGAGCGGGGGCGGGTCGGGAATGCGGGCGTACACGAGGGCAATGGCGCCGAGGGCGAGGACGCCGGTCATCGCGAAGATCCCGGGAACGCCGATCACCCGGGAGAGCACCGGGCCGAGGACCATGGACAGCGCAAACGTGAGCCCGATCGTGATGCCGATGATCGCCATCGCCTTGGTCCGGACCTCCTCCCGCGTGAGGTCCGCCGTGAGGGCGATGACGGCTGCGGAGATGGCGCCGGCGCCCTGCAGCACCCGTCCGAGCACAACCATGCCGATGCTGTCGGCGGAGGCCGCGACGAAGCTGCCGATGGCGAAGATGGTGAGTCCCATGAAGATCGTGGGCTTGCGACCCCAGCGGTCGGACAGCCATCCGAAGGGGATCTGCAGCAGGGCCTGCGTGAGCCCGTAGGCGCCGAGCGCGATGCCCACGAGGCGGTGATCGTCGCCACCGGGAAGCGTTTCCGCGTAAAGCGCGAAGACCGGCAGGATGATGAACATGCCGAGCATGCGAAGCCCGAAGACGCCCGCGAGGGTGAAGCTGGTGCGCCGTTCGATCGGCGTCATGCGGTCGGTGCGCGGGGCGCTGGGAGACGAGGACACTGCGAGGGTGCGTCGAGGAAAACGAGCGCGGTATAGTAGCCGATTGTCCTGCACGGCACCCGTTCCCGCCCATGGATCTCATCCGCATCCGCGGTGCACGTACCCACAACCTGAAGAACGTCAGCCTCGACCTGCCACGGGGCCGGCTCACGGTCATCACGGGGTTGTCGGGGTCGGGCAAGTCGTCCCTCGCGTTCGACACCCTGTACGCCGAGGGGCAGCGGCGCTACGTCGAATCGCTCTCCGCCTACGCGCGCCAGTTCCTCCAGCTCATGGAGAAGCCGGACGTGGACCTCATCGAGGGCCTGTCGCCCGCCATCGCCATCGAACAGAAGGCGGGCGGCCACAACCCGCGTTCGACGGTGGGCACGATCACCGAGATCCACGACTACCTCCGGCTGTTGTTCGCACGCGTGGGTGAGCCCTTCTGTCCGGAACACGGTGTGCCGCTCGCCGCGAAGACGGTCTCGCAGGTCGTCGATGCGGTCCTCGCACTACCGACCGAGCACCGGATCATGGTGCTCGCGCCGGTGCTGACCCGTCGGAAGGGGGAGCACCTCGACCTCTTCGAGGATCTGCGGGCGCGCGGCTTCGTGCGGGTCCGCGTCGACGGCGAGGTGGTCGAACTGGATCCGCCGCCCAAGCTCGTGAAGAGCCGCCATCACGACATCGATGTCGTGGTGGATCGCGTGCGGGCGCGGCCCGATGTCGCCCAGCGCCTCGCGGAGTCGGTCGAGACCGCCATGCGCCTCGCCGACGGCCGCGTCGTCGTCGCCGATCTCGACGCCGAGGAAGAGCACGCGTACTCGTCGCGCTTCGCCTGCCCGCACTGCGACTACGCGCTCGCCGAACTCGAGCCGCGCCTCTTCTCGTTCAACAACCCGGCCGGCGCATGCCCGCATTGCGACGGCCTCGGCGTGGTGAGCTTTTTCGACCCGAAGCGGATCGTCGCCTTCCCGGAACTGTCGCTCGCCGCCGGTGCCGTGAAGGGTTGGGACCGCCGGAACGCCTTCTACTTCCAGCTGCTGCAGAACCTCGGGACCCACGCGGGCTTCGACGTCGACACACCGTTCGAGGACCTGCCCGACGCTGTGAAGGATCTCGTGATGCACGGGTCCGGCAAGGAGAAGATCAGCTTCGTCTACGAGGGCGAGAAAGGGCGGAAGGTGGTCCGCGAGCACACGTTCGAGGGCATCGTCACGAACATCGCGCGCCGCTACAAGGAGACGGACTCGCAGCTGGTACGCGAGGAACTTTCCCAGTACCAGACGTCCGCCACGTGCCCCGAGTGCGGCGGCGCGAGGCTGAAGCGCGAGGCCCGGCACGTCTTCATCGGCGGCAAGGCGATCCATGACATCGCCGGCATGGCACTCGCAGCGACTGCGTCGTGGTTCGACGCACTCGCCCTGGACGGCTCGCGCGAGACGATCGCCGAACGCATCCTCCGCGAGATCCGCGCGCGGCTCGGCTTTCTCGTGAGCGTAGGGCTCGCCTATCTTTCTCTCGACCGCTCGGCCGATACGCTGTCGGGCGGCGAGTCGCAGCGCATCCGCCTCGCCAGCCAGATCGGCACCGGCCTGACCGGCGTTCTGTACGTGCTGGACGAACCTTCCATCGGTCTGCATCAGCGCGACAACGACCGCCTGCTCGAGACGCTCGTCCATCTGCGCGATCTCGGCAACACGGTGATCGTCGTGGAACACGATCGCGACGCGATCCTCCGCGCCGATCACCTCGTCGACATGGGCCCCGGAGCGGGCGTGCACGGCGGGCGGGTGGTGGCCGAGGGCACGCCGGCGGAGGTCGCCGCGAATCCCGAATCCGCCACGGGGCAGTACCTCTCGGGCGTTCGCCGGATCGAAGTGCCCGACCAGCGCATGGCACCGGATCCGGACAAGCGCATCGCGATCCGCGGCGCACGGGGCCACAACCTGAAGGGCGTGGACGTCGACATCCCGCTGGGTCGGTTCGTGTGCGTCACCGGCGTCTCGGGATCGGGCAAGTCCACGCTCGTGAACGACACGCTGCATCGCGCTGCCGCGCGCCACCTCCACGGCAGTCGCGAGGAACCGGCGCCGCACGACAGCATCGAGGGGCTGGAGGCCATCGACAGGGTGGTCAACGTGGACCAGAGCCCCATCGGCCGGACGCCGCGTTCCAACCCCGCCACGTACACGGGGCTCTTCGGTCCCATCCGGGATCTCTTCGCTGCGGTCCCCCTTGCCCGGGAACGCGGCTACGGCCCCGGGCGCTTCTCGTTCAACGTTAAGGGCGGCCGCTGCGAGGCCTGCCAGGGCGATGGCGTTGTGAAGGTGGAGATGCACTTCCTGCCCGACGTCTACGTGCCGTGCGACGTGTGCCGCGGTCGGCGCTACGGACGCGAGACCCTGGAGGTCCGGTACAAGGGGCTCGACGTGCATCAGGTTCTCGGACTCACCGTCGACGAGGCGCGCGAGATCTTCTCTGCAGTACCCCCGCTCGCGCGGAAGCTCGCGACGCTTGCAGAGGTGGGGTTGGGCTACGTGACCCTCGGTCAGAGCGCGACGACGCTCTCCGGCGGCGAGGCACAGCGGGTCAAGCTCGCCCTCGAGCTATCGAAGCGCGACACGGGCCGCACGCTGTACATCCTCGACGAACCCACGACCGGCCTGCACTTCCAGGACGTCGAACTGCTGCTCACCGTGCTGCAACGCCTTCGGGACCGCGGCAACACCGTCGTCGTCATCGAACACAACCTCGACGTGATCAAGACCGCCGACTGGTTGATCGACCTCGGACCCGAGGGCGGCGATGGCGGAGGGCAGATCGTGGTGACGGGCACCCCCGAGACGGTGGGCGCCACACCGGGCAGCCATACCGGGCACTACCTCGCGGAGTGGCTGGCGCGGGACCGCCGGTCCTGATCCGGGAGCGCGTGCGCCCGACGCACGCATCAGTGCCAGGGCGGCTGTCCCGCTCAAGGACTGCCCCGGATGGCCGTTGTGCACCGGACAGGCCTGATTCCGACCCCCCTCCCGATGGCGTTGCCCCCAATCCCTTCCACTGATCCGCGCACCACGCCCGGCGTCCGGCCACGGCGTGGACGCACGCTGCAGCCGCGTTGCGCGAGGACACGGGCGACCTTCCTGGCTGGCAGAGGCCTCGCGATCGGCAGGCTGCCGCGCCGATGAGGCTGAGTACCAGTCTCTATGCCGTGATCCTGTTCGGCCAGGCAATGTCACCCGTTGCCCACGCGCAGGCACCTGGCTCGGCACCCGAGTACCAGCTGAAGGCAGCCTACCTCTTCAACTTCACGAAGTTCACGGAGTGGCCCACGACCGTGCTGCCGCCGGGCGCGCCCATCCATGTCTGTGTCGCGGGGCGCGACCCGTTCGGCGACATCCTCGATACGTTGGAGAACAAGATCGTCCAGAGTCATGCGATCCACGTTCGCCGTGGTCTGCGCGCCGACGCGCTTCGCGGATGCCATGTCGTCTTCGTATCGGAGGACGACGATCGCTCGGAGCAGTCGGTGCTGCGATCGGCAGAGGCAGTATCGGCACTCACGGTCAGCGATCGCGACGGCTTCGTGGAACGGGGCGGCACGATCGGCATGCTGACGCGCGACAGCCGGATCCTGTTCGAGATCAACGTCGAGGCCGGGCACCGGGCAGGCCTCAAGCTCAGTTCGCAGATGCTGAAGCTGGCGCGCAGCGTGAGGGGGAGACCATGAGCGGTTCGCGGCGCCGGTTCCTTCCTTTCCGCACGTGGTCGCTGGCCAGCAAGCTGTCGGGCATCGTGATGTTCACGACGCTGGTGGGCGTGCTGCTCAGCTACATCTCGTTCGCGATCATCGAGTACCAGATCACGCTGCGCGATGCCCGCGGGCAGATCACCAGCCTCGCCCGCGTGATCGCCGCGACCACCGGCGCGGCCGTCACCTTCCAGGATGCCGAGGCGGCGCACGATGCGCTGGCAACGCTCCACGACAAGCCGGAGATCGTGTCGGCGAGCGTCGTGCTCATCTCCGGCGCAGCCCTTGCCCACTACGAGCGCCGTGGAGTGTCCGATGCGGTCTCGAACGCGTGGTTGCCGGACGGTCTCCTCGCCGGGCTGCGCATCGCTGTCGCGGAACCGGTGCGCGTGAATGACGAGGTGGTCGGCAGTCTCGTGCTCGCGGCAGACCTCTCCAACGTGTGGCGCGGGCTCACCACGAAGCTCCTGCTGTCCGCCGCTGCCGTGGGCGGTGTGCTGGTGCTCGTGGCGCTTCCCCTCTCGCGACGATTGCAGCGTCTCATCTCCGAGCCCGTCATCGATCTGTCGTCGACCGCGCGCAGCATCACGCGCGAAGGCGACTACACGATCCGCGCCCGACGTCACGGTGACGACGAAGTCGGCACTCTCATCGAATGCTTCAATGCGATGCTCGACCGGATCCAGGCGCGGGATGCCGAGATCGAGGGTCACAACCAGCAGCTCGAGTCGCGCGTCCTGGAGCGGACGCGCGACCTCGAACGGATCCGTGAGCGTCTCGTGATGGCGCTCGACGCCTCGAATCTGGCCCTGTGGGACTGCAATGGCGAGACCGGGGAGGTCTACATCAGCGATGCCGAGCCTCTTCGCGGCGGGGCCCGCGGCGTCACTGTGGACTCGTCTGTGGGAAGGATGCTGGAGAGCCTGCATCCGGACGACAGGCCCCGTGTCCGCGACACATTCGGCGTCGCGCTGCGCGGCCAGATGGAGGTGATCGACATCGAGACGCGGATGCGGCGCGACGACGGAGACTGGCAGTGGATCCATCTCATCGGCCGCATCGTGGAGCGGAGCGAGACGGGTCGTGTACTGCGGGTGATCGGTACTCTGGAGAACGTGACGGCCCGACGGGAGAACCAAGCCGAACTGCAGCGTGCGAAGGATGCCGCCGAGGCGGCGAGCCGCGCCAAGAGTCAGTTCCTGGCCAACATGAGCCACGAGATCAGGACCCCGATGAATGGCGTCCTCGGCGTCACGGAGCTGCTGCTCGACACGCCCCTTTCCGATCGCCAGCGCGAACTGGCACTGACGGTGGAGCGGTCCGCCGAGCACCTCGTGCGCGTCATCAACGACATCCTCGATTTCTCGAAGATCGAAGCAGGCCGTATGACGCTGGAGCACACGCCGTTCGACCTGGGTTGCGCGATCGAGGATGCCGTCCAGGTCTTCGCCGCCCAGGCTCACGCGAAGGGCCTGGAACTGGCCTGCGCGGTCGCCTCCGACGTACCGCCACGCGTGGTCGGTGACCCGGTGCGCCTTCGCCAGATTCTCACCAATCTGGTGGGCAACGCCATCAAGTTCACCCGCAGTGGCGAGGTCATCGTTTCGGTGGGCGTTGCCGGCAGAGCAGGCCCATCGGTCCGCCTCTCCTTCGATGTGCGCGACACCGGGGTCGGGATTCCGCCCGAGGCGCAGGCGCGGATCTTCGACGCTTTCGCCCAGGCCGACGAAACCACCACGCGTCGCTTCGGTGGCACGGGTCTTGGACTCAGCATCGTGCGACAGCTCACCGAGCTGATGGGCGGCGACGTCAGTGTCGAAAGCACTCCCGGCGCCGGCTCCAGCTTCCGCTTCACGATTCTCGCCGACGTCGATCCGGACGCAGCGGCATCGCCGCACGAGCCGCGGATCCTGCAGCATGTGATGGTCGTCGACGACAACGCCACCAATCGCCAGATCCTCGAACACCAGTGCGCCTCAGCAGGTCTCGCGGTGACCAGTGCCGCGGATGGGCCGTCAGCGTTGCAAACCCTGAGATCCGCCACGGTCCTTCCGGACCTCATGATACTCGACGACCGCATGCCAGGGATGGGTGGCCTCGATGTCCTGCGCGCGATGCGCGCCGATGCGAACGTCGACATCGCGGCCATACGGGTAGTGATACTGAGTTCCAGCGAAGACCACCCGGACCCGGCGGAGGCGAGCCAGTTGAGAATCGACGCCTGGTTGCGGAAGCCGGTGCGGAAGGAAGCTCTCCTGCGCTGCATCGCGCCATCCAGACGGCAGGGCTCACCGGAGACGCCCGCCCTCGCGGTGCAAGTGCCGGAACCCGGAATTGGCGCCGACATCCTGCTGGTCGAGGACAACCCGGTGAATCAGCTCGTCGCGAAGCAGATGCTCGCCGCGCTCGGGTGCCGGGTGACCGTCGCGACGGACGGCTACGAATGTCTCGCTGCCCTCGAGCAACGCGCCTTCGACTGCGTGCTGATGGACTGCCAGATGCCGGGTATGGACGGCTACACGGCCACGCAGCACTGGCGCCTCTTGGAGGCGAACTCGAACCGTCCCCGCCAGCGGATCGTTGCATTGACCGCGAATGCCATCGATGGAGACCGTGAGCGATGCATGGCTGCCGGCATGGATGACTATCTTCCCAAGCCCTTCAAGCGCGACCAGTTGCGCGCCTTGATCGCAGAACACCTGCCACGTTCCGGCGATGCCAGAGGCATTGCTGCGGAAGGAACAAATGCTGCAGACACCCTTGCGGTGCCCCCCTCAACGAATACACTGGATGGATCAAGCCATCGGAACCAATATGCCGAACTCTGAGACGACCGACACCAGACCGGTCGCACTGGTGATCGACGACGATCCGACCATGCGCCTGATCGCGAGCCGCACGCTCGAGGCCGCCGGACTCCGTGCTGTCGTCGCGGGCGATGCCGAGAAGGGGCTGGACCTCTTCCACCAGCTGGCCCCCGCCATCGTGCTGATGGACGTGATGATGCCGGGTATCGACGGCTACGCTGCCACGGAGCGTCTTCGTGCGACGCCGGCAGGCCAGCACGTGCCCGTTCTCATGCTGACCGGCCTGGACGATCTCGATTCGATCAACCGCGCCTATGAGGCAGGTGCCACGGATTTCGTGAGCAAGCCGATCAACTGGGGCGTGCTCGGTCATCGCGTTCGATACATCCTGCGTGCCGCCGAAGCCCTGCAGGGACTCGCGGAGAACCAGGCCCTGCTGACTGCCGCGCAGCAGGTGGCCCACCTGGGCTCGTGGAGTTGGGATTTCGCCACCGGCGCCACCCGCTGGTCGGACGAAACCTATCGGATCTTCGGCTACGCCCCGCAGGAATGCACGGCATCGCGAGAAGCCTTTCTCAATCGCCTGCACCGCGAGGATGCCGATCTCGTCAAGGCAAGTCTGGAAGCTCTGCGGCGACGCGGGGCTCCGATGAATGTCATGGCCCGGCTGTCGCTTCCCGACGGGAGCACGCGGTACGTGCAGATCACGTCCGAAGTGATCCGGAGCGAGGCCGGCGAGCCGTCTCAGGCGTTCGGCGCGCTACAGGACATCACCGAGAGCAAGACTGCCGAGCAGCGCATCCATCAGCTCGCCACCTTCGACCGCCTCACGCAGCTGCCCAATCGCCAGCGATTCGCGGAGAAGGTCGCGCTGGCGCTCGAACAGTCGCGGGCAGGCGGACGCATGGCGGCGATCCTCTCGCTCGACCTCGACCAGTTCAAACGCATCAACGACACACTCGGGCATGCGGTCGGAGACCAGCTGCTGCTGGCGGTATCCCAGCGGCTTCGTGAAACCGTGCGCAGCCGCGATTCGATCTCCCGTCTTGCCATGGGAGAGGATGGCAACCTCGCCCGCCTCGGTGGAGACGAGTTCTGCCTGCTCGTCACGGACATCAGTCACTTCCAAGATTCCGCGAAGGTCGCCAGACGGATCGTCGACGTCCTGCAACGGCCGCTGGAGGTGAATGGTCAGGAGCTCTTCATCACTGCGTCGATTGGCGTCGCGTTGTACCCACTGGATGCGGAAGACGCCGATACGCTGATCCGCAACGCCGACGCCGCCATGCATTTCGCAAAAGGACAGGGACGCAACAACTACCAGTTCTACAGCAAGGAGATGAACTCGCGGGCGCTGGAGCGGCTGGCCATGGAGTCGAAGCTTCGCCGCGCCATCGAGCGGAACGAGTTCGAACTTCACTACCAACCCAAGCTGGACCTGCGCTCTGATAGCGTGACGGGCGTCGAGGCCCTCATCCGTTGGAGACACCCTGAGCTGGGTCTCATTCCTCCGCTGGAGTTCATCCCCATCGCCGAGGAATCCGGACTCATCGTTCCGATCGGCGAATGGGTGCTCCAGGAGGCGGTGCGACAGATACGGGAATGGAAGCAGGAAGGCCTGCCGGAACTCCACGTCGCCGTAAACATCGCGGGCCCACATTTTCAGCAACCCGGCTTCACGGAGTTCGTGCACCGCACCCTGGAGGGCGCCGACGTCTCACCGTCACTGCTGGAACTGGAGGTCACGGAAAGCATGTTGATGGATGATCGCGCCACGACGTTCGCGACCATGAGCACACTGAAGACGATGGGCCTGCGGTTGTCGATCGACGATTTCGGAACCGGCTATTCGTCGCTCGCCTACCTCAAACGCTTCCCCGTCCACGCGCTCAAGGTGGACCGATCCTTCGTCAAGGACATGCCGCATGCCGAGGACGACTCGGCAATCACCTCGGCGATCATCGCCATGGCACACAGCCTTCGATTGGAGGTCGTCGCAGAGGGTGTCGAAACCACGGAACAACTCAACTACCTGAACATGCGCCACTGCGACTATGCCCAGGGCTACCTGATCAGCCGGCCGGTTCCGGCAAAAGCGCTATCGCAGTTTGTGAAAGATCGACTCGCCGCGAAGGCGTGAGCATCCCTACGCGAGACCGGAACGCGATCGAACCACCCAATCAGCGCACACGATCGATCGTCCTCGATCGTCCAACGATGGGCTCGATGAAATCGAGTTGCGCAAGCGCGAGACTAGCCTTCGACGGAATCCAGACGTGACAACGGGCCGGTAAACCGGCCCGTCATCGGGATTGCGATTGCTTTCGAGCTTTCCGGAATCAGCGTGACCGCCAACTCCGGAGAAAACTCACGCGGCGTCCTGCTCCGTGTCGACCACTTCGCCGCCTTCGGGACGATCGAGCAGTTCGACCAACGCCATCGGCGCGTTGTCCCCCTTGCGGAAACCGTACTTGAGGATCCGAAGGTAACCACCCGGGCGTGTGGCGTACCGCGGCCCAAGCACGTCGAACAGCTTCACGACGATCTCACGATCACGGAGCCGATCGAAGGCGAGTCGTCGATTGGCCACGGTGGCTGTCTTGGCGAGAGTGATCATCGGTTCAGCGACACGGCGCAGTTCCTTCGCCTTGGGCAGCGTGGTCTTGATGACCTCGTGCCGCAGAAGTGCGACTGTCAGGTTGCGGAGCATCGCGAGCCTGTGACTGCTCGTGCGATTGAGTTTTCTAAGTCCCAAACGGTGACGCATATGGCACCTCGTTATGCTTGTGCGGGAAGGTCTGTCAGACCTTCTCGAGGCCGGCAGGCGGCCAGTTCTCGAGCTTCATCCCCAGCGTGAGGCCGCGGGAGGCGAGCACTTCCTTGATCTCGTTCAGCGACTTCCGACCGAGATTCGGCGTCTTCAGCAACTCCGTCTCCGTGCGCTGGATGAGATCACCGATGTAATAGATGTTCTCGGCCTTGAGGCAATTGGCCGAACGCACCGTGAGTTCGAGATCGTCCACCGGGCGGAGCAGGATTGGATCCACCGCCGGCGTCTTCGGGCTTTCCGTCTTGGCAGGCGTACCCTTCAGATCGGCAAATTCCTGGAACTGGTCCATGAGAATCCGAGCCGCGTAACGGATCGCTTCCTCGGGCTCCACAACCCCGTTGGTCTCGATGTCCATGATGAGCTTGTCGAGGTCGGTGCGCTGTTCCACACGCGCACTCTCCACCGCATAGCTAACGCGCTTGACCGGGCTGAAAGAGGCGTCCATCAGAACCGACCCGATGCTCCGCGTTTCGCGATTCACGGGGCGCTGGCTGGCCGGCTCGTAACCACGACCCTGCTCGACGGTGATCTGCATGTCGATCTTGCCGCCGGCAGCCAAGTGGGCAATGACGTGATCCGGGTTGATGATCTCGACGTCGTGCGACGTCTCGATATCACCGGCAGTCACCAGCCCTTCGCCTTCCTTCTTGAGCGTAAGAACTGCATGCTCACGAGCGTGGAGCTTGAGCACGATGCCCTTGAGATTCAGAAGCACATCGACCACGTCTTCCCGCACGCCGTCGATGGTGGAGTACTCGTGAAGTACTCCCGCGATCTTCACTTCAGTCGGTGCGAAGCCCGGCATGGAGGAGAGCAGGACACGCCGCAGGGCGTTCCCCAGCGTGTAGCCATAGCCCCGCTCGAACGGCTCCATGGTGACCTTCGCGTGGAAGGCACCAACCTGCTGGACGTCCACGATGCGCGGCTTCAAGAGAGCGCTGCTTGCCATGTGCTGTTCCCTTGGTGTCGGAGGATGAGACCGGCGGCGGCCACTACTGGCCACCACCGGAAACAATTACTTGGAATACAGTTCGACGACGAGAGACTCGTTGATCGTCGACGGCAGTTCGGAGCGTTGGGGCTTCGCCTTGAAAGTACCCTTGAGGGCCTTCGCGTCCACCTCCATCCACTCGGGAAAACCACGCCCCTCGGCTGCCTCTGCGGCCGCCTTGATGCGGAGGTGTCCCTTAGCCTTGTCTGCCACAGCCACCACGTCACCAGGCCGCACCTGGAACGACGGAATGTTCACCCGACGTCCATTGACAGTGATGCCATTGTGACGGACCACCTGCCGGGCTTCCGTGCGCGACGCACCGAAACCCATCCGGTAAGCAACCGTGTCAAGGCGGCTTTCGAGCAGCTGAAGGAGGTTCTCGCCGGTAATACCCTTCAGGCGATCGGCTTCCTTGTACGTCCTGCGGAACTGTCTTTCCAGTACGCCATAGATACGACGAACTTTCTGTTTTTCGCGCAACTGCACGCCGTAGTCCGAGGGGCGATTGTTCTTCTGACCGTGCTGACCGGGCGCGTAGCTTCTACGCTCGATCGAACACTTGTCCGTGAAGCACTTCTCGCCCTTGAGGAAGAGTTTCTCTCCCTCACGCCGGCACTGGCGGCACTTCGCGTCGAGATTTCTGGCCATCGATCAACTCCTCGCCATCAGATACGGCGCTTCTTGGGCGGGCGGCACCCGTTGTGGGGAACGGGCGTGACATCCGCGATGCTGGTGATCTTGAAACCCACCGAGTTCAGTGCGCGAACGGCAGACTCGCGACCGGGACCCGGCCCCTTGATCCGGACCTCGAGATTCTTCACGCCGCATTCCTGGGCAGCCTTGCCCGCCGCCTCCGCCGCTACCTGAGCTGCGAACGGTGTGGACTTGCGCGAACCCTTGAAGCCCGCTCCGCCGGAAGTGGCCCAGGAGAGCGCGTTGCCCTGCCGGTCCGTGATCGTCACGATGGTGTTGTTGAAGGAAGCGTGAATGTGAGCGATGCCTTCCGCCACATTCTTCTTAACCTTCTTTCGCACCCGTGTCTGTGCCTTTGCCATTTGCGCCTGTCCTTAAGCTGTGAGTCTGGTCGCGTTCATCGTCGCGTGATTACTTGGTCGCCCGGACGGCCTTGCGCGGACCCTTGCGGGTACGAGCATTCGTCCGCGTGCGCTGACCGCGCACCGGGAGACCGCGACGGTGACGTACGCCGCGATAGCAGCCGAGATCCATCAATCGCTTGATGCTCATCGACACTTCACGACGAAGATCGCCCTCGACGGTGTAGCGACCGACCTGCTCGCGCAGTCGATCCATGTCGGCGTCCGACAGATCCTTCATCTTCGCTGTCGGTGCGACGGCTGCGTCCGCGCAAATCTTCTTCGCCCGCGTCCGCCCGATACCGTAAATCGCGGTCAACGCGATCTCGGCGTGCTGGTGGTTCGGGATGTTCACCCCTGCGATGCGTGCCATGCTTGAACCTGTTCGCTGGTTGGGTCTGTGTTGCGACCGGATGTGCTGTCTATCAGCCCTGGCGCTGCTTGTGGCGCGGATCCTCGCAGATCACGCGGACCACCCGGTTGCGCCGGATGATCTTGCACTTGCGGCAGATCTTCTTGACCGATGCCTGAACTCTCATGCTTCTTCTCCTCGTACCGCAGCGCGCTGCTACTTGGCCCGGAACACGATGCGCGCGCGCGACAGATCGTAGGGCGTCAACTCGACGGTAACCTTGTCACCGGGCAGGATCCGGATATAGTGCATCCGCATCTTTCCGGAGATATGACCGAGCACCACGTGCCCGTTCTCCAGCTTCACCCGGAAGGTCGCGTTCGGGAGCGTCTCGAGGACCTCTCCCTGCATCTGAATCGTTTCTTCCTTACTCATGCGCGTCGTCCTCTATCGCGTCGGGAACGCGCCGCCCTTGAAATTGGCCTTCTTCAGAAGGCTTTCATACTGGTGCGACATCATGTAGGCCTGTACCTGCGCCATGAAATCCATCGTGACCACAACAATGATCAGCAGGCTGGTACCGCCAAAATAGAACGGAACGTTCCACTTCACGATCAGAAATTCAGGAAGCAGACACACCGTAGTGATGTAGATCGCACCAGCCAGCGTCAGTCTCGTGATGATCCGTTCGATGTACCGGGCTGTCTGATCCCCCGGACGAATACCTGGCACAAACGCGCCACCTTTCTTCAAGTTCTCAGCCGTTTCTTTCGGGTTGAAAACGAGTGCCGTGTAAAAGAAACAGAAAAACATGATCGCGCCAGCGTACAGCAGTACGTAAATCGGTTGCCCCGGATGGAGGGTCGCACCGATGTCCCGCAACCACGCCATGTTCTCACCGGAGCCGAACCAACCGGCGAGCGTTGCCGGAAAAAGGATGATGCTGGAAGCGAAAATCGGCGGAATCACCCCGGCCATATTCAACTTCAGGGGTAGATGAGAACTCTGGCCCCCATAGACCTTCTTACCCACCTGCCGCTTCGCGTAATTGACCAGAATCTTTCGTTGCCCACGTTCGACGAACACGACGAGAGCAGTAACGAGAATCGCGAGCGCAAACAGAAACAAGACAACCGGGATGGAGAAAGAACCGGTGCGCGTCAACTCGAGCGTGCCTCCGATGGCGCGAGGCAGACCTGCTGCAATGCCCGCGAAGATGATCAGCGATATCCCGTTACCAATCCCGCGCTCTGTAATCTGCTCACCAAGCCACATCAGAAACATCGTCCCAGTGACGAGAGTGATCGCCGTGGTGAGACGGAACAACATGCCTGGGTCAATCACCAACCCCCGCTGTGCCTCGAGAGCTACAGCGATTCCAAAACCCTGGAAGGTCGCAAGCACGAGCGTGAAATACCGCGTGTACTGAGTGATCTTCCGGCGCCCTGCCTCACCCTCCTTCTTCATCGCTTCAAGAGGCGGATACACCACCGTCATGAGCTGAATGATGATCGACGCCGAGATGTACGGCATGATCCCGAGCGCAAAGATGGTGAAGCGGGACAATGCGCCACCCGAGAACATGTTGAACATGTCCAGGATGCCGCCCTGTTGCGACTTGAACAACTCCGCCAGTTGCTCCGGGTCGATTCCAGGAACCGGTACGTGCGCACCGATCCGGTAAACGATCAGGGCACCCAGCAGAAAGATGAGACGACGTTTCAAGTCGCCAAACTTTGCACCAGATCCCGGCAGTGACTTTTCGTTGGCCAATGCGATGTCCCGGTCAGGCCTCGACCACGCTGCCGCCGGCGGCCTCGATGGCGGTCTTGGCACCCTTGGTGACCTTGATCCCCGCCAGTCTCACAGCCTTCTCGATCGTTCCCGCCAAAATCACCTTCGCCGCGAGGGCCGTGCGGGGCACGATTCCCGCGGCGCGCAGAACAGCCATATCGATGGTTTCCACTTCGAGTGCCTGAAGCGCACCGAGCCGAACCTCGACGGTGTCGTCGTGCGTCAGCGAGGTGAAACCACGTTTCGGAAGTCGGCGTTGCAGAGGCATCTGACCGCCTTCGAAACCGACCTTGTGAAAACCACCCGACCGAGATTTCTGGCCGTTGTGACCGCGGCCCGACGTCTTGCCGAGCCCGCTGCCGATACCGCGACCAACGCGACGTCGTCCACGCTTCGCGCCTTCGGCCGGCTTGATTCCATTGAGCTTCATCGTCATCCCTCGGCCTTCACCAGATAGTCGACCTTGTGAATCATCCCCCGCACAGCCGGCGTGTCTTCCAGAATCACCGATTGACGGATCTTGCGGAGGCCGAGACCACGGACAGTCGCCCGATGGGACTCCCGCGTACCGATCACGCTGCGAACCAGCGTGACCTTCACAGTCTTCTTGGAGTCGTTGGCTGCCATGGTCTTTATCCCAGGATGTCTTCGACCGACTTGCCACGCTTCGCGGCAATCTCGGACGGCGTGTTCATCGCGAGCAGACCGTTGATGGTCGCGCGCACCACGTTGTAGGGGTTCGTCGAGCCAATGCACTTGGCGAGGACGTTCGTCACGCCCATCACTTCGAATATGGCACGCATCGGCCCACCGGCAATGATTCCGGTACCCTCGGAGGCCGGCTGAATGAGCACCTTGGCGGCGCCATGCTCGCCGATCACAGCATGCTGCAACGTGCCGTTCTTAAGGCTCACCTTCACGAGCCGCCGCCGAGCTTCGTCCATGGCCTTCTGCACGGCCACTGGCACTTCACGCGCCTTGCCCTTGCCCATGCCGATCCCGCCGTCGCCATCGCCGACAACCGTCAGTGCAGCGAAGCCGAGGATCCGACCACCCTTCACAACCTTCGTGACCCGGTTGACCGCGACCATCTTCTCGCGGAGACCATCTCCACGATCTTCCTGCTGGATATTCTTCGGATTTCTCGCCATTGCGTCCGACTCCTCAGAACTGCAGACCGGCTTCGCGGGCCGCGTCAGCCAAAGCCTTCACACGACCGTGGTACCGGAAACCGGAGCGGTCGAACGCCACCTGGCTCACGCCCTTGGCCTTTGCCTTCTCTGCAATGCGCTGACCAACGATGCGCGCTGCTTCCACGGTGGACCCACGCTTCACCTGGCTTTTGACGTCCGCCTCGTTCGTCGACGCGGAAGCCAGCACCTGCCCACCAGTCGCGTCGATCACCTGCGCGTAGATGTGGAGGTTGGACCGATGCACACAAAGACGCAGAGCTCTCAATTCGGAGATCTTTGCCCGGGTCTGCTTTGCGCGACGCATCCGCGCTTCTTTCTTGGTAAACATGTCCGCGCCCTCGATTACTTCTTCTTGGTTTCCTTAAGCGCCACGACCTCGTTGGCGTAGCGCACACCCTTGCCCTTGTAGGGCTCGGGCGGACGGTAAGCGCGGATCTGGGCTGCCACCTGACCGACCTTCTGCTTGTCCGATCCCTTCAACAGGATCTCGGTCTGCGTGGGCGTTTCGGCCTTCACCCCATTGGGCATCTTGTGCGCCACCGGATGAGAGAATCCGAGCGTGAGATTCAACACTTCCCCCTGGGCTTGGGCGCGATAACCAACCCCCACCAGAGTCAGCTTACGCTCGAAACCTTTGGTAACACCGGTCACCATGTTCGAGACTAGGGCGCGCAGCGTGCCGGACATCGCACCTGCGTGCTTGCTGTCGTTGGCGGCCTTGAAAGTCAGCTGCCCGGCTTCCTCGACGATCTCTACGTCGCCGGTCAATGACTGAACCAGCGTCCCGAGGGGCCCCTTCACAGAGATCTGGGTCGCGTCGATCGCGACCTGAACTCCGCCAGGGATCGCCACCGGATATTTGGCAATGCGAGACATGGTGGTTTCCTCAGGCGACGATGCAGAGAACTTCGCCGCCGATGCCGCTGGCACGCGCCTTTCGGTCCGTCATCACACCTTGCGACGTGGACACAATGGCGATACCGAGACCGTTCATCACCTGCGGAATGTCCTTGGCACCTTTGTAGATCCGAAGTCCGGGACGGCTGACGCGCTCGATGCGCTCGATCACCGGACTTCCGGCGTAGTACTTCAGTGCGATCTCGAGGGTCGGCTTCCCGTCGTTCGCGTGTGTCGCGAACTCCTCGATGTAGCCCTCGTCCTTGAGGACGCTCGCGATTGCCGACTTCAGCTTGGAAGCGGGCATTGCGACGGACGGCTTCTCCGAACTCTGCGCATTGCGAATTCGGGTCAGCATGTCCGCGATGGGATCGCTCATGCTCATCTCGATCCTCCTTTTACCAGCTGGCCTTGGTGAGGCCGGGAATCTCGCCTCGCATCGCAATCTCTCGCACCTTGTTCCGTGCGAGACCGAATTTGCGGTAGAAACCGCGCGGGCGCCCAGTCAGGGCGCACCGGTTGCGAAGACGCACTGGACTGGCGTCTCGCGGCATCTTCTGAATTGCATCCCGCGCTGCAGCCTTGTCCTCTTCCGAAGCCTTGCCATCCTGGATGATGGCTGTGAGCGCGGCGCGCTTGCCTGCGTATTTCGCAACGAGCGCGCGGCGCTTGGCCTCACGATTGATCAGCGAAGTCTTGGCCATGCTAGCTCCTGAAGGGGAAACGGAAAGCCATCAGCAGCGCCTTGGCTTCGTCGTCGGTCTTGGCCGTGGTGGTGAACGTGATGTTCATGCCCCGAAGTGCGTCCACCTTGTCGTAGTCGATCTCGGGAAAAATGATCTGTTCCTTGATGCCCATGTTGAAGTTGCCACGGCCATCGAACCCGCGCGGGGAGATGCCGCGGAAGTCCCGCACCCGAGGCAACGCGATCGACACGAAACGATCGAGAAACTCGTACATCTGACCGCGACGGAGTGTCACAGTGCAACCAACCGGATAGCCCTCGCGGATCTTGAAACCCGCGATAGCCTTGCGAGCCTTGGTCACGATCGGCTTCTGACCCGCAATCTTGGTCATGTCGCCCACGGCGTTGTCCATGACCTTCTTGTCGGCCACCGCTTCACCGACACCCATATTGAGGACGATCTTCTCGATCCTCGGCACCTGCATCACCGACTTGTACCCGAACTGCTCGACGAGCTTGGGGACAATGGTTTCGCGGTAGATCTGTTGCAAACGGACCATGACCCCTCCTTAGGCGTCGACCATTTCGCCGTTCGACTTGAAGACGCGCACCTTGCGACCGTCATCAAGAATCCGGAAGCCAACCCGATCGGCCTGCTGCGTAGCCGGGTTCAGAATGGCCACGTTCGACACGTGGATCGACTTTTCCATCTCGACAATGCCACCGGGGGCGTTCTTCATCGGGTTGGGGCGCTGATGCTTCTTCACGCGGTTCACACCCTCGACGACGACGCGCTCGGCGTCTACCGTCACGAGTACAGAACCTCGCTTGCCCTTGTCCTTGCCGGCGATCACTACCACGTTGTCGCCCTTTCGAATCTTGCGCATTTCCGCAGCCTCCTCAGAGCACTTCAGGCGCGAGCGACACGATCTTCATGAATCGCTCCGTCCGTAGCTCACGGGTCACCGGTCCGAAAATGCGGGTACCGATGGGTTCGAGCTTGTTGTTCAGGAGGACGGCCGCGTTGGCGTCGAAGCGAACGAGCGAACCATCCTGACGGCGCACGCCCTTCGCAGTTCTAACCACCACCGCGTTGTAGATCTCGCCCTTCTTGACGCGACCACGTGGGGCTGCGTCCTTGATGCTGACCTTGATCACATCACCGATGCCGGCATAGCGCCGCTTGGAGCCGCCGAGCACCTTGATGCACATAACAGAACGCGCCCCGGTATTGTCGGCGACGTCCAGAATGGACTGCATCTGAATCATGGTTGTCCTCGCTCCAACTTACCCCGCAATCCCTGGAAGGGCGATGCGGGCAGTCTTGGATCCCGTTCGGGTGAAACCGGCGTCGAAGTTAACCGCCGGTAGAAAAGCCCAGCATTGTACGGGCCGAAGGGCCCGTACGCAACCGATATCAGGCGCCGTCCTTGGCCTTCTCAACCAGGCGCACGACAGTCCACGCCTTGGTTCTGGAAAGAGGCCGACATTCTTCGATCGTCACCAGGTCGCCAGGGCGGAACTCGTTGTTCTCGTCGTGGGCGTGATACTTCCTGGACCGGATCATCACCTTGCCGTACAGCGGGTGCTTCACACGCCGCTCTACGAGCACAGTGACCGTCTTCTGCATCTTGTCGCTCACCACCTTGCCCGTGAGCCGCCGGGACACGCTGCTGGTTTCGCTCATACCTTCCTCGCCGCCTCGGTCATCAGCGTCCTGACGCGCGCGATGTCTTTGCGCACTTTCGGGATTTCGCTGTTGTTCGCCAGTTGCTGCGTCGCGTGCTGCATGCGCAGGCTGAACTGCGCGCGCAGGAGCGACTCCAGTTCCTGCCCCAATTCCTGCGGGCTCTTTGCCCTGAGATCTTTCGCCTTCATGCGCCCACCTGTCTGGTGACGAACGTCGTGGCGATCGGAAGCTTGGCAGCTGCAAGGCGGAAAGCCTCGCGAGCCAGAACTTCGTCCACACCGTCCATTTCGTAGAGCACCTTGCCAGGCTGGATCTCCGCCACAAAGTACTCGGGGTTGCCCTTACCGTTACCCATTCGAACTTCGGCAGGCTTCGAGGAAATCGGCTTGTCCGGGAAGATACGGATCCAGATGCGACCGCCCCGCTTGATGTGACGGGTCATCGCGCGCCGCGCTGCCTCGATCTGACGGGCAGTCAGACGGCCACGACCCACGGCCTTCAGACCAAACTCGCCAAAGCTGACCTTGTTTCCACGCGTGGCGATACCGGTATTCCGCCCCTTCTGCTGTTTCCGGTATTTGGTTCTAGCTGGTTGCAGCATTCTTGGCTCCCGACTTGCGGCCCTTCTTTTCCGGCTCCGTCGACACCGGTGCCACGGGCTGTTCACCGCGACCGAGGACTTCACCCTTGAATACCCAGACCTTGATACCGATGACGCCGTAGGTCGTCTTGGCTTCGGAGAAGCCATAGTCGATGTCGGCGCGGAGGGTGTGCAGCGGAACACGACCTTCGCGATACCACTCGGTCCGGGCGATCTCGATTCCGTTGAGACGCCCTGCGCTCATGATCTTGATGCCTTGGGCACCCAGGCGCATCGCGTTCTGCATGGCGCGCTTCATCGCGCGGCGGAACATGATCCGCTTCTCGAGTTGGGCACCAATGGAATCCGCCACGAGCTGTGCATCGAGTTCGGGCTTGCGGACCTCTTCGATGTTCACGTGCACCGGAACACCCATCAGCTTCTGAAGCTGCCCGCGAAGCAACTCGATGTCCTCGCCCTTCTTGCCGATGACGACACCCGGCCGGGCGGAATACACCGTGATCCGTGCATTCTTGGCGGGGCGCTCGATCACCACGCGGCTAACCGCTGCGTGCGACAGCTTCTTCTTCAGAAATGCGCGGACCTTGATGTCCTCCTTCAGCATTTCCGGAAAGTTCTTGCTGTTCGCGTACCACTTGGACGACCAGTTCCGCTGAACCGCCAAGCGGAATCCGGTCGGATGAATCTTCTGTCCCATGAAGGTCCCCTTACGCCCTGGCGCGCTTCGGCTCGTCGCCGACGGTCAGGAAGATGTGGCAGGTGGGCTTCGAGATCCGGTTGCCCCGGCCCTTGGCACGTGCGGTGAAACGCTTCAACGTGGGACCCTGCTCCACGGTGATGCTCGTCACCCTGAGTTCGTCGATGTCGGCGCCTTCGTTGTGCTCTGCATTGGCAATTGCCGATTCGAGCACCTTGCGGATGATCACCGCGCCCTTCTTCGGGCTGAAGCTCAGGATGTTGAGCGCGCGGTCCACCGGCAGACCGCGGATCTGGTCGGCCACGAGCCGACCCTTCTGCGCCGAGAGTCGGACGCCCCACAGTGTGGATTTGACGTTCATGCCCATCCCCTCACCTCTTGCCCGCGGCCTTCTTGTCCGCGGCGTGGCCCTTGAAGGTCCGCGTCGGGGCGAATTCGCCGAGCTTGTGACCGACCATGTTCTCGGTCACGAACACGGGAACGTGCTGGCGACCGTTATGGACGGCAATTGTGAGCCCGACGAAGTCGGGCAGAATCGTGGACCGACGGGACCACGTCTTGATGGGACGCTTGTCGTTGCCCGAACGCGCGGTATCCACCTTGTCGATCAGGTGCAGGTCAACGAACGGGCCTTTCTTGATTGAGCGAGCCATGTCCTAACCCTTATTTCTGGTGGCGCGTGCGCACGATCATGCCGCGCGTGCGCTTGTTGTTGCGCGTCTTCTTGCCCTTGGTCTGGATGCCCCACGGACTGACAGGATGCCGACCAGCTGCCGTCTTGCCCTCGCCGCCACCGTGCGGGTGATCGACCGGGTTCATGGCAACGCCTCGCACTGTCGGACGGATACCGCGCCAACGCACCGCGCCAGCCTTGCCGATGCGACGAAGGTTGTTCTCTTCGTTGCCGACCTCACCAAGGGTGGCGCGGCATTCGACGTGAACCTTGCGCATTTCACCAGAGCGCAGTCGCAGGGTGGCGTACGCACCCTCCCGCGCCTGCAGCTGGGCAGACGTTCCAGCGGCACGTGCAATCTGGGCACCCTTGCCCGGTTGCATTTCGATGCAGTGGATCGTGGAACCGATCGGGATGTTGCGAAGCGGAAGTGCATTGCCCGCCTTGATGGGCGCATCAATACCGCTCATCAACACCGCACCCACCACCACGCCCTTCGGGGCGATGATGTAGCGGCGCTCTCCGTCCGAATAGCACAGCAGCGCCAGATGCGCACTGCGGTTCGGGTCGTACTCGATACGCTCGACCTTTGCCTGCAGACCGTCCTTGTTCCGACGGAAATCGACGACGCGATAGTGGTGCTTGTGCCCACCACCTTTGTGACGCGTCGTGATGTGGCCCTTGCTGTTTCGACCGGCATTCTGCTTCTGCTTCTCGGTAAGAGCAGCAACCGGCCGCCCCTTCCAGAGGTCCTTGTGGACAACCTTGACGACGCCGCGCCGCCCTGCCGATGTCGGCTTGACCTTGACGAGTGCCATTTACTTGACCTCCCCGGCAGTGAAATCGATCTCCTGACCGGCCTTCAGGCACACATATGCCTTCTTCCAGTGGTCGCGACGGCCAATGAAGCGGCCGAAGCGCTTCTGCTTGCCCTTCACATTGGAGATCTGCACGGACTTCACTTCGACCTTGAAGAGCATCTCGACCGCGGCTTTCACCTCGGGTTTCGTGGCATCACGCGCCACCTTGAAGATGACCTGGTCGTGCTTGTCCGCAACGTAGGTACTTTTTTCCGAAATCTGCGGCGCGAGCAGAACCTGAAGCAGGCGCTCCGACTTGAATGTGGTCGTCATGCCAGCATCTCCTCGAACTTGGCGACCGCAGCCTTGGTCATCAGCGTCCTGTCGAACTTGAGGAGCGTCACTGGATCAGCGTGACGGGGCTCGAGCACCAGAACGTTCGTGAGGTTGCGGGCCGACAGATACAGGTTGTCGTCGATCTCGTCGGTGATGATCAGGACCTGTTCGAAACCCATGCCCTTGATCTTCTGCGCAAGGAGCTTGGTCTTCGGAGAGTCGATGCTGATGTCGTCCACGACGGAGATGCGGCCATCGCGCGCCAGCTGCGAGAGGATCGAGCACATGCCAGCCCGGTACATCTTCCGGTTGATCTTGTGCGTGAAGTTCTCGTCGGGCAGGTTCGGAAAGACCTTGCCGCCTCCGCGCCACAGCGGGCTCGAGGCGCGACCGGCACGGGCACGACCGGTGCCCTTCTGTTTCCAAGGCTTCTTCGTGCTCTTGTTGATGTCGGCGCGACCCTTCTGGGCGCGAGTTCCCTGGCGAGCGTTCGCCAGAAAACCCGTCACCAGTTGATGGATCAGTGCTTCGTTGTAGTCCCGGGCAAACAGCGAATCGGAAGCGCTCACGCTACCGCTGGTTTGTCCCTGGGCATCAATGAGGTTCAATTCCATCAGACACCCCCTTTCGCGGCGGCACTGACGACGACATTGCCACCCTTGGCAGAGGGTACGGAACCCCTCACGAGCAGGAGCTGACGTTCTTCGTCGACACGAATCACTTCGAGGTTCTGTGCTGTCCGCGTGACGTTGCCCAACTGACCGGCCATGCGCTTCCCGGGGAAAACCCTGCCGGGGTCCTGCGCCATGCCGATGGAACCGGGAACGTTGTGGGACTTCGAGTTACCGTGCGTCGCACGGTTGGACGAGAAGTGGTGACGCTTGATCACGCCACTGAAGCCCTTGCCGGACGTGGTGCCCTGCACATCCACCATCTGACCGACCTTGAACAGGCTCAGCGCAACCTTGCCGCCCACCTGAAGGCCCGCCGCCTCGTCGGCGCTGATACGGAACTCGCGAAGCACCGAACCTGCTTCGACACCCGCCTTGGCGTAGTGCCCAGCAACGGCTTTCGTGACGCGGGAAGCGCGCCTCTTACCGAACGCTACCTGCACGGCCGTGTAGCCGTCGGTGTTCGGTGACTTTATCTGGACCACGCGGTTGTCGGACACATCCAGCACTGTCACCGGAACGGAATCTCCGTCATCAGTGAACAGGCGGGTCATGCCCACCTTCCGCCCGAGAAGACCCAGGCTCATATTTTTACCCTCTGTAAGGGGGCCGGCATCGATTGGCCGGCGCGGTTTATATAACGTGGACGGTATTCCTGCTCCGCCACGGCACAGCAACAAAAAACTTACAGCTTGATTTCCACGTCCACACCCGCCGGAAGATCCAGCTTCATCAGAGCGTCGACTGTCTTGTCCGTCGGGTCCACGATGTCCATCAGACGCAGGTGCGTACGAATCTCGAACTGGTCACGCGACGTCTTGTTGACGTGCGGAGAGCGCAACACATCGAACCGCTCGATGCGCGTGGGCAGGGGCACAGGCCCCCGAACCACGGCGCCCGTACGCTTCGCAGTCTCGACGATCTCGAGCGACGACTGGTCGATGAGGCGATAGTCGAACGCCTTGAGTCGGATGCGGATTTTCTGGCTTTGCATGTCGGTTCCCGTGACTGGCCGGTGGGCCTGTTACTCGATGATCTTGGACACCACGCCGGCGCCCACCGTGCGGCCACCTTCGCGGATCGCGAAACGCAGCCCTTCTTCCATCGCGATCGGCTGGATCAGCGCCACCGTGATCGCCACGTTGTCGCCGGGCATCACCATCTCCGTTCCCGCAGGCAACT
>LNFM01000538.1_pt1 | contig 151467 bp, 173 predicted proteins | sample 596031 | NCBI WGS metagenome assembly LNFM01 (sample SAMN04254537, study PRJNA301005) | activated carbon metagenome | isolation source: dual media filters at the Ann Arbor, Michigan drinking water treatment plant | place: USA: Ann Arbor
AGCGAATTTTTCATCTCCGTTAGGCCCTTGGCCGAGTTGATGGAGCACTTCGTGCACAAAATGCTCATCCAACGTCCCCCGTGTGACCAGTTGTTCCCGCAAGACTTGATTGCCCAGCACTCGATCCACCACAGGCGCATCAGCCGGCATCAGATGGGTACAACCGGCGACTGCCGACGCGAAACTCAGTACGAGCCATCAGCTTTGCAATCGTTGCAGTGCGATCAGCCATCGCATTGTTCCCTCCCAATCATCTTGCGGTGCCACCACGCCAGCAGAGTGAAAATCAGGGGCGGCAGCACCAGCATCTGCGCCAGGGGAGCCACCCCGATGTTCAACCCCGGAACGAGAGGCATGTTCGGGCTGTAGGCCCACCACTGTGCGCCATAGATCGCAATCCACTCAACCGCAACACTGATGACCGCTCCCGACAGCAGTAGTACGGCATATCCTCGCACTCCCGGCCGGAGATACCAGTCACACTGTCCGGTCACCAGCCATCCGATTCGAAAGATCAGGAGAACCACCAGGCCGTCTGCAACACTCGCCGCCGCACACATCCACCAATGAACTTCCGCCCCTCCAGGCAGGACGTACCCTCCAGGCAGGACGTACAGGCTGGACTGAGCCCGTTCCCACGGATAGTTGACCACCACGGCAAGACTGAAAAGAACGGTGAGCCGCCGATCGAGCAAGTGGCTCCACATCACTCTGGCTCCACGGACCCATCGCCCTCGATTGAGCAGTCGCTCAGATTCACGATGTCCGGTTTCCTCTCTCAATACCGCCTGTTTCTCCCTCCGGTTTGACCGCGCGAATGAGGACGAGCGTCCCGAACGCTGTTGTATAGCGGCCCGTTTCCTCAACGTGCGTAAATCCCGCGTCACGAATCAACTCCGGCACAAGCCCCTTCACATGCTCATGCGCTTCTTCCAGCCAACGCACGATGAGCGAGACACAGACCATCATGAATGTATGGGGCCGTCCGAAGTCGGCGATGTGAAGCTGACCACCTGGTTTTAGCACGCGAAAGGTTTCACGGAGCGCACGACGTTTGTTGTCCGATGTCAGATGGTGCAAGAGCAGACTGGCGACGACACGGTCAAAGGAGCGGTCTGGATACGGCAGCTGATAAGCCATTCCCTCGTCGAAGGAGATATCGACGCCCGCCTGAGCGGCTTTATCCTGAGCTCGCGCCAGCACCGCGGGATCTCCATCGAGTCCCACAACGATCGACCGAGGATGGCGTTGCTTGAGCAGTATCGTGAGCGTGGCAGTTCCACAGCCGAGGTCCAGCACTCGGTGGTCCGGTTGCATCTCCACCTGCTCGACCACGTGCGGCTTAAACAAATCCTCCCGCATGGTCCAGCGGATAACGGGATCGTACAGGCGAGTCAGCCAACCAAACCTCAGCGCAGGGATGTAATGGTGACGCGTCTCGTCCATGGTCAGTTCCCTACCCCCGAATGGACATCATTGTGACTACATCGACGACATGCGCACGAGACATCTCTCGCGAGGCTTTGCCATGCCGCTTAGCACTATCCCTGCTACAGGGGACAGCTGAGTCGGTGCTCATGTTGGTTGCTCTCGTTACCAATATTCTGCTCAAAGGAACCATTCCACGACGGACTCCGACAGTCTGAGTGCTCATTTCGGCGTAAGGTCGCACCATGTCTCCGACCAGAATGCCGCGCTTTGTCGGCGACAACAACCGTCACTCTTCTCCCTTCGGCGACGTGAGAATCGCTTGCTCCGCGTCGACCCAATCTTCTAGATCACACCCCGACCGACAGCCCCGCTCAAGGTAGAGTTCATAGGCTCGCTCGGCTATGCGCTCACGAAGGTCATCGGACATGATCTGTTCTGGCGTAGCAGCCTGTGTGGAATCAGCCTGTTCATTGTGCTTCTTTTTTAAATGCTGCGGCTTCATGCTCCCTCCTTCCAGGTCTCACGTATTGAATCCTTATCTGGTTCTGCGAACTGCCGAAGCCTGTAATATGAACCCATCACCCTCGTGCTTCGGTTCCTGTCCGCTGACACTCGCGGTTGCCGCCGGACAGGATATGCCTTGACCGAACCGAGGACCGGTCTCTGATAGAAACAAGTTCGCCGCAGAACCGTTTGAGAATCCCGCATTGGGATCACAGCGCCCCTCCCCATCAGGGAATGGCTGCCTCTTGATCTCGATGTAGCTTGGCGAGGGCCTCCGCTTCTTCGGCGGCCCTGGTGTAATGCTGCATAAAGTCTCGGCAATGCCTAACCACCTCTCCTCTGAACTGTTTTGGAGAAGTAGGATAGGGATACGATGCGTATCGATCACCCATCTGACGCATTTCTTCTGCCTTACCGCGCAAGCGCACGGCCTCCTGCTCATACCAGGTCGCCAGACCACTGTGATCATTGCGTTCAATCAGTTCGCGCGGTGGAGCCGTCGAGCAGGCCATCACCACCACGATGAACAACAGGACGAACCATGTGAGCGGCCACGAAATCTTCATGGGGGCTTCCCTCCTCCGAGCAATGTGTTTTCCCACAGGGCGACAATCCGAAGGTCAGGGGCGATGCCGAGCACCTTCTCAAACTACTTGTTAACTAGATGCCTCGGCGTAGCTCACTCTCTCCTGCCCACACGGACAACCGCACCTCTTCAACGCGCTACTTACGGGCCCACGCCACGGCGCACCAGGTTCAGGTGTTCGCTCGCCAAAGCCGCGGCCTCGTCAGCCATCTTCCTGAAGTTGCGAGCAATCTGGCGGCAATGCGCCGCTTGTTCGGCGATGTCACTCGACTTATAGAGCTCTGGGTGATGCTCGTAGGATTCAGCGGTATTGTCCCAGAACCGCGCTTTGGCTTTGAAATCCTGCGCCTGATCGGCATAGTACTGCGCGAGTTCCTGATGATTCCCCTTGGCAATCGCGGGATCAGGACCTGTCGCTGCGACGCTCTGCATCGCGAGGATCAGTGAGAAGACGATGAAAATGGAAGCCAACCGCATAATCTGTCGCATCGTACCCCCTCCTTCTATTATAGGCAGTGACCCATTCACCGCCTATGTTGAGCACAAGCGTGAAAGACCATCAGGCTTCGTCGCGATCTGGAACTTCCCGCAGCAACAGCACAACTGCAACGATGACGTAGGCTGCAACCGGAATGGCCCACAGAATGTTGGAGTCAGACCAGACGTACAGATATATCGGCTCATGACCGATGAAAAAGATCACCAGCATCAGTAATCCAGCCCAATTGGACCCACGCATCCCCAGCATCAGATTGTCTCCTTTCCTTCACGTCCCCACCTCGTATTGAGCCATCGTTCATGTGCAGTGCTGGTCTGCCTACCTGAAAGACTAGGCAACCGCTGTGCCACATCATGAGAGCCATACGCTAGAGTCACTCAATATAGACGGGTGGTCTTGATTGAAATTTGATCTGACAGACAACAAAGCGCTGGCGCCTACGCGTTAACCTATTCGTACGGCTTCGTCCAACCAGGCTGCTTTCAAGGCCGCGGGTTGGCTTCCCTCTCCTACTTGGGATACGGTGGCTTGTCGCGCTTTCATCCGTTTGTGCTTCGTCTCAAGCCCATGTCGGAGCCATACACATCGGACCCCGGCCGGTGAAATGGCAACCCCTTGCTTGCGGAGTTCATTGGCCACGCGGACCGGTCCCCAAACAGGCTGATCAATGGCCATCTGCACGATGACGTGTTCGATGGATGGTGACACTCGATTCTTCAAGAGTGGTTTCTTTCTCGAAATTTCTTGAAGCGCCGATTCGCCGCCGATCTCGTAGAGTCGCTTCAATCGATAGAAGCTATCGCGGCTGTAGCCCATCAGTTGACAAGCCTTTGACACGTTGCCCAGCTGTTTCGCTAGCTCCAGCAGGCTTAACTTCATTTTTATCACTTTCTGTTCAGGCATCATGGCTTTCACCGACACGAGAAGATGCGGCTCTGTACTGTCAGATGAAATGCTTGCTCATATAATCGGCTGCCCGGTCGGATGCTGATCGAGACCCTCTCTCGCTGTTGAAGTCTAGTGGCAAGAAGGAACAGTGGGCTCATCTGGCAGTTGCGTAATGCCACAATAGGCAATTGGGCAAAGCCTTTTGGACAATGAATCTTTGGCATCAACCAGCCTCCTCTATTTTCAGTGAACTACTTCACTACGTTGAGCCGTTGCGGTCGTCTCGCGTCATCAGCCGTCCGATGTTCTCGTATCTTCTCAATGCTCTAGCCGAAATACTGGCGCACTTCCGCCATTCTGCTATAAAGAGACGTTGAGAGCCCTGTCGCATTACAGTTTAGGATCCTTGGAACGAATGCCGCCCTCGACTTTTCATCGTTGGAAGTGAAGAGACATCACACCTGCAGTTCCGACAACGGCGCTCACAGCACGGACCACAAAAGCGCACCAAGCGCGCGCGTAGGACTTGGCGAGCCCGATGTAATCGCACCCTCACGTTATTGGGAGTCATCACTAAATCTTGTGCGACCGTTTTGGATGACTCGCCATCGAGATCAATGCGCCGGATGATCTCTGCGTAACTTGGCCGCAAGGTTGGAAGAAGCACGTATGCACAGCTGCAGGGGTTCTCGCTAACCTCCTCAAACGGAGGCACCTTGCCATGTCCTGAGTGTATGAGGGCTTGTCGAAAGGCTTTCTTTCCCCTCACTTCGACCGCATGCTTTCGCAGATGGTCGACAAGGGCATGGCGAAGTATGCTGAGGAACCAGGCCACGGCGCCCTCACGACGCTGTAGTGAGGATTGGCGTTCTACGGCTCGGAGTACACTCTGCTGGAAGAGATCTTGCGCAACGTTGGCATCCCCAACTCGGTTGCGCAAAAAAGATAAGAAGGAGGCTCTCGCATTCAGGATTTGCTGAATCGGGTCCTGCCCGCTTTGCGCTGGTGCATGCCGATTGTTGCTTTGGTTCCTGCGCGTCATCATGACCTGGTCACCCCAATCCACCAATGCTGACTTGTGTGGCATCGACTCCACGACGATCCGCGTCGGAGCAGGCTGCCCTGCCTTCAGCGCCGGGCCTCGATCCCCAATGCTCGCGGTGTGGTCTCATCAGGTATCGCTTCCTATAGGATCCGTGGTCATTGCTCGGCCTTTCGTGACCAGCGGGCCTGGCGTACAACCTTCACCAGCTCCAACACCACCAGCGGGATAGCACCCACGGCAAGCAGCAGCAAACAATCAGTGAGAGACAGAAATGATGTCTTCAGAAAGCGGCCCAGCGTCTCATTGTGATGGCTCCAGACTTGAAGCCCGAACGACACGGAGACGACGATAGCAAGATTGAGGTTCGAGAATAGGGAAATGCGCCAGACAGGCTTGGTTTCAGTCCGACCGCCGAAGGCCCGCAGAAGTTCGGCGAAGACCAACACCGCAAAGGCCTCAGTGCGGGCCATCTCTTCGGTTCCCGTCTTCAAGCCATAGAGATACACCGCGAACGATACGCCGGCCGTGAGGCAGCCGGTGAGCAGCATCATGCCGAGGAAACCGCGGTCGGTGATGCGCTCAGACCGGCGCCGCGGGCGCCGCGTCATCACGTCGGGGTCGATAGGGTCGGTGGCCAGGCAGAGCGCAGGCAAGCCGTCGGTAACGAGATTGATCCAGAGCAGGTGAATCGGCAGGAGCGGGGTCGGGAGCCCCATGACCACGCAGATGGTCATCAGCAGCAGTTCACCCGTATTGCCGGCCAATAAGTATTGGAGCGTTTTGCGTATATTGTCGTAGATACCGCGGCCTTCCTCGACCGCGGCGACGATCGAGGCGAAGTTGTCGTCGGTGATGATCATATCCGACGCCTGCTTGGTGACCTCCGTCCCTGATTGTCCCATGGCAATACCGATGTCGGCGCCCTTGATGGCAGGGGCATCGTTGACGCCGTCACCGGTCATCGCGACCACCGCCTCGTTTGCTTTCCAGGCGCGCACGATGCGCAGTTTGTGCTCGGCGGTCACGCGGGCGTACACAGCGACTGTGGACGCGCGTTGCCGGAGTTCGTCATCGGAGAGCTTGTCCAACTCCGGCCCAGCAAGGGCGACGTCGTCACCCGATGCAATGCCGAGTTCACGCGCAATGGCCATCGCGGTACGCGGATGGTCGCCGGTAATCATGACCACGCGAATACCGGCGGCGCGGCATTTTGCGACGGCCTCTTTGGCCTCCTGACGCGGCGGGTCATACATCCCCGACAGACCGACGAACACGAGGTCTCGTTCCACGGCCGGCGCGGTGAGCTCGATGGCCGACGCGCTATCCAGATCACGATAGGCCGAACCAAGCACGCGCAAGGCTTGCTGCGCCATTGAATCGTTGTGCGCCACAATGTTCCGGCGATCTTGTTCGGTCAGGAGACGGACTCCGGTCGTGGTGTAGATGTTTGTGCAGCGCTCTAACAACACGTCGGGCGCGCCGTTGATCAAGGCGCGGAGTGTTCCGTCCGGCATCCGGCGAATCACGGTGTTACGTTTCCGGTCGGAGTCGAAGGGAATTTCATGCTGCTTCGGCAGGTCCTGCTCGATGCGCTCCCGGTTTCCGCCTGCCTTGCGACCGGCAGCGAGCAAGGCGCCTTCGGTGGGGTCGCCGATGACATTCCACGTCTCGTCTTCCTGGACGAGATGGGCGTGGTTGCAGCCGAGGAGGATAGTCGCCAGTTCGAGCAACGGCGCGGCATGCTGCGCGTCCGTTTTCTGGCCTTCGACGCACACATCACCATCAGGCCCGTAGCCTTCGCCGGTGACGTCGTAGCGCTGGCCTGCGACGTAGAGAGAGCGCACGGTCATTTTGCCGACCGTCAAGGTGCCGGTCTTGTCCGTACAGATGACCGTCGTTGAGCCGAGCGTCTCAACCGCCGGCAGTTTGCGCATGAGCGCGCGTCGTCGGGACATGCGCAAGACCCCAAGGGCGAGCGCCACCGTGACGACGGCAGGCAGCCCTTCCGGCACGGCGGCCACAGCGAGGCTGACCGAGGTCATGAAGAGCTCGAAGGGCGGGATCCCCCGCAGCAGCCCCAGCCCGAACAACAGTGCAACGATGGCCAAGGTCGCCCACACGAGAAGATGCCCGAACGAATCGAGCTTCTTCTGTAGCGGCGTGCCCCCCTCCGCACCTGCCGCTTCAATCAGGCCGGCAATGCGGCCCAACTCCGTGTTCATGGCCGTGGCCACCGCGACGGCCAAGCCCGTGCCCGCGGCGACACTGGTGCCCATGAAGATCATGTTTTTACGGTCGCCCAGCGGGACATCGCGCTGCTCCAATATGACGGCCTGTTTCGTTACCGCCTGCGATTCGCCGGTTAGCGCCGACTCAACGCACTTGAGCGAGGCCGCCTCCAGGAGCCGGGCGTCGGCTGCGATCAGGTCGCCGGCTTCCAGCGCAAGGATGTCGCCCGCGACGACGCCCGAGGCGGGAATCGAAGTGACCTGTCCGCCGCGCCGCACCGTGGCGTGGGGAGAAGTCATCTTTTTGAGCGCCGCGATGGATTTCTCAGCTTTGAATTCCTGATAGAAGCCAATGACGGCATTAAGAATAACGATGGTGAGGATGGCGATGGCGTCCATCCCTTCACCCAGCAGGCCGGAGATCACAGCCGCAGTGATGAGTACCCAGATGATCAGACTCTTAAACTGGGCGAGAAACAACTGAAGCGGGCTGATGGGTTTGCCTTCTTTCAACTCATTCGGGCCGTTCGCGGCCAGTCGGCGTGAAGCCTCCGACGCAGAAAGCCCGGAGACTGCGGAGCCAAGTTGCGCTAACACTTCCTCGGCCGACTGGCTGTGCCAGGCTTTGCTTTTTGGTTGCGCGGCAATGGCAGGTGCTGTGGTCATAAGGGGCTTCTTTCAAAACAAGTCATTGCGTGCGGATCCTCTTCCGCTCTTGCATTTTGGAGGAGATGTCTGGGACGATGATCAAGGTGAACCGAAACATTCGGTCTGTTTATTCTTACTTTACGCCTTACGCTCCAGGTCTCCGTTGTTCTTTCCACCATCGCCACGTCACATAGACAGGCGGGATGACGAACAACGTGAGGATCATCGCGGAGAACACCCCGCCGACCTGAGGCGCTGCGATGCGTTTCATCACGTCCGCGCCGGTACCGGTCGCCCACATGACCGGAAACAGCCCGATCACGTCCACAAAGCCGATCATGGCCATCGGACGAATCCGTTCTACGGCGCCGAGCTGGACGGTCTCGATGAGATCTTGCAGTGTTCGCAGCCCTCCGGCCTCTTTTCGCCGCTTGCACGCCTCATCGAGATAGGCCAGCATCACGGCGCTGGTCTCCGCGGCCGTGCCCACGACCGTGATGAGCCCGACCCATACCGCAATGCTCATGTTGTAGTCGAGCACGGACAAGTACCAGATCGCGCCGACCAGCGAGAGCGGGACACCGACCATGACCATGCAGGTCTTTGCGACCGATTGAAACGCGAAATAGAAGATCACGAAGATGATGATGAGCGTCAGTGGAACGACCAGCTTCAGCCGTTCTTTCACCCGCTCCATAAACTCGTATTGACCGGACCAGACGATCGTATAGCCCGGCGGCAGTGTGATCTTCTCCCTGACCACCCGTTTGAGATCCTCCACATAGCCGCCGACATCCCGCCCTGTCATATCCAGAAAGACATAGCCTGCGAGCATGCCGTTTTCGTCCCGGATCATGGGTGGGCCGTTGACGAAGCGCAGTGTCGCGAGTTGCGCGAGCGGCACCTGGGCGCCGGTCGGCGTGTCGACCAGGACTCGCTGCAGTTTCTGCTGATCGTCCCGTAATTCACGGAGGTAGCGGACGTTGATCGGATAGCGCTCACGGCCTTCGATGGTGGTAGCGATATTTTCGCCGCCGATGGCCGTTTCGATGATCTTGCCGACATCCATCAGCTTCAGCCCATAGCGCGCGATTTCATCGCGGTTGATTTCGAAGTCGAGGAAATAGCCGCCGGACACCCGCTCCGCATAGACACTGCGTGTCCCAGGCACCTCTTTGAGCGCCATTTCCAGATGTTCGCCGATCTGTTCGATCTGCTTGAGATCCGGACCAAAGATCTTGATCCCCACCGGAGTTCGGATCCCGGTGGTCAACATGTCGATCCGCGCCTTGATCGGCATCGTCCAGGCGTTGATCACACCGGGGAATTGCAGGGCCCGGTCCATTTCATCCACCAATCCTTCATAACTGAGGCCCGGCCGCCATCGGTCTTTTGGTTTCAGCTCGACCACCACTTCCATCATGCTGAAGGGGGCCGGATCGGTAGAGGTTTCCGCCCGCCCGGCCTTGCCGAACACATGGTCCACTTCGGGGAATGACCGGAGCTTCTGGTCCATGATCTGCAACAGACGTCCTGCTTCCGTGATGGAAAGACCCGGCAAGGTCGTCGGCATATAGAGCATCGTGCCTTCGTACAAGGGCGGCATGAACTCGGAGCCCATCCGCTGGTAGAGCGGCACGATGCTGCCCATCAATACGATGGCGCCGATCACGACCGCTTTCCGAGAGTGCAGGGCCGCCCGCAGCGCGGGCGCATAGAGCCGTTGGAGCGTGCGGCTCACCGGATGCCTCTGTTCAGGAAAGATCTTGCCGCGAATGAAGGTCGGCAGACAGGCCGGGACCAGCGTGATGGCCAACACCGCGCACACGGCGATGGCGAGGTTGTTCGTCCAAGCCAGCGGCTTGAACATCCGGCCTTCCTGGGCTTCGAGGACAAAGATCGGGATGAACGAAATGGCGATGACAAGGACCGACGCAAATATCGGCGGGCCGACTTCCTTGGCGGAATCGATCAAGATGCGAAGCCGCTCGCCCACTCGCCCGTCTCGCTCCCACTCCTCCAATCGCTTGTGCGCGTTGTCCACGATCACGATGGCCGCATCCACCATGTCTCCGATGGCCACGATGATGCCGCCGAGCGACATGATGTTGATGCCGATCTCCATCAGGTACATGGGAATGAACGCCGATCGCGGACCGGACGTGGAGCAAAAAGGCGATAATGAGTACGCCTGTGACGATCAATTCTTCCAGGAGGCTTTCGCTCGCCGTGGCGATGGATTCATGAATGAGGTCGCTCCGATCGTAGACTGTGAGGACTTTCACGCCCTTCGGCAGGGATGGTTCGGTCTCTTTGAGCTTCGCTTTCACGCGCTCGATCACATTGATGGCGTTCTCGCCGAACCGCATAATCACGATCCCGCCCGCGACCTCGCCCTGGCCGTTGAGCTCGACCAATCCTCGCCGCATGTCGGGACCGAGCCGCACCGTCGCCACGTCGCGCAACAGAATCGGCGTGCCGTTCTCGTTGACCCCGACGGCGATCTTTTCGATATCGTCGGTCTTCTTAATGTAGCCGCGCCCGCGGACGACATATTCGATCCCGGAGAACTCCACGACGCGCCCACCGACATCGTTATTGCTCTCGCGTATCGTTTCGATGATGGAAGGGAGGGAGAGGCGATAGGCCGACACCTTCGTCGGGTCTAAGTTGATTTGGTACTGACGGACAAATCCGCCGACACTGGCCACCTCCGCCACGCCTTCCACGGCCCGCAGCCAGTACCGCAGATACCAATCCTGGAAACTTCGCAGAGCGGCCAGATCATGCTGGCCCGTCTCATCGATCAGCGCATATTGCAAGACCCAGCCGACGCCGGTCGCGTCCGGCCCCAGCTGCGGCGTGACGCCGTCTGGCATGCGGCCGGAGAGTTGATTCAACCGCTCCAACACACGGGAACGGGCCCAATAAATATCCGTGTTGTCCTTGAAGAGAATATAGACATAGGAATAGCCGAAATCCGAGAAACCGCGAACCACCGTAACCTTGGGCGCGGAGAGCAGCGCCGTGACGATCGGATAGGTAATCTGATCCTCGATGAGATCGGGCGAACGTCCCGGCCAAGTGGTGTAGACGATGACTTGTGTGTCGGAAATATCCGGCAGGGCGTCGATCGGCGTTTGCCACATCGCCCAGAGTCCGGCCGCTGAAAAGGCAAAGACCAGCAGAAACACGATAAAGCGGTTTCTCGCGCTGTATTCGATGATCGATTCAACCATGCTGCCTCGCTATGCTCGGCGCGTCATTCGTCAATCGTCATTCGTGCGGAAAGTTCCCGCTTGACGCATGACCAATGACGTGTGACGTTCTTCACTTCATGCCCGACATCCCGCCCATGCTCTCGACCACGGACTTGAGGCGGCTTTCGCTGTCGATCAGAAAATTCGCCGACGTCACAATGTGTTCGCCCTCTTTCAGCCCTGCCAGCACTTCCGACAACTCGCCGGTCTTCACGCCCGTTTTGATCAGGCGCGGTTCGAGCTTGCCTCCGCCCAGATGGAGAAACACGACTTGCTTCTGGCCCGATTCGATGATGGCTTCCTGGGGGATTGCCAGGCGGGTTCCCAGATTTGCCCGCAGCTCCACGTTGGCATACATGTCGGGCTTCAGTTTTTCATCGGCATTATCGAGCTCGAACCGAACCTTGGCCGTCCTCGTCTTGGGATCGAGCGTCGGATAGATGAAACCCACCCGTCCGGTCAGGATCGTGCTCGGATCGTAGGAGAGCATCACGGCTGCTTGTTGTCCGGTTTTCACGAACGAGAGTTCGTATTCATAGATGTCCGCCAAGATCCAGACGCGTGAGAGATCCGCAATGGTGTAGAGCTCTTCCCCTGGCTCGACATGGGCGCCTTGTACAATACTCTTGCTGATGACTGTCCCGGTGATCGGAGAATGGAGCGGCAGCGTTTTTGTCACTCGCTTGGTCCGCTCCAACTCTCGGATATGCTCGTCGCCGATGTCCCACAGAAATAGACGATGACGGGTCGCTTCGAACAAATCCTTGGACCCTCGAGCCACCTCCGGGAGGTCGCTCTCCCCCAGCTGCTTCCGGCTTTGCATGGCCAGCAAGTATTCCTCCTGTGTGGCGACCAGATCGGGACTATAAATGGTGAACAATGGTTGCCCCTTCCTTACATGGTCGCCGGTTGCGCTCACGAACAACTGCTCGATCCAGCCGTGAAACTTGATCGTGACTTTCGCCAACCTGCGCTCATCTACTGCAACGCGCCCGACCGTCCGGATGATTTTCTCCAGAGGACGGCGCGTCACTTGCTCGTACTTCACCCCGATCGTTTGAAGCCGTTCCAGTGGAATGGTCACAATGCCGGGGACTGGCTCCGGCTGAGCCGGTGCCTGTCCCCGTCCTGACGGCGCGGGAAGGGGGACAGTCCCTGGTTGGGACAGTCCCCGCGCTCCCTTACTCTTTTCTGCCATTCCCGGCATCTCCATCCCGGCCATCTCGCCCTGCCCGGACTCCGCCGGGGAGAGGACCATGTGGCTCCCCATCAACCACGCAAGCCCTGTAACCACTGGGATAAGGAGCAGGCCTATGCCGATGACGCTGCGGCGATTCATGATCCTGGTTTCCTTTCCGAAACCGGCCCACCCAACGATACCCCGGTGACGGCTTCGAGCCGGGCGAGTGCCTTCTTGTGGTTCACCATCTCGCCGTGCAATTCGAGCTGGCTGTCCTGCAAAATCAGGAGGCTGTTGAGCAACGTCAAAAAATCCACCTTGCCCACCGCATAACCCGCTTGGGCCGCCTGCAGACCGAGCGTGGCCTGTGGAATGATCGCATCGCGCAGAATGGTGATCAGGCGTTCGGCCCGTTGGGCTTGCACGAAGCTGTCCTTAACTTGAAACAGGAGATCCTGCCTAGCCGTGGCAAAATCTTCACGGGCACCTTCGAGACCGGCCAGCGCTTCCCGCACACCTTGTTTTTGCTTCGTTTCGTAGAACAGCGGGATCTTGACTCCAAGCATCACTTGGTAGCCGTTGTCATTGATCTTGTCGTTTCGGATGCCCAAGGCCGTTACATCGAAATCGGGATAGAACTGCCGCTTAGCAAGCGAGACGGATCGTTCAGAACGATCGATGCCTTTTGCCGTGGCCAGCAACGCAGGTGAAAACTCCTCGGCGTGCCGGCTGAGTTCCTGGAGGGAAACCGTCAGAAGCGAGGCATGCACTTCTTCCGGCATGCCCAGCGGCCCGGCGGGCGGACGATTCAAGAGGCGATTGATCGCCGCATGGAGGCTCTCTTTTTGTTGATCGAGCACAGCCAGCCGATCGAGGACGCGTGAAATTTCAACTTGGGCCCTGAACACATCCTGCTGCGCCGCTTGGCCGACGCTGTATCGGGCCTTGGCCGTTTTCTCAAATTGGATCAGCAGCGCTTTGTTCTTCTCAACGATCTCAGTGCTCTTGTGCACGAAGTGAAGATCGTAATAGGCCTGCTTGAGCGCAGCCACGAGTCTTAGGCGGGTGGCACGATGCTCTTGCTCGAGCCGCTCCGCCTCGCTCTGGGCGACTTCCCCTTTGAGACTCAGCTTGCCGGGAAACGGAATCTCTTGGCCGACCCCGTACATGGCCCCCTCCACGACAGGAGGAACCATGGGCATACGTTGGTATCCCAGTTGGAGTCGAGGATCCGGCAGCGTCTGCACTTGCGGGACAACGGCGTTGGCTGCCTCCCAGCGTTGCCGGGCCGCTTTGATCTCCGGATTCCCCTCCTCCAATTCTCGAATGAGGCCGGGAAGGTCGAGACGCAGTTCGTTCATCCCGCGCTCGTCCGCCCCGTAAACAGGCCCATGTGGCAGCAGTACAGCTGACAGGAGAAGAAGAGAGGCGGCCCTCACTCGATGGAAAACGACAGTTGGTCTCACGGTAACACCTCCGCCTATGCAAAAGAGATCAATGCCCGCTCAGCCTTCACAGCCGAGTGGGAAACGATCGAGTCGGAGGTATGGAATCAGATCCGGAGGACCGAGGAGGATTCTATGGAGATGGGGACAATGGAACCGACGCTGCTCCGGAACCATTGCATCCTGGCAGAGTGAACAGCCGGTATGACAGCAGGATCGAGCAGGATCGCCTCATGATCAACACCCAGGACGACGCTCTGCTTGATGTGCCGTTCCGGAGACGAGGTGAGCGACGGCGGACACATGACCTTCCCATCCATCGGACAGGCGGTCCTGTCCTGAATCAAGACGGCAGTGTCATGCCGTTCCGAAAGACCTGGTACGGCACACATCATTCCGATCACCTGACAGAAGGTGAACAGCAGAACCAGTGCCATGGATCGTACATGAACTTGTGAGACCATGAGATCTGTGACACTCCTCGGAAGCCGACGTTTCCCTGTTCTGTCCGGATAGTTTCTACACCCCATAGACCAGGCATTTCAAGTAGCTATGGCCGCACCTGCGATTGCTAGGCACAAGCAGTGCCACAAAGACTCGAACTGGCGCCGTCCAATACTCCCTGTGATTCCAGCCTATTCTGCAAACAAGCCGTTCACGGCTTGAACCACCCAATTCGCCCTGTTGGGGCATTTCGGGTCATCCGGCCACCCGATAACCGTGGCAAAGTGCGCCTTAGTACTACAGCCAGAACACAGGAAGCTCTCAGCCAATTCAAGAATGTGCATGGGAGGGAGTTCAGCAGATCCTCGGCTATTGTTCACCGGACAACAAGTCGAGAATTCGTTGCGTGCCCACCACGGTTCGCAGGACGACCATCGGAGGATTGCGGTTCGTCACGAGGCCGATGTTGGCTGCCTTGCCGGACACCGCATGGCGGCGCATGATCGAAAGGACATCATCTGCTTGCGCTTCAGGAACAAACGCCACGAAGCGTCCCTCATTCGCCACATAGAGGGGATCGAGCCCCAGCAGCTCACAGGCGCCTCGCACCGGTTCCAGGACTGGGATGATGGATTCTTCGACCGCCATGCCGACCTTCGCCGCCACAGCTATTTCGTTCAGGACACTGGCAAGCCCGCCGCGCGTCAGATCCCTCATGCAATGGATGTCGATGCCATTCTGGATGAGATCACCGACCACGTCATGCAGGGCGCCGAATCGCTAGTGACGTCGCCGGCGAACGTCAATCCTTCGCGCACACTGAGCACGGCCACGCCATGGGAGCCGAGATCTCCGCTCACAAGAATCGCGTCGCCGGGCGCGACCCGTTGTGGACTGACCGTCACTCCTGAAGGCACCAGCCCGATTCCGGCCGTGTTGATGAAAATGCCGTCGCCCTTGCCTTGATCGACGACTTTCGTGTCGCCGGTCACGATCGACACCACGGCTGCCTGCGCGGCCTTGGCCATCGAATCTACAACCTGACGAAGCACATCCAACGAGAGTCCTTCCTCAAGAATGAATCCCGCGCTGAGGTACAGCGGTTTCGCTCCGCACATGGCCAAATCGTTGACCGTGCCATGGACCGCCAAACTGCCGATGTCACCGCCTGGGAAAAACAGGGGCCGCACGACGTAGGAATCAGTGGTGAAGGCCAGGGTACCTTTCTCCACCGGCCAGGTGGCCCCGTCATGCAGATGCGTCGAGAGCGGATCGCCGAACGACCGAACGAAGACATCCCGAATGAGCTGCTGCATCAGCCGCCCCCCGCCACCATGCGCCAGCTGTACGGTCTTCTTGTCCGATATCGGCAAGGGACAGGCTGGATCAAAAGATTCTTTGTTGCTCATGATTCGTCTCTCGGTCCTGAGTTCCAAGTTTCAAGTTCCAAGTTTCAAGTTGTGCAGAAACATGAAACGTGGAACATGGAACCGTTGACCGATACGTTTCACGCCTTACCCCTTACGCCTTACGTTTCACCGCCTCGTCGGTACCTATAATACGCGGCGCAGGCTCCTTCGCTTGAGACCATCGGCGCGCCCAGCGGCCGCTCCGGCGTACATTTGGTCCCGAAGGCCGGACAGTCCATTGGCTTGAGCAGGCCTTGGAGCACCAAGCCGCTTTGGCAGTCCGGATCTTCCTGTCCGGCCGGACCGAATTGGGCAAGCGTATCCCGGAAGCGCACCGTTGCATCGAAATTTTCATAGGCCTGCCTGATCCGAGTCCGCTACGAGGGATTTCCCCGATGCCTCGCCAGACACGCGGCACCGGTTCGAACACCTCATCGACCACGGCCTGGGCCTGCCGGTTCCCTCCACGGCTGACTGAGCGCACATACTGGTTCTCGACTTCTGCTCGCCCTGTCTCCAACTGGCTCACCAGCAGCGCAATGCCCTCAAGAATATCCACCGGCTCGAATCCGGTCACGACAATCGGGACTCGATAGCGTTGCGCGATGGCCTCGTACTCTTCATATCCCATCACTGTGCAGACATGGCCGGCTGCCAGAAATCCTTGAATCCGACTTTGTGGCGACGACAAGATCGCCTCCATCGCCGGCGGCACCAGCACATGGGCCACCAGCAGGCTGAAGTTCGTGAGTTTCAAGGCCTTCGCCTGGACCACGGCCATCGCCCAAGGAGGCGCGGTCGTTTCAAATCCCACAGCGAAACAGACGATTTCTCGATCGGGATTCGCGCGAGCCAGCTCCACCGCATCCAACGGGGAATAGACGATCCGGACATCTCCCCCCGCCGCCTTGGCACTGAAGAGATCGCCCTGCGATCCCGGCACGCGCAGCATGTCGCCGAACGAGCAGAGGATCACTCCCGGCTGCGTCGCGAGCCGGACCGCATCGTCGATCAATCCGATCGACGTCACACAGACCGGACAACCAGGTCCATGGACGAGTGTGAGGTCTTTGGGCAGCAGACTATCCAGCCCATACCGCACAATTGAATGGGTCTGCCCCCCGCAGACCTCCATGATCGTCCAAGGCTTGGTGACGGTGCGCTTGATGGCCTGGGCTAAAGTCTCGGCATGGCCGCGATCCCGAAACTCATCCACGTACTTAATGACCGTGACTCCTCGCGACACCGTTTGTCGGCATCATTTCCGCGATTGTTTGACCTTTGCCGAACTACTTAAATTCTTGGCTTCGTTCTGGATGTCTTCACGTGCCCAGCGCTCGAAATTTTCCAGTTTCAGGCGCTGGAAGCCCTCTGGATTACGCTCACAATGATAGTGATGGTGGCGCATTCGAGCTTCTTCTGCTTCTTTCTGTACTTCTGCCTTGGATTTTGGCCACTTGTCCATAAGACGAAGTGCCTTCTCTACAGCCTTATGTAAGCCGGCTGTAAACTGTTGACCAGGACGTTCTCAACCTGCCCTCGCGCAAATGACTCCATAAACAATGGTGCCACACAAGAAAGGCTGACACCCGATGGCGTTCCTTCTTCTGAACACTCACTCATCCGACGAAAACTTCAACGGGGATTGCGACCTCGGCATTGTCGAGATTACCCCGGATCTTATTAAGACCATCAAAAAGGGGCAACGCGCCTTTCGCGCGCTCAGTAAACAATGCGCCACACTCGACCAGATCATGCTCCGAGAACCACCCTGTATATTTCTCTCGTACGCTGATGCCGACGGACTTTTCGACGAAGCTGATCTCCCGCAACCTGGGGGCTACCGCATTCTCTCGCGTCCCCTCCCCAATTTGAACACCATCCAAGGGACAGACTGTAACCGGCTTGTTTTGGATAAGCACGACGTCTGGTGGATCGCCATTGTCCGACACTGCTCGACGCAGATCACCACCACCTGCGTTCTCATCAAGGACCTACTCAATCTCAGCATCACAGGCTGAGCCAAGACTCTCTGACTCCAATCACCGAGAGGATGTTATGGGATGGACATTCTCCACCACGACACAAACCAAAGCCGCCTTGATCCGACACCGCATTGGTCCCCAGACGTCCAATGGCCGCCTATGGACGGTCATTGCCCATCGTGTCACCAAGGAGCATCTCTGGAAAGTGATCGAAATCACTAACCCAGGGCTCCCGCCCATTCGCTACATCGGCCTCGATCTTCTGATGAAGGGTCCGAACGGCTATGGGTACAAAGATCTCGACGAAAGTGCCGGCCCCTATGCCTATGACTGCCCTCTCTCCTTCCTCGCCATGGCACCCGAGCAACACAAGACCTGGCGCGCCAAGGTTCGAGAACATCATGCCTTTCGACGCGCGCAATTCGATCTGATCGCACGCACCCTCATCGGCTCCACTATCCGATTGCGACATGCCGCCATCCCGGAATTCACCCTCACGAGCAAAACCCCTCTTCTGGGTCACTACCACGGGACGCTCTTCCGCGGCACTCTCGATATGGTTGATCCTGGTCTTCCTGAACCCGGAACGCACGAATCAGATCAACAAGAGACTGAACAACAAGCTACGGACAACAGACCGTCCGTCCGGATTGCAGATCGTCAATGCGATACCGGCCAGATCCTCTCCAATGACGCCCAGGCCTCACTCTTTGAGCAGCTTTCCGCTTAAACGGAATACCTGTTCCCAGTCCATAAACTATTTTTTTCACAAAGTACCCCCTTTGGGCCATTTTCTGCCAGCGGCGGCACGTAATACTTATGTGAGACCGTTTACGTGAGTTTCCAATGACCCAATCCACACAGGATCATCAACTCTCGCCTTCCAACAAATCACTCCAAGAGACAAGGGCCATTACTCTTGACGATGTTCGAGAATTACTAGATGAATTAGCCTGGTTCTACACCAGAGACTGGCGCAATATCGTCAAAGATCCCACCATCGCCACAGCCCTCATTCGCCGTTCAACCCGAGCCGCCCTGTACGCCGAAGACATTCATACCGACCTCATCCAAGGTCTGACTCCGCTACAAGACCCTGACGACATCCCGCTGCAACCGGTTGCGACGACACCGGACTCCCCATCCATCAATGGCACAACCTATTCCATCTCCTTCCAACCAGAAGCAGAGGACCCCCCGTGCGTCACTTCCATTCCAATCAGCGTCGATCGCGTGGAACTGCTTGACATGGGAGTCCCTCACCCTCACGAACACCCACTCTACAAGGATCATGTCGTGATGGGATTTTGTGCCGCGTTCTACCATGAGGATGAATTTATCTTTGCTCGAGCTCATCTCCAACTGCTCCTCACTCCAACGGGCTCACTCAATTGGCTCGCGGGGTCCCGTTCCGTACCCATTGATAAGAATTATCTCCCTCTACCATATGTGCCAGGTGGGGAACTCTTTCATCTGCTGGGGTTGGGGATCAGCCAGCTCATTTACACGAATCAGACCGATCTCAAGATGCGCATGATACAAGGGCAGCGTTTGCCGACCGACTACAAACTTGTTGGCATGGTGCTCAAGAACGAACTCGATACCAGTCCCTGCCAGACACTCAGTCATCATGAACCGACAAAACCAACCTGGCTCAATTCATAATACACACTCACAACACAGGAGATCTCATGCCAACAGCTCATCATAGCGCCATCGAAACCGAGATGTCCGACTTCTATCTCTACAGTAAAGGTTGGTACGTCTGCGGGGACCTACTCGAAGATATGAAACGGATCGTCGGTCATCGTGCTCGGATCGAGCCGAAGCACGTCACTATCGGCGATATCGTCACCTTACGATGAAGCTTGCAATTATTACAATTTAGTAATATCATGGAGGATGACGGTAAGGAGAAAAAGACGTGTCGAAAGATATTGGACTCCGGCCCGTGGTCTGGATGGGCGATAGCAAGAAGCAATTGAAGAAGATGCCCGAGGACGTGCAAAAGCAAATGGGCGGTGAGCTGTATCTGGCCCAGCGGGGCGAAGACCCGCCGCATAGCAAGATGTTAAAGGGACTAGGCAGCGGCGTCTTTGAAATTAAGGACGATTTTGACAGCAACACCTACCGTCTGGTGTATGCCGTGCAGATCGGCAAGCGGCTCTATGTGCTGCATGCGTTTCAGAAGAAAAGCAAGAAGGGCATTGCCACGCCCCCGAGAGATGTGGAGTTGATTACGCGGCGATATAAAGAAGCGGTCGCCTTGGAGAAGGAGTTGCAGTCATGAAGAACAAAAGCGCTAGAGACCACGAAGTCAGTTCCGGGAATGTCTTTGCGGATTTAGGCCTGAAGGATTCCGAAAGCCTGCTCATGCGGGCTGAGCTCGGCCATCAAATCCTCAAAATCCTCAAGAGCCGAGGACTCAAGAAACAAAAGGACGTACAGGATGTGCTGGATATTGGGCAAACGGAAGTCTCCCATCTGATGAATGCGCGGTATCACCGGTTTTCCGAAGCCCGGTTGATGGCCTTCCTGAACAAGCTGGACCGTAAAGTAACAGTCCAGGTCTCACGACGCCGGAAAAATGAACCGCTTCAGGAAGTGGTCATGGCGTAAGCCGGATTTCACCCCCACTTGACAGTACCCATGATGATTGCCGCAACATAGGCCAGCCCAACGGGGGCGGATCTTCACCATTCGAGCGAGGAGAATGATATAGGCAAAACGAGTTGGGCGATCGGTCGTGGAAATGACAGTGTACTGGCCGATGTGCGATTTGAGATCAAGCTTGCTGACAATCGAGAGGCAGCCGATGTGCGACGTCTCGTACACGCGGCTCCCTCGGCGTAAGAACTCGGCAACGCCCTCATCTATCTCAGCTCCAATCGCGATGCGGAAATGCTGGCCACGCTTAATCGCCACGGTGAGCTCATCTGGTATCGGGGAGAGGATCTCGCAGACGACGACAATCCCTGCACACTAAAGGCAGCGCTCCATGGATTCGACGAATTCGCCGTGATGACCAGCCAGGAGTGTGCCGAGCATCTCGCCTTTCTATTCTGGGCGCGTTGCAGAACATGATCCGCCACACAGGACGTCCTCTTTTGCCATATTGCTTGGCGTCTGATATTCACTCCCCGTCACTGTATGTTTCACCGATAGGCCTGACTCGATCAGAGGCTATCATCCTGGCACAGCCTTCTGCGCACGCGGCCTGCATTCCCTCGATCTCTTCTATCGAGAATCCTCCGGAGGTCAACAGATGCAACAGGACCGCACCAATCCGTCACGCCATATCCAAGATGACAGCCAACTCGCCACCGAAGTCTTCACTGACCAGTCCCCTCGTGCCACTGCCACATTCGATCCCGCCCCATTCCCGATTCCAACCTTAGCCGCCCTCAAGCGGCTGCCTATTGGCACAGCCCTCTATTGTCTGCACAACCACTCCGGGCCATGCCGGTTGTATCGCCGCATCGTCAAGATGCAAACCAACGCGTTTGCCTACATCGGAGACGGCGTCAAACCGGGCACCACGGCCTGGACATATTGGGGCTCTGCACAACTGTTCGAACCCACTCCCACCGGCTTTCGCCTCTACTACGATCCCACCAGGCGTGAGCGATTCGTAGAGTACGAACTCCTCACCTCAAACGCTCCCTTAGAATCTCCCCCTCCATCAGGATCACAAACCAGTCGCACGTAAGCCATTCATCTCATAGAGTTTCACCCGCTCACTTTGCTGTAATGTTCATTCAGTGGTATAAGGATGTACATCCTGGATGGCACAGCCAATGACACCGGCCAAGATCCGTCACAAACACCTTCAACTCAACCAACACAAGCTCAGCCGTGCCCAACGGGCCTTGGGGGCGAAATCCGAAACCGAGACCATCGAGCGCGCCCTCACCTTCGTCATTGATGAATCGGAATTGAACACCGCGTTACGAAAAGCCAAGGGACGCACCCGTCTCCGCAAATCCTTCGCGTAGCCCGTGCATCGCGTCGTTATTGATACCAATCTCTATATCGACTGGCTCAATCACGGTCGGCACGAAGAACTTATCTCTCAACTTGGAACCATCAAGTACTTAAGCGCGGTGGTGCTGATGGAACTCCTCGCCGGAGCCGACCGCCTCTCTCCCTCGCAACAATAACCACACCTGAACGGCCTCCACACCATCCTCTCCACGGGCTTATCCTGATACCACAACACCGCCTCCCTCTCCTGCTCTCCGCCCTCGTTTATAGCCTCGGACAGCCTTCCGACATGATCCGGAGGGCGCTCCGCGCAGTCAGTCAGCCCGAGTGTTTTCAATCAGTCCAACACGGAGGCAGGCATGAAAGACGAGAACTTCGTCACGATGGGAGGACGCATCACCCATCCCCCCGGCATCTATTCAGTAGGCAACACCGGATGGCTGCTCTCGTTCTCCATTGCCGTCCATTCGCTCCATTCCAAAACCCCGCTCTACATGGAAGTCAAAGTCCCCGGCGCCTCCGATCGCACCAAACTCGACGAGTTTGCCACGCGCCTGCCCGTTGGACGGAAAGTCACGGTTCATCACGCCGAGCTCCAACGCAAAGAATGGAAAGAACAAGAGACCGGCTTTCCCAAAGAGAGCTACCATCTCTTCTGCCGGCTGGATCAGATTTTTCTCCATGAATTGGCGGCCGGCCGATCTGGAGCCCCAGTCCCTGCATCATAAGATCAACGCTCGTTCCATCAGGTATCACACAGCTTCTCATCGACCGACCTCTATAGGAGTCCCATCATGATTTGTCTCGATGAATTCCGAGAACCCATGAATCTTGACGACAGTCCCTATGCCATGCCCACGACCGTCATCCTCGAGCCATCGGACAAAGAAGAACTGGTGCTTGATCAGCTCTCGCTGCGCTTCACCAAGCTGATCGACGACTGGCAGACTCATGAACGCGATCGCTTTTACACCCGAGAAACCCGGTATGACGCCGAACGGCCTGAACCCAGTTTCCCCATATTGGTCTGCCATGCCAAACGGTCGCTCCGCGCGCGTCCGGAGATCATTCTCCTCGATGGACGCCGAGCCACCATGCTGGACCACAACCGCATTCAGACCCAATGCGGGATTCAGGAAATCATGACGCTGGAAAGGGCCCGAGGATTGCGCAAGCGTCCAGGCCATTCTCGTCGTTGCCCCTCCTGCGGCGGGAAACACCTACCCGATCAACTCACACAGAAAGCCGACGCACGTCCTTCGGCCGACACGATCCCCTGCCAGAAGTGTCAGGCCGATCTCCGCAGTTCCAGCTATTTCAGCGATCCTCTCACCATCGTGTGCCGGTGTTGCGGCATGAACTACCATCACAAACAGGCCGCACTCACGCAGACAGAAAAGGACAACAATGCTCAGGTGATTGAAGAATGGTTACACCACAATCCCCACGAGGAGGCACCCGAAGCCGAATCGGACGATAGCCTTGTCGAGGAGAGTTCCCTCGATGACGAATTGGACCCGGAGCGCGACACTCTCGGTCTCGCCGAGCACACAGAATCGGAGGACGTCTCGCCTTATGACGACCCCATCACCGTCAATGATCTTCCAGAAACCACACCTCTGAACATGGAAGAACTCGAACAAATCTTCCACTTGTTGAATCACCCGGAGGAACGGTTGACGAACACCGACCATCCTCTGGTCGTGCAGCAGCTCATCGCGGTCGCCGAGCACCGCATGACGGATCTCAACAATCATGAAGAATTCAAGGACATCTTCGGGAAGGTCGTGTCCGAGGAAGTCTCCAGCCTAAGCGATCTCTTACACGAACCAGCGTACCAACTCTTTCAAATGGCCCACTCGCCTCTGCGACAAAGCCTGATCGATGTGGCCGTACAACAGAAAGACAATCCGGACACCAGAATGGCGGTCTGGGCTGCCGCCGGACGGCTGGTGAAAGAGTGTCAACTCCCCTGGATGACCAGCTTTGCCATCAACCGGAGCCACCTGCCATTCAAGCAGGACGCCAGGACCAAGTTTCTGCTCGATCAACAGACGCTGGCCAAAGCCAACGTCCAACCGATCGTTGAATGGCTCCTCCAACTCACTCCGGACGATCTCGCCATCCTGGCCGGCGATCCTGAGTCGACCCATCCGTTTCTCCACCATCCGGACCCGTCCGTGTTCGAAGGGACCGATACCCTCATGACCGGACTCATCAATTATCTGGCCAACGGGCTGCAACGTTTTCGGGAAAAACACACCGGCTGCCGGGTCAAAGCCGCCGATCACGGTCTGGCCGTCGAAACTTTGCACGCCATTGCCATTCAGAGCGGGCAGTTGCCCGCTCAAGCGGCTCCACTACCCACCACGCCCTAAACGGGACAAAAAAAAGGGAACGCACGGGGTTGCAATTCACAAGCGACCAAGTCACTTCTAATTGACACACTCCGACGTTCCCTTTCCCCAATGTCAGAGGGGCAATCTGGCATCGAATAGCTTCGACACTCCAGACCCCCCTCTGACATACCCTCCAAATTCCTTACGCCACGGCCATCAAACGAATCGCCGTACGAAAGGCTGTTTCACTCACGCCAAACTGTCGCGATAACAACCGCACACCAGCCGACTCTGAGCGAAACTTCACCACCCGTTGCCGACACGACCGCATCCAAGACCTGATCTTGGCATAGACGTTCGGCAAGGATATATCCTCTGCACCTTCAGGTAAGAATTGACGCAAGACGTCATCAGGACTTTGCACCAGCCACAACACAAGTTCCTCTCTCTGCTGGGGCGACATCCGTCCACAACCTTGTGTCAACGTTGCGGCAACCATCCAAATCAAGGCGAGACGGTCACATGAAGCTGATCCAGTCTCATCCATACTCATCGATGGCGACAGTTCACCACGCATCGTGTAGTCCAAGAGCAATCGGCGTAAGTCCACATGCTCCCACGAGGTCCAGAACTGCACCATTTCACGAGTCATCACCGCATCCAAATCGATCTCATCAAGATCATCCGGAACACCACTAACAGTTGAGGCATCAGAGATCCCAGCATTCTCCGAACCGTCCGTCATACCGACTAACGCGTCCATCAAATCACCAGACTCCAATTCCTCGAACTCCTCCTCTGTAGACCCTTCCTCTAACACCCCGACCGCTTTCTCTTCTGTGTCGAGCACGAGCACATCCGTCTCATCCTCAACATCACGAACAGAAGCAGCCAAGATGCTCCGAGTATTGTCTTCCACAATCCTCTGATCCAGTCCAATCAACGACGTCGTGCTTTCCCATCCACACAAGCAATGAGCGGTCAGCAACAACCCTTCGCGTTCAAACCGGAGAGAGATCCCATGACAATGCGGGCAAGAAATCTCCTCATCAGCTTCCGGTGAGACTGCAGCTGGCGGCAGAGACTCTTGTAATGCAGGTTTGGATGACAGATGGTATCCATCACACCGCGAACACTGCACCGGTCCCGTTACCCAACGCACACGACTCACCCCATCCTGTCGACGCTCCACATCTGACAACCAGACCGGAGACAATAATCCACAGAACGGGATCGCACGTTCCGCATCAATGCGACGCGCGATTCGTCCATCCTCCAATCCAATCACCATGCCCCGAATCCCCTCGGACTTCCAAGTCAGATTCGGCGACTCTGGACGATTGTCTTCTTCATAGCGGTTTTCCTCAGCAGTGCGTGCATTGCGAAGTTGACGATTCCCGAACTCGTGCAAGGCGACAAAATGCGCACGTTCACGCAATCGCAGCCAATTAGCCGACGAAATGCGAAACCGCCCCGATTCGATCATGCTCATCAACTCCATCAATTGGTCCTCATCCAAACGTTCCACCGGCTTCATGACACGAAGACCAGTCTTCACAGCCATTTCAGATCGGCGAACAATCCGGACGACGCTCAACATCCGACGCAAGGACTGATAGTTATTCAAGTTAGAGAGAGTATGCATGAGACACATCCTTTCTTGGACACCATACTAGGTGCCAGCATCATGAATGAATAATGTGAACAGTGAATGAATGAGAGAAGTGCTGCACTGGAACAGTGCAGTTAGATCAGGATTGGAGACAGATCAACCAAACACGAGAATCTAGTCTCCAACATACCCTGCAAGCATCTGAGGCATGAGGATCGGATAGAACCAATGAGTGTCACCAAGACCCTGCGCGCACAGCTCAGCACAGCGATGCCATTCCCGAGACTGTTCTCCAGGTGACAACGCATTCCACTGGGCATACAACGCAGACAGATAACCATCATCGTCTTCCACCTCTTCAAGTTCATCCAAATGATTCACGGCATATCGAGCCACATACAGCAATGCCTCACGACTAATCGGACCTAAACTCTGTGCAGTTGAGACGACATTTTGGAAAAACTCGTGCTCCAGATCTTCTGGGGTCTTCTCAGGACTAACCAGAATCTGTGCAGAGAGATAGTCGAGTAGTTCTTGAACGGTAATGAGGCACCCCTGAAAGTCACACAACACCGCAGCTGCCGCATCAAACAACTCGGCAGACACAGGCGGCATCACACAGTCCGACGAATACTCCTCACTACACACAGGTATCCGCGAAACATCCCATGACGCGATGATATACGACGATAATGATCGCAACAGTGCATCAAATGTTCTTTCCATGACCACCCAACCTCCTTTATATACGCATGAATAAAATCATTCGCTGTGCTACACTGTCAGCAGATAACGAGGATTGGAGATGACGAATACGGCATTGAGAACAATCCAACGGCAAGTCAACCGGTTCATCGACAGTCGCAAACGCTTCTGGACGACAAACGCGGAATTCGTTGGATCCACACGATATCTCCAAATCGGAGATCCACTGAAGAAGTTAGCAGCCAAACTCTCACATCTGAAGCGCATGCACCGAATGACGCCAACCCAAACCCAACAGGTCGCACGTCTTACAGCCGCAATTGCTTCTTTATCTCAGCAGCCAGCTCAATCGCAGACACATCGCATTGCGGCTTCACCACGTAGAAATCCGGCCGTGACTTAACCCAACGCGCCATGCCCGCATCGATCAGCTGATCTAGTCGATCGAGTACATCATCGTGGACCAATTGCGCCATCCGAGACGACAACTGGCCAACGTGCAACTCCACCACCACAATTTCACGCTCCACCTCAACCGCAATCTTCACCTGACTCATGACACACCTCCTCCTACCATCGTGACTCGATGAGTCCGACGGCATCATGAAATGAATGATGAATGACAGATCCCGACGTGAATCAATCGGGCAATGACAGGGAGACTGAGGACTGACGAACTACGGCGAGCAGCATCGAGCCCACATACGCATCACAACGAAGCGCATGAGAAACCAATGCCAACACTGAGGCAGACACTACTGTTCACGCGCATCAGGACGCAGTGAACACATCACGAGCTGATCAACAAGAAAGAATAACCCTGAAGCAGACAGACGAGGTCTAACAAGATTGAAGAGAAAGAAGAGAAGAATTCGGCGAGAAGCAGCCTACCAGAAATGAATAATTGGAGTGAGTCTACCGCACCTCACTACGAATAACAACCGTCCTCTCTCCTCACAGACGAGAGAGGACTAAGGAGCATCAGCGACCTGGATATACCGACTCGACCCCGCGGAATGTGCCCACCATCGACCACCCCAAACCCATCAGACACCTGACGCCTTAGGCGTGGCGGCCTGAATAAATTCAGGACAATCTAGGCGGATAGACTGATCACCGAATGACGCATCGAAGATCATGCAACGGTGCGGTAGGCTTGCGCTTTTCTGCTCGTTCGGGCGGAAATGCTGGCACGAGGGGCACATCCGGACAACCGACATCTCACCTTGCTTCCGCAAGGACCCGATAAGCTTCACCAGCATGGCCAGCAGACTCGTCTGCTCATGCGGCGTCAGCTGCTTGGTCGCGGTCGCCAGTATCTCCGGCCACCCGCTTCCTACCTTACCCACTTGGGCGCCTCGTGTTGTCAGATGCACTTTGACAATCCGGCGATCCGCATCCCGTTGCACCCGGCGCACGAACCGCTTCTCCGTCAGAATCCGAATCGCCTCGGATATAGTCGGAAGTTTCACCGCCATTTCACGGGCAATCGCTGAGACGGTCGCCGCTTGATTGGGGCAAGTACTCAAGTACGCCAACACCTGCACTTGCAAGGGACCAGGCCCCTTCCGTCCTGGGCGTTTCCAGGCTCTACTTTTCATGGCCAAACCGATTTTTGACAATCCTGAGACCAGACGGTCCGGAAGGGGATCATGTATCATCTTCTTCGAAGATGCCATTGCGTCCTCAACTAATGGTAAAATCATTCCGTTTCGCCAACCTATGTAATCTATTGCACTCCATTCTCCTCCGTCAAGACCACTGCACTCCGCGCGGTCGGATGCCAGGCGCATGCACCGCCAGTTCCGTCCATCATTCAGCCTCCAGCCAAGCCCACCGCCGCACTACCTGACCTCGCTTCGCTTTGCTCATGCCATCGTTGCACTCAGAACATTCCCCTGGTCTGATCGTCCGGCGCTCGAGACGAGCGCAGCGTGCTCTACTGTGATCATTCGTGAGCACGACAAAGGAGGTATGTATGCCGGACCCAGCGCGCTCTCATGCGATCACCATGCCGGCTTCTCTCCACGAACTCATCACCACCCTCCGCGCCGCACTCCGAGACGAACTCCAGTCCCGCCAACGCACGACAGACGGCCGGCCTTTCAGCGTGCCCCTACATGACGGACGAATCCAAGGCCGCTACGGCCGCCACCAACATGTCACCTTCCGGACTCCTCATTGGCCCATGACCGGCGCCCTCGACGACACCCAAGGCGAACTCATCATCGACGGCACCCCACATCCCTGCATCATTCTAGGACTGTCCGTCGATCAACTGACCCTCTCGTTGATTGCCGATCTCCAACCGGAAATCCCTCGCGCTCGATTGACCATCGACCGGATCCGACTCTTGCTGGCCCTGGATAAACGCTTAGCCGCCATCCAAGCGCACCCGCACGATTTTCTGACGGACCTGGCGCTCAAATGCTTTACCCCTTCCGCTCGTCCGACCCCCATCACCGATCGTCTCGAAGTGGCTCCCGATCCTACACTCAATCCCGAACAATTCTCCGCTCTGCTCCAAGCCTTGACTCATGATTTCCTGTATCTCTGGGGACCGCCTGGCACAGGGAAAACACAGGTTATCGGCGCCATCGCGCGACTGGCCATGCAACGTGGAGACCGCATTCTCATCTGTTCCAATACCAATACGGCCGTCGACGAAGCCCTCGAAGACGTCCTGGCACAAAGTTCGACGGCCACACCAGGCGAGATCGTCCGCTACGGACTCACCGCCGATGATGTTCCGGCCAGTCTAGCCCCAGTCACCCTCGATCGTCTCTCCATGGACGAACTCCACAGCTTGACCGAGGAACTAGCCCTCCGACAGAAGGAGGCCGCGCCCATTCTCGACGAAGTCACTCGCCTGTCGGCCCTTGCACAGTTGCACCATGAGCTGATAGACAGCGAACGCCAACACAGCCGACTCCAGGACGATCTCACCGCCCGACATCACGACCTTCTCCAGACCGAACAGCGGTACCAGACCTGTCAGCAGGAGGTCGACCAATACCAAACGGAATTGGCGAGTTTCTGGGCAGTCTCACGATGGCGCCGGCTCTTTCTCCGCAATCTTACGGCGATTCAAGCCGATCTGTTCCAAGCCCGACTCCTCCGCGACGACGAATCCGACAACCTGGCACGATGCACCGATCAACACCTTGAGGCTCAGGAACGAGTTCAGCAGGCTCGGACCACACACCGCATGCTCCAACAGGTGTTCCACGCCCAATTGGGCGCCTACGACCCGGCCACCTTGCCGACAGTCCTGGCCGTACGGCAGGGCGAGGCCCATCGACTCCATCGTGCGATCGCAGCCATCCAACAGGACATTTCGACACTGGAGAAACGAATCATTCAACGAGCCCGGATCCTGGCGACCACGATCACCCGCACATACACCGCCAGCGTGCTCGAGCGAGAACGATTCGACCTCGTCATTGTCGATGAAGGGTCCATGGCCACTCCTCCAGCGCTCTTTACCGCCCTCTGCCTCGCGCGCAAACAGGTGTTGATCGTCGGCGACTTTTTTCAGCTCTCTCCCATTGCGGAATCCCGAACCGCACAGGCCAAGCTCTGGCTGAGCACCGATATTTACACGCTGACCGGGATTGCCAATGACCACGACCCACGTGTCGCCGCCTTGACCACCCAATATCGGATGCATCCGGACATCGCGGCGCTGGCCGCACGATTGTATCAACGCGCCGGCCTCTCCTATCGAACCGACACACAGATCAAAGCCGTCCGACAACCCCTGGTCGAACAGGCCCCACTGCCAGGGAAGGCCCTCGCCTTCATCGACACCAGCGACGCCCAACCCTGGGTGGAAAAAGACCCTAAGGGATCACCGTGCAACCGCTACCACGCGTCTGTGGCCGTTGCTTTAGCCACGCAAGCCCTCCAAGGCGATACGGCATCCCCTCCGAGCATCAGCATCATTGCTCCTTATCGGCACCAAGTTCGACTCCTCCATGACCTGGTCAGCAAGGCCACCCTCGGCGACCGAGTCCACGTCGGCACCATCCACAGCGTTCAGGGCCAACAATCCGATATTGTCATCTTTGACACCACCGTCACCGGCAATCTGACCAAAACGATGCTGGGACGATGCGACACCGAACACTCGCCCTCCAAGCTGATCAACGTGGCGATCACACGGAGCAAAAGCAAACTCATCATCATCGGACATCGACCGTCGATCGACACGTTGATTCACACCACCGACAATATCCTGGGAGACGCACTCCAGACAGCCGTCCTGCTGGAGAGCTGTGTCCCCTCTGCGCATGTCCTCAAACCGACGCTCTCCAGTGTGGAGCCTCAGCCTCCCCACACACCTCCGCCGCAGCGCCCGACCACCCCAGGGCACACAACGACACGGCACACTCGTCTCTATCTCATTCGCAGCCGAGCGGCCACCGCCTGACGGCCATCCCCACGACGAGCGTAATACCCTCACATGACAAAACATTTACTTGATCTACTCACAACAAACCCAGATGCAGCGAAAGCCTTTCTTGACCAGGATCCCGCGACCTCCTATTGGCTCAAACAAGCCATCAAAGACTTGAGCCGACGCGATCCCACCGACGTCCTCTTTGAGCTCGATATCCTCCTGAACCTCTTCGAGGCTATCTGTGATCAGTTGTTGGACATCACACCCAATCCGCACTCACGGGTCCGGTCGGTGACGATGGGAACAGCCACCCCAGCGCCCCCTCCCTCACTCGACCAATTTCCTGGCGAGATCGTGATCGGCGGCACCCTCGATCGACTGCTGATTCCGGAATTTCTGAGCATCATCCACGGTGCCTCGGTCTGCCTCAGTTTCGATGATCCGCTCTTTACACCACAGACCGAAACCGAACTCCTCCGCGCCCTCGATCCGGACCATCATCTACATTTCTACAACCCCTTCGCGCTCGAAGGGGAATTCCTCTCGCTCGAAGACTGGCTCGTCGACCATCAATTGGCCTTTCGCCGCACCTCCGCCGGTACCGCGCACTATCAAGCCGAACGGCTGGAATTTCGGAAAGGGCTTACAGCCCCACAACGCATGGCTATTGATCCAGCCAGCCACGATCTGATCATGCGCGAGGACCTACGGACGGTCTTTCGTTACCTCAAGGAAGGCCGATTTGACGACGCGACCGTCTTGCTGGAACACGTCATGGGCGCCTCCCTCCAACCGTTGCCGCCATTCCATGTGAAGGAAACAATGCTCTATGAGCGTGGCACACTGGCAGAACTGCAATGAGAAATGCCCAATCCCATCGACCGGCGAGACCATTCCCATCAATATCTTTCCGGAATGGTGGGTAACGACGCACCATTCCCCTCGGCCAGGGGAGGTTCTCATCTCCATCACTGAACCCGGCCAACCCCCGATCACACCTCACGGCAGCTATGATGCTATCTACCGTCTTGCCGCGTGGGACATTCCGTACACCATCGAAAGCCCACGACATGGCACCCTCCATCCGCTTTCCGAATCAGAGGGACGAGATCTCATCCTCTTTCTCCTGAGACAACGACACCGCATGACGGCTCTAACTCTTCATTGCCATGCCGGCATCTCACGCAGTCCGGCCGTCGCCATCGCCATCAGCGAATGGATCAACACAGCCCCCAGCACGACCGAACTGATTGAACGATTTCCTGCTTTCAACCGGTCCATCTATCGGACCCTCTGCCATGTCGCCATCGAGCAGCAACTTATCCGAACATAACCTGCACAGTAGCTGAGTGTCGGTGGGCCAAACACAGACGGGCCTTCTTCAAGCCGAGGAAGGATGGTGAGAATATGAAATATTTTCGATCTCCACGGACAATGGGAGAACGACGCGCCAATGCGTCAGCGGCCTGCCGACCAGCCAGACACCCCTCCAATCTCCCTACGAGTTGGAGCGACCTCACGAACACCGCACGACGCAATCGGAACTGGAAACAGTTCCGTCGCACTCAATATCACCATATCCCGTGCCTGTCTTAGGCACCCTGGAGTCGCTTATGGAACAGACCTTTGCCATGATCAAACCCGACGCTGTTCACCAAAACCGTATCGGAGACATCTTTGCCGTCTGCGAACAACACGGATTTTCCATCGTGGCTCTTCGCATGCTGACCCTCAGCCCCGATCTGGCCCGCTCCCTTTACCAGGAGCATGCCGGACGCCCCTATTTCGAGCCGCTCATTGCCTTCAGCACCTCCGGCCCCGTGGTCGTCTGTGTCCTCCAAGGATTTCGCGCCATCGAACGATTCCGACACCTGGTTGGACATACCAATCCCACACACGCCATCGCCGGCACCCTCCGACGCCAGTTCGGCACTGGTGTCCCCAACAATGCCATCCATGCCTCCGATTCATCAGCCGCAGCGGCACGAGAAATGGGGCTGTTCTTCACCTCGAACGACATTCAGTGTCCGTCGGACACCGAACACGGCACCCCCAGAACACACGGCTCTCACGCGCTCGATCACACCACACCCTCGGCCGCGTGAGACGCGGCAGCGAGGCTTGAAGCTGATCGTCGTGAAGCAGATCACATCACGACTGACCACCCCATTGTTTCGCCCTGGAGGTGCCATGTCCCCATCAACAGCCACGCGGTCACTTTCTTACAATATGCGCCTAGCGGCCGAAGCGGCCTATCAGGGGAAGCCATTGAACCCACGATGGAGCCTCGCCGCTCAAACCGTGTACCGCGGAATCTGGCTGGCCAAACACGGACAGATGCCTCTCGATACTCAAGGGACATCCACGGCGCCCAACCGAGACCTTCGACCGACCACCCATCACGCGCATGCCAGTCCCTTCGTGCATAAAGCCTTACAGGCTTGGCACCTGACCTATACCGACGGGGAGCAGCTCCTCATCTTATTTCCCCATCATGCGAAGACAGACTTCGTGCTCAACGTGGCCAAAGCAATCGCCGGCGAACGACCATTTACGATGCACCCGATCCAATATGGGCACTTTCACATTCATTGGCCCACGCAGGACATCATCCACACGCTGTATCGTCACGATATCCGTCTCATGGATCACAATGGCATGCTGCATATCCCCGCCCGACTCCCCAAGCGGCCGCCGCAGGAGCAACGATGAACCGTGTCGCCGGACTGTACCGATACCGAATCTATGTCGGCTGCCTCCACCATCACAGACTGTTTCGACGAGCATGGCGCAAGTGGCTGAGAACGAAGCCACGGAAAGATCAATATGGAACTTGGCAATCTCCTCTACGGCAATAGTCGAGGCGCCTATCCAGTGCCTCGAGAAGACGCCTGGGAAAACTGTTTCAATACCCTTCTCAAGCTGATCGACGGACCTCGTATCGACGGATACGGGACTGAATTCAGCTGCCCTGCGTTCGAGATCCATCGCTACTACTGGGGCGATTGCACCTGTGGATTCGAGGACGCCGAATACGCCTGGAGCCAATCCAACCAGCATGCGCCAACCTGCAGCACCGATGGAACTGAGGACTGTCCCTGTGGATACTTCGGCAGGTATGCAAAGTGGGTCTCCACCCATGCGCATGACCAGGCCTGTCCTATCATCCGGCCAAACTTCGCCTATGCCCCCATGGGGTTTACTCTGAAATGGTACAAGTATCCCTTCCGAGACGCATATATGTCGCACCCACTGACGTTTTCGGAGTTTCGAACCATGATCAATGCCTGCATCACCTGGGTACGCGATCATCCGCACGCCGTGCCGAATCACCACCGCAGGGAGCTGTCTCACACTCACAGATGCTCGGCAGGAACCGGACGCTGACCACTGACCTCAGCCTTTCCTCGATTTCATCACACGTCGTACCAAATCCATCGTCCATCCCAAGGAGCATCATATGGCGCGTATTCTTCTGGTCGAAGACTATGAACCAATCCGTCGTCTCCTCACAAAAGCCCTCGAATTGGACGGGCACATGGTCACCGCAAGAGACAACGGCACTCAAGCCCTCACGGTCTTCATCGATAACACCCACGACCTCGTCATCACAGATATGGAAATGCCTTATCTCTCCGGACCAGAACTGATCGCGGAGATTCAGCAGCTCTCTCCCGCCACCCCGATCATCGGCATGACCGGCGGACCGATACCTGAGCCCATGGAACAGGAACGACAACGGCTCAACATTGCCGCGATGTTTGCCAAACCCATGGATCTCGGCGCACTCCGACAGACCGTGCATACGCTCACCGCCAAGAACGTCCAGCTGGCCGATCAAGCGGCCTGACACATACCCCGGATCAACTGTCCATCACTCTTCGCCGACGCCAAGGGGCACCCATGAGCAAGTACGGATACAGTATGATTGTCCGCCCCAACCCCATGACCGACGACGCTCCACACCAGGGCCCCTGGCTGGTCTCTCAAGGTCACGGATGGGACAGACAGGACGTCCTCGGCACCATGGATTGCGGACCACGCGCGGCGACAGAGTGGTTTTTCAGCCACCTGATCAGCATGACGCAACCACCTTCTCAACACTCGAATCGACCACGCCGACGCTCACGTACTCGCCACACATCACGCCAACCATTCAGACCGACATAGTGGACGTGGGAGAACCGTTGCCTAGTACTCTACGGATACCCGGTCCAGCTAATCTCTCGGTTCCACTCATCTCTGCCACGTACCCATCAATCCCTCTCCGCCAGCAACCCGGCTCACGTTGTTCGCAGATCCTCACACCCGTAATAGCAGTACAACACTGAGATACGGAGGTGACTGATGGCGCGAACGATTCTCGTTTCCGGCAGCCGAGGATTTCCCAATTCCAATCTTGTGCGACAGACAATTCAACAGATGATTGCGTCGGGGGATATCCTCATGCATGGATGTGCAGGAGGCGTCGATACGTGGGCCGGCGACGCGGCGCACGTTTGCGGTGCCACGGTCCTCCGTAGACCAGCCGATTGGGACCGTTACGGAAAACGCGCCGGATATCTGCGCAATGAGCAGATGCTTCAAGAAGCGCGTCAGCATCCCAATCTACTGGTCTTGATCTTCTGGGACGGCACCTCTCGTGGCACTAAACACATGATCGATCTCTGTACGGCCGCCCGCATTCCCCATCAGATTATTCGTCCAGGGCAGGGAGTCGTGCATAAGATCGTTGAATTTCGTTGCGTGAACTCGACACAGGTTCTCTGATAGTTCACACACAACAAATAAGACATTCTGAGCATAGGAGTTCTCATGGCTACCTATCTTCTGATCGCTGACACCCATCGCAAGGCCCTGATCCATGAGCTGACACGGCTCCTCGACATCACCACGTTCAATGTGCAACCTTTGAAGAGTCTCATTGCCAGCGTGAGTCATGCCCCTACCATCACCCTCCCAGAAGTCCATCAGTTTCGAGACGCGCACGGCCAACGGTTGGAAATCGCCGGGTGGAATCAAGCGGATGCTCAGCAACGGGCTCTCCAAGAACGAGGGTACACACCGCCATTGAGTTGGGAAAGCTCGTGCGTCCACTATCCCGGCTGCAGCAGTGTGCGCCTCCCTGACGATTCCAACACCCCGATCGCCCACTCTAAGAGGGGACTATGACAATCATCGCGCCGGAACCGATGACGCCGACTCTCGATTCCATCGACGATCGCTTCGTCATGCAAACCCCACGGCCGCGCATGATGACATTCATTCTGGAGACACTCCTCCGTCGTGACGCTGTGCGGTTAGGGGATACACACTTCCGATTCTGCAAACGTGGAGAGACGTTCGACGACGGAGACACCCACTACGAAGCCCTCTATACAGGACTGTATCAACGCTTTGGCGTGTGGCATGGCGCCATGTCTCTGGAAAGACCGCCCCATCACTTTACCTGGTGCTACGTGACAGACCTGGGATCGTTCGACGAGATCATCAATCCCGTGCTCGATCAGCTGTCCGCCTATCAGCGCGAATGCGCAATGCTCGACATTACCGTTCCCCGTGTGATGCAGGAGATGCGAAGAGCACGTACCTGCCCAACGACAAGCGCGGAAGACCCATCATGATGAAACCGGATGCGCATGACCGTGCATACCAACCGGTTACCCTGGACCAGGCCCGGAAGATTTTGGCCCAGGCCAGACGAGCATATCCCCGTGGGCTGACTCCGAGCCAAGCCGCCAGTCTTCTTTGGCCGGACAAGACCTTTTTATCGGCACAAGGAGCCGCTCGAGCTGCGGCCGGCGTGCTCAGCGCCCTGAAACGACAAGGCCATGCCGGATACATCGGACCCGATTGCCGCTGGTATGTGAAATGACCCTGTCCCATCAATTCTCGCCCCCCCCTCAACACCTGACCCTGTTCCAGGGTAGCCTCCCTCTCAAGTGGCACTCGTAATAGATCAAGAGGAGGGAAGCATGACGAGGCTCACGCGGGCACAGATTCGGCAGGGAGTCAGTGGCATTGATACGACGGTCAAGAGCGCGCAGGGACTCTGGCGAGCCCTGGCGCCGAGCTGGGATATGGTGATGGGATACAAGCAGGGCACGCTCTCATGGGAGGCGTATTGTGCCCAATACGCCAAAATCCTGGCCCGCGTGCCCAATGCAGTGTGGGATGAGCTCGCTCGAGCAGAACAGCGCACAGTGCTTTGTTATTGCAGGGATGGCTGGAATTGCCATACCCACGAACTCATTGCGTTCGCGGTCCGGCAATTCCCAGCGCAATTCTCGGATGGGCGGGGCGACTCGTGTCGCCCACCCCAGTAACCCAGGCACCCCATCAAATCTCAGGAGCTGCTATGTCACTCGTACGAGAACTCACCGGGAATCTCTGGCACTATCATGAAACGGGCGATTGGATTGCCATTGCCACCAACGGCATCGTCAAGGCAAACGGCCAGGCGGTCATGGGTGCCGGACAAGCCAAGGACGCGGCCTCACGATTTCCCACTCTGCCCAAGAGGCTCGGGACCAGACTCCGAGTTTTCGGGAACGTCCCCCACGATTTTTCGGACGTCCGCCTGATCACCTGGCCGACCAAAGATCATTTTGCGGCCGAGGCTCACCTCTCTCTCATCCTCAACGGCGTCGCGCACATTCGTCGACTCCTCGATCTCCATCAGATTTCGCAGCTCTACTGTCCACGACCCGGATGCGGTCTTGGGAAGCTCCGGTGGGAGGACGTTCGGACCGCCCTGTCTGATGTGGTGGACGACCGCTTTATCTTTATGTCCTTCGAACGAGGATCACACTAACCGGCTGGAAGATTGCCCCTCTCATGACGCAACCCGGATTGACCCACTGCGTGGGTAGGTCGCTCTGTCTATGACATCCCTCATTACCGGAGGAGGACCTATGACCGCGACGGAGATTGCCACCGCACTACTCCCAGCCTTGCGCATCCAAGGATTCACCGCGATCCCACATCTCGACCCCACACCAAACGGGTACGGACATAAAATCACGCTCTTTGAACAAGCCGGTACCGCACTCGGCACGCTCGTGATCTACGCCGGCAAACAGGGTCCTCGGTACACGACCAACGAACTTCGCACGCTCACACCCACCATCCAGGCACGTCTGGCTCAAGCCTGGACCAACCTCAAGCCCCTCCTCGGAACTCCCACCGTGCCACAATCCTCGACTCTAGCACCAAGCTCCGAATCTCACTCGGAGGCGATCGAACTCTGGGTGGATGGCGCCTGCTTGCAAGAATCCACAGGACTGCGATTCGGATGGGCCTGCGTCATCCGCGCACAGGGGCAAGAAGTCTATCGCCATAGCAGCAGTCACATCCCGGACTATTCGGTCGAGCATCGCAACGTCGCCGCAGAACTTCAAGCGGTCGTGCATGGGCTCGAACAGTGCCGGCTCCGTGGCTATTCATCCGTAACGATCTACTACGACTACACCGGCATCGCAGAATGGGCCACCGGACGCTGGAGAGCCAACACCCGCACCACACAGGAATATGCCGCCTACGTTCGGGCCTATCCGCTCCCGATCAGCTGGCAGAAAGTCGCCGCCCACACCGGTGTGCCCCTGAATGAACTCGTGGATTCGCTCGCCACATCAGCCGCACGCTCGGCGACCTTACATGCAGTCTCCTCCGGCTCATAACCCTTATCCGGAGCAATCCCATGTCCACCCATCGCACCTACACCTGCAATCTCTGTCGAGAGAACATTGCGTCTCCCGACAACGGCATCGGCCTGTACTTTAGCCCCACCGACGAACAGGGTCGGCATCACCCCACCATTCGGTTTCATGAGCGCCGACTCTATGAATGCGAAACCCATCTCTGCCAGCCCTGTCTTCAAGGTCTCTCCCTACTCCTCACCAGAAAGGGCCTGCATGTCATCGCCTAACCTGAGCCTCGATCTCACCGCTCAGTTCCCCATGCCGACCAATGAGGCCCTCTCACGCGCCATCGCGGACCTCATCCCACGAGATCAATGGCAGGCCGTATTCACGGCGAATCCGTATGTGGATGCCGAGATTAACGAGGAATTCCTGGGATTTCTGACCGTCTATTGGCATCTCGCGCAGCTCATTCCCACACACTGGACGGTGATCGATTTGGGGAGCGGCTACAACGCGCAAGCCTGGATCTTCCATGCTCTCGGCCATCGACACTATGTCAGTGTCGATTCATTCCCCGACATCGTCCGGTTTCACACTCCCACGTCCACGCACTACACGATCTCTATCGGCGAGTTTCTCCGGCAACAGGGGCACGCGTTCCATCCCAAGGAGACCTTCGCCATTTGCTCGTATTGCCCCATGTGGGATGAAGGCACGACGGAACACATCAGGACCTTCTTTCCCAATCTCTTTGTGTACTACCCGCATCATCGACCTGAAGACTCCCCATTCACACGGTTGAAATCGAAACGATCGCAGTCCCTCGTCACAGAGTCAGCACCACGGAGGCCTTCATGACACATCCCGTTCGTATCCTCATCCTGACCGCGCTCCTCTTGTGGAGTCTCTCGCTCGAGGCCTTCGCGCTCTCACCGGAACGGCCACACCCCTGGGATACCTGTCTTGAGCAGGAAGCCCAAACCATCGACATTCCTCCCGCCCTGTTTCGCGCCATCGTCTATACCGAAAGCCGGAATCACCCCTGGGCCATCGCCTGGACTGATCACGGCGGTATCCGACACAGCGTCTTTCCGCACAATAAAACCCATGCCCGTCAGTTACTCTCCATCCTTCGCCAACGACAAGAGAACGCCGACGTCGGACTGGGACAAGTCAATAGCACCAATTGGCCGACGCTTGCCCAGAGACTCAACATCGCTCCCAGCGACCTGCTCGAACCCTGCCGCAATCTCACCGCGGCCCGAGTGATCCTGCACGAACAGCTCGCGCGCCACGGCTATACCTGGCAAGCGCTGGCCGGCTATAACGGCTCAGTGGGCAGTCCAAAATACATCTCGCTTGTCCATACGAACCTGTGCCGACAGACTCCCCGTTTCTGCACGACTCCACCGAGAGCTGACGATCCGCTCCCGACGGTGGCACCAACCATGGCCTCCATCACCGACCGAAGTCCGGAGGTTCATGACCAAACTGTACCCATCACACCCAAACCTGATCTGCAAGAGTCAGCAGAGCTGGACACAGATGTCGCTGTGCTGGCACAGAAGGCGCCCGACATGACTTGGATGGATACGTTGTCCTTCTCGCTATCCACCACGCAATCGGTCCTCGCATTGAGCCTCAATCTCTTGATGCCCTTTGCGATCATCATTACGTGTGTCGTCCTCATCTGTTACGGCCTGCTCATCATGCTCTGGGCGCTGGGACTGGTCAAAGAAGGCATCCGCTCGCTACTGATCGGTCGGCCAGCCTTTCCGATTCCCGTGCCTGCGTTTCTCCACTCGACCGGACCGACCCCATTGTTCAATCGACGCCTCTGACACTCGGATATTCCGAAGAGACCCACTGCGTGGGTAGCCTGACACAGTCATGATCTTCTCAACAAAAGGAGACATCATGAACCCACGGCTCTTACACTTTGATAGTCCCTTATCACTCGCCATTGCGATCATCGGGAATGCGTCCACGCATCATCTGAGTGGCACCGTCAGTCCGTACTCCGGTCACCAGCAACAACTCCGTCTGACGAATCCCGATTCGGGAGACACGGCCGAACTTCATATCGCCCGGGCGGCACAGGCCGCCAGTCGCTTTCATGTGTCGATCGTTCAGGTGACCACGTTAGCCATGCATCGTCAGGTTACTCGCATTCTGCGAGCCTTCGTGCGCGAGACACAGGCTCCCATGCATATCATTCTCGCATCGCAGGCCGCGTAATCGACGACCTGTGTCTCTCGACTGACTCCACACGAGTCATTGAATAGGAGGTTTCCCATGTCAGAACAAGCACCGACCAACGCTCCGGCGACATCCAAGCCCTGGAACGACATGAATCACTTCAAGTGCCGCGCCCGCGTCGGCAACAAGCCGGAACTCCGCGCCACGAAGAAGAGCTCGGTCGTCAACTGCACGTTGTACATCAAGAATGAGTACGACGATGCCAACAACAAGCGCGTCACCAAAACCACGCGCGTCCCGTTGACCATGTTCGGAGACAAAGGGATGGCCTTTGCCAACGAGGTCGGCAAGGGCGATTACGTCGAAGTGGAGGGACGGCTCGAGGAAGAAACGTGGATCGATGAGGGCACGGGGCAGAAGCGCGGCCGCCTGAAACTGATCGCCTCCAAGCATCAGGTGCTTCAGCGCAAGGCTCAACAGCAACAGGCCGCGTAAGCCTGGTCTGACGCTGGAAGGTCGGCGAAGGCCACGCATCACAACGCGCGGTCTTCGCCTTCCGTACCCTCTGGATCCTCAGGGATCCCCCACCTGAGACGGCAGGTTGTAAGAATACCGTCCACCCTCTAGTCCGCTGGGACGATCGCGGACTCCCTATCCGAAGCCATCGAACAGTAGGCTTAGAAGCAGCCACCTGCTAAGGAGTGGGGCCCATTCGGCACTGCCGGCTGGTTGAATCCAGTGCCCCTGGACAGAACGGTTTGACACGGTATGACTAGGGAACAGGGGAGTGAGGCTGATATGGGAGACTGTCATTTCGACGGTCCGACCCGTACCGAACCAAACCGATGACGCCCTTTGGCGTGACAGCACATCGATGTCTTCGGACACTTACCAGGGAGGATAGGCATGTTCTGGATCACCGTGACGGGATCGTTCCTCTGTCTCTCAATCCCACTCTACGCGTGGCTACAGCACAGACGACGGATACACTGTCGGCAACGTCCCCTCTCACTGGACCTGGTCACTGATCCCAATCGGATTCGACCCAATTTTCGGAGATCCTCGACACCAAGCCACTGACACGATCGCCCTCTGTCACCATCTCAACAGGTACCATGGTCGGCCGTCTACGGCTCACGTGAATCCTTCCATCCAGGCTTCTTGCGTTCTGGCATGCTCCCACGCATCCCACGTCCAAGGCCGCCCAATCTGCATCCGTTGAGGCCCGCTCTGCGGGCAGGGAACTCCGAGATGCTCTCATTGAATGTCACTCACATGGAGGCTCGTATGCGCCTGCTCATCATCTTCGCGTTCATTGCTCTTTGCATCACACCCGTTTTGGCTGCACCCGTCGACTCCACCGGGGGAGACGTTTCCACTCCCGCCATCACGGAATTCACCATCATTGAAGGCTCTGGCTGGTCCTCTGGGTCGTCTCACAATCAATCGCTCTCCTGTGATGTCGCTCACCAACGCGCGCTCCGACAGCTGAACAACGGCATCGCGGTCGCCAGACTCCACCAGATCGTGACTGCCGCCGAATTGACGAACGCCATTATCAAACCCGCGCAACAAGCTTGGAACGACACGGAAGGACGGTGCTTTGTCCACTTGCAACTGAACGTTCCGCGTCTACCCAGCACACGGCCGATCACAATGATCGGCGATCGACTATTTTGACACCTCTGTCGCGAAAGGCACTTCGCCCTGATCAGGCGAAGACCTCGATGAGAGTTCAGGGAGCCGACTGCGTGCGATTCGAATGCCGGATCCATGCAGCCCTGAGCAGTGATGACCGGAGGGAGGGCAGGTTAGGTGTGCCCCGGCCTCAATGCTGACACAGCAATCCGATTAGTGATTGCCTCAGCGTGAAGGGGAACCTGCCCTCATCGAGGGCTCGTGCCTTACCCGATCCATCTTTACTTGTGCCCGTCCCCTCAGGCACCATATGCGACTCCCAATGACCGAAGCACTCATTGTTCTTTGCACAATCATCATCATTCCGGTAGTGGCGCTAGGTCTCTTCGCTCTGATCGAGCAAAAAATCACGCGATCACATTACCGCATTCCCTTGGTAAAGACTGCCTGGGACGTCAATGTGTTGGCGATTGGCTTGCTCAGCGGGTACCTATTCAAAGACCTTCATTCAAGGATCTGGAATCAGGTCGGATTTGATCTATTCTGTTTTGCCATCATCTGCATCTCTATAACCGGGTTGTGTAAAATTCGGCTACAGATTCACGCACATCACGATGGCATTCCAACAAGTGAGGATGTGTTCTACTCAGCCTTCCTGTCCGGCCAGTCCCTATTGATTATCATGTCGTATGTGGTAATATTGCTATCAGGTGGGAAGCCCTTATGACTACGCTATTCCTGATACTACTCGGCGGTGTCGCCATTACCATCTGGGCATTGTATTTTGAGAGTATCATGACGTGGGTTTTCGATAAATTCCCAAACCACTTTTCCAATCAACACCCCATCGGGCAGAAGCATCCAGCATCTCTGTCCAAACAACAGCCAAGTGAACCGCTAACCGAACCCCAGTCTCCAGTAGAAGTAGTATGGCCCTCCAAAGCCAAAGCAGTGACCGGTCAATCGATTACGTAACTGCAGTTCCAGCTCATCATCAGTACCCATAGCCTCTCCATGCAGCATTCAAAGCGGGCTCGCTTCGCTCGCAGGATGATGCATGACTGTGATCTCTGACATCACAACCAGGAGACAGCACGATGAGGCGCTACAGACTTTCACAGACAGAACGAGGCAAGCTCGAACGCAAGGCCCTCCATGACGTCGACATGATCGCCAAGCGTCATTCGAGGAAACATGAACAGGAAGCCGCTCGCGATCTCGCCGATCGACAGGCCTTACGAGAAGCGCTCCAGAGACCACACGCCTAACCATCATCCCGTGCGGGGAACGAAGGGATTGGCCGCTCCGCCCTCGCGCCGGCGAGGACTCCGCGGCAGATTCACCAGACGTCGCATGAGGGACCGCCGGCTCTACTCCGATCCGCTTTGGATCGTGCGTCTCACGCGTGAGTGAGTCGCCGGCTGCCACGCCGTCTGGCACAGACCAGGTCCCAGACCTCCTCTGGCGCCTGGTCTGCCCTCAATTTTCAGTCAGCCATGCACCACCGCTACCGATGTCTGGCACTACTGAGCCGTGGAGAAGATGTGCCGCTTCACCCACACCTTGCGTGGGTTTCGCGGCACACAGAAGGAAACTCAAATTGAGGACGCTACGACAGAGCGATTACTGTACGGACGAATCACGATCGGCTGTACCACGCGTCAACAGAGCAGATGGCGGCTCAGCGCTCACTTCGTGAGCCCTTCGCCGCCAGACGACACCCGGCAAGACAAGCGCTTCGGCCAGGGTCCAATCAATATCCCTTCCATACCACACTCCAAATCCCATCCTGTTGCCGCCAGAGTCCCTTGCCCCTCCATAGAGAGTGGTCCATAAAACACCATCCCGTCCGACTCTTCTTCAAAACGATGGCTGATATCAAACCGTCGACCATCACAGAGACCTACTCCCGTGACCACCGTAATCAATGCCGGCTTCAGTTCCAGCTTCCCGTCCCGTTTCTCAGGCATCACTCCGACCATAATGGCCCCTATTGCCAATCCACCTTCCCGACGCGCCTGTTCGGCATAATGTTCTACTGCCCGCACCCAACTCCCCTGCTCCACAGTCAACCAGTCACATCGATCTTCCAGAAACCGTAACACCTTCACCGACTTGGTCTGTGTACTTGTCCCAGGCCATTGACCACTCGACAATACCGTCATGTGTAATTCATGCTCCCGACTCGATTGGTAGCACACGTTTCTCCATACCTCTGCTTCTTGGATCGCCCCCATCATCTTATCCTCCCACCACAGAAGTCACAGGTCGCACATCGATCATCTCCATCTGTACCCGTCTTATCAACATCCCCACCGTCAGCAACACTCCAAGGAATAATAAAACTCGATCCATTATGCCATACACCGAATATCTCCCTAACACCCAGCGGGTCTTCGATGGCCACCAAACATAGACCCCGCCACTGTACGCATCCAGGATCACATGACTCAGCACCCCAAGACACATAGCCCCAATTATAGGGCCGGGGAGACTTACGCAGAAACCTAGGAGCGCCACTATTGCCACCATCACGAACGAATGGCTGACCGTCCGATGTCCAAAGACATGCTTCATCCACCACGCGAACATCCAGAACCGCTGCCCAATGACCGATTCCGGTTCATCGATATCCGGAGCCAGTCCCGATAGGGCTGCCGTGAGGGTAATGAGGGGATCGCCCTGGAAGAGCAGCGCCGCGAGACCGGCAGGGACCATCGCATGAGTACGGCCTGACATTAGACGTCCTCGATCGCGGAGAATGCTGCCCGTTGTTCAGCTCGCTGTTTGCGTCGATACAGACGCAGCTTCACCACTTGGGCCCGACGCCAGACATACGCGAACATCTTCTGCGGCATCCGTTTGTAATGCATCACCTCGCCCGCTGCCCGACGTGGCGTGGCATCCTCCTCCCGGTTAAAGATGTGCTCGAGCGCCCGGTCAATTTTCTCTACCGCAAACTCAGGATGGATCACCCCGATCACATAATTTTCGATCCATGGCAACAAACTCGGCATCTTCCCCTGAATCTTTTTCACCAACGCTCGCACCTCTCGCTGATACTCCAACTTCTGTACGCCTCGCAAATTCGGATCGGCCACATTGCCCGTGTGGTCTAACTCCTCGACGCGGCCGGCCAGATAGCGGTCAGACGCCAGACCTTGATCCAGACTGGGTTCCACTTCAGGGCGCCCTATGTCCCCCATGCACTACCTCCGATCCGTGGGAGTCATGTAAACCATCATGAATCTTTTATAGATTATGTCCTGACAACGTATTGACAGGACCGCTTCGGGATTGCCCGATTCGCCACCCGACAACCAGACGCCCTTTCCAGAGTATTACGCTCCAAGAACGACCGCCTCCCCCACCAGCCCATCCGACGTACCATCCCTCCCGACAGCGGGGGCTCCCCAACTGTCCTCCCCACAGTTCGCACCAAAAACCTCCTCACTGTTTGTCCAAACGCGGTTGCCACCTTTCCTCTGAGAATTCGAGAACTTACCAGACTCCTCCGCACACAACCTTGCGAGCATCTTGCCAACGATTCAGCCACCATTCCGCACACGGGGTGGGCGATATCCCGCATCAGTCGCGGAGTTCTGAACAGACCCCCCTTCGAACTCGCACGCCGTTCGCCCCACATTCAGCACACAAATCAGCACAGTCCGCCCCCCTCTCATAACCTAGTCCGTCGAGAGCGTAATACGAACATGACAGGGCGTTTCTTTATTACCAAGGAGGATTGTTATGAGAGAGAAGAAGCAGACACGCCGGCGAACCGCGAAGCCCATCGACTCCACCACCAAGCCGCGCGGCCAGGTCGTCGGGCTCGACCTCGGTTATGGCTTTACCAAGATCGTACGGGAGGATGGCCCACGCCTCATGTTCCCGTCCGTGGTTGCCGCCATCGCCCCGACGATGATGACGCAACTCAATCCAGTCCAAGAAGCCGACGAAGTCCTCGTCGATCGCATCCGCTACATTGTCGGGGAACGCGCCATCGGACACGCCGAGCGATTTTCGAATGTGCATACCATGTGGTGGACGATGCCCAACTATCGCGCCTTGATCGCCCAGGCCAAAAAGTCCATCCCCGATCACGCCTGCGTCGTCACCGGCCTGCCGTATGAGCAATACATGGCGCAACAGGGCAACAGCCACGTGGCCGACACGATCAAAGCCGGCCTCCGTGCGCAGCATGTCACCGTCATCCCCCAAGGGGTCGGGGCCTACTTTAGTGATCCCGCTCTCGAACATCCCCGGAATAAAGTGGCGCTGGTCGATATTGGCACCTGCACCACGGAGTTTGTAGCCATGACGGGCCACGAACTCATTAGCCAGGGATCCACCGGTCTTCGGCTGGGCATCAATGACATCTTTTCCACCGTCGCGGACGAGCTGCACGCCAAGCTCGGTCGGCCGGTCGATCCCTATGAAGTGGAACGCGCCTACCGCGGGGAAGAAGAACTCCGGACGCAGGGCCGGGCGGTCAGCCAAGATCTCATCACCACCAGAATCTCTCAGCTCGCCAAAGACCAGGCCGCTCACCTGCTGGCCAAAATGACCGATCTGTGGGGTCCGCACGCAGCGGCCTACGAATCCGTCCTCTTCTGTGGCGGTGGGGCGAGCTTACTGTTTCCGTTCCTGAAGGGGTTCCGTGAGGGGGCCACGTTGATCTCCGATGCCCAGTTCGCCAACGCGCGGGGGTATCTCAATGTAGGGCTCCGGATTTATGGGCCGCCACCCCAAGTACCGTACGAGCCGCAGGTCCAGGAAGACACCGAGGCACCCACTGCCGTCGTCGCGGGGTAACAATCATGCGAGGAAAATCCCGCTTCACCCTCTATTTACGCCAGCAGCCAGAGGAACAAGCCCTCTACCACTATCTGATGCGACGAAACAAAGTGCAACGCCTGGCGCTCATTCGCAATATGATCCTGACGGAATTCCACCGGCGCCGGACCAAGGGGGCCGCACCGGCACGCAAGAACCCCTCGCCGCGCCCACCACGGGCCCGGGTCCTACCAGTCAAAGAGGCACGTCCGGCACCCACTGACACCCAGAGTCCTTGGATGCAACGCGTCACGCTGTAACGCCCCCTCACCTGCTCACCGCACTGGTCGGGGGAGCGGCCGAATCCACACGGCCGACGCCGCTCCTTCCCGACGGCTCCCACCTTACTTCTGCTTCGCTACGACCTGCTCTTTGATCTTGTCGTAAGTCGCCTGCGGGATCACCTTCTTCTGGACCAGCTCATCCTTCCGTTTGTACGGCCGGCCCTTGATGATCTTCTCGGAATAGGCCTCCCTGATCCCTGGAAGCGCTTTGAGTTGATCGGCTGTAGCGGTATTGAGATCGAGCAGTTCAGCGGCGTGCAGGACGGAAACCGTCACGTGAGGAACGGAGAAGATCGGAAACACACCGAAGAATAGTCCGACGAGCGCGCACCCAATGGCCCATTGTTTTGCAACTGCTACCATGACTCATTCGCTGTCGTCGCCCAAAACACCGGCGATGACGAGTTAAGAGGGACACCGTTATCTCGATCTCAAGGAGATTCTGGGTGACCGTAAGATTTCTGACAGCCTGGAAGAACTGGCGTCGCTGCTACGAAAGCATGAGTGGAAATGACGGGAGGGAATAATGCCCACGACTCCAATGAAAGATATGCTGCAAACAGCCTTGAAGGATTTTAGGAAGGTCCGGTTGACCGGGGAGTCTATGATGACGCACATCAGAATCTAGATAGGGCTTGTCGCGGTGCGGATGATTTCGTGAAGTTCTTGATGGAAGGACCACAGGCTCTTGCGCCGCGTCCTCCACGGAAATGAAATTAGCACACTACTAACTGCTAACCGAGACTTGGCACTGACATAGACTATTTGCGCTTCCGCCATTCCCACGGGGGCACGGGCTCCGGATCAGCCCACAGACCTTGCCGCGCCTCACGCGCTTCGTTCTCCAAGCCTTCGAGAACCGTATCCTTAGGCGCATATTTTCGATACCACCAGCACCAGCCTTTCCTGACGAGTTCCTGGTTGAGGCTCATCCCATCGGGCAGAATCACCTCCCCAATGGTGCGTTTGTACTTGTCTTTGCCGTGGGTCTGTATCGTAACTTCCTTCCCGAAGACTAGGGCTGAGGTGGCCTGCTTTGCTCGGTTGCCAAATGCTTGACCTTTCTCAGGGCAATCGATACCACTGAGACGGACACGGAGCTTGAAGTCTTCGAGGCGGTTTCTATCCAAGATTTCGAGGGTGTCGCCGTCAAGTACCGCTACGACTTGGCCGGAGAGATCGACAGCCCCCAACCAACTAGGGGCAAACAACATAAGACTGGACAGAAACAGCCCAGCCCCAAGTTGCAGAAATCTGTAAGTGTTACTTGCTATCTTCACGGAGGCTTCGTAGATAGGCGAGAATGTCTATGATTTCTTCATCAGTAATTTGAGTCATAGGAAGCATAGCCGTTCCCGGCAATCCGTACTTGACCGCTCGAAAGCGTTGTTTGTCAGATTTTAGTTTCAAAGCCTTGGAGTCCCTGAGATTGGATGGCTGTGGATTTAGTTCGGCCAACTTCTCCTTGAGGTAATCGGGGGTCTCGTCTATGCGCCCCATGCGTCCATGACAGGCCACACAGCTACCCTTCCCATTGAAAATACCCTGTCCTTTTTCTGCATCCCCCAGTCTGTCCGGTAAATCAATAGGAAGAGTCTGCTTCGCGTGTGCGAGAATTTTGCCCGTCACCGGGTCTTGTAGCATTAGCTCACAGCTGGCAATATCTCTTCTGTTCCTCGTAAGAAGCTCTAACGGCGACGTTTGCCCAGCAGGGAGAGGGCTTAAAACGGCAAGTCCTTTACTATTCGCTATCGTCTCTTCCTTGATGGATTTGAAGAGAGCAACCACCACAGGATTTTGAACGGAGGCTGAGGAATTCCGTATGTCTCCACGAACAACTATTTGTGAACTTTCTTCATCGCAACGCCAGGTTAAAATACTAATTGTCTCTGCCCCAGCTGGTGCAGTAAGACTAGATAACAGCACGATAATTCCAGTGAGGCCTAACGGCCACTTCATAGGGTACATATTGATTCTCCTCCAGTCCGGTGCACTAGCAGCCACATGAGGGGCTTAATCGACCGTCGCAACAGCGCAACTTTTGCTTAGCCTTATCACAGCCACACACACCGCCGTGATTAGAGCAGCACCCGCTACGCGCTGCCAGGGTCATATCTTGGCCCGCCAACTGTTGACATATTGTGCCGTTGCTTCCGCCGAGGAACATGATTCCCAGAAGGGCAACAGAAGCCAGCCTCATAAGACACCTTCAAGATGGTCTTTGTTCACAAAGAGAATCCGTAGCTTAGTAAGTCCCAAGTCCCACTTCTACGAGTAACTCACTGACTGTCACGGAAAGGTTCAGGCCGACTTCTGGACGAACTGTCCTTCCTTCACCGACGGATGAATTATGGTGGAGCCGTGCATGAAGGTTTCTAATGACGTGGGCAAGATTGTAGGCGTAGTAGGTTAGCGGAAACGGCTTCGACTTGTCTTTTGAGTCAAGTATACGCCGTGCCTCCTTGAGCATTTGATCTAGTGACCCGGATTGATTGTTGCCCGCAACAGCAAGGCAATAGCTTACGATGCCCTCTGTAAGATTGTTGGCGCGGTCAATTGCGTCAAATGGAGCATTGCGTACAATAGCTTTTTGAAACGCCTCGAAGTGCTGCATCATTACCGTGCGCGATTGATCAGAGACAGCATCGAAGCGAGGCATTGCCAGCGTTGGCGTGAGGACAACGGGATAAAGCGTGAGGACCTGGCGATTCAATGCGTCTGCCTGAATTCTGGCAATACGCCAAAGTGCATTCGGCCCCGCTCCTCCGGTTAGAAAATAACCACTCTGACCGGCGCTCATATCTGTTTCCCAAGCACGATTGCCCGGAGAGATTGCGTAATAAACAGAAGAGCCTTGTTCATCCATCTCCCTGTAGTGAGTAGCAAATCTAGGAATTTCTGTTTTTAACAAAACAGTCACTGTGCCTGAATGCTCATAAACGATGGCTGACCAGTACGGCGGCCCATCACTGGATGGAACAGGCCGTAATAGTCGGTCAGGTGGGGTCTTTACAAGCAGGGACTTGGCTTTGGATAATCCCGTTGTAGTTAGCTCTGATTGGTTCAGGTACATCCCTGGGTAAAGTACAGTCGAGGAATCCAGCGGGACAGCATGAGGATGGTACGGTAGTGGCTCGGCAAATATTTCTGCTTTCGGCAAGTAGAAAATTGTCCGAAATGGAGAAGACATAAGCCGTCCTAGTTAGTGCGTAGCCCCTTCGCCCTTCGCAACCCCATCCCCATGATCCTGTCCATGTTATTTTTGCTTCGCCACTACCTGATCCTTAATCTTGTCGTAGGTAGCCTGGGGAATAATCTTCTTCTGCACCAGTTCATCCTTCCGCTTATACGGACGCCCCTTGATGATTTTCTCGGAGTAGGCGTCACCGATTCCTGGTAGAGCTTTCAGTTGGTCAACCGTCGCAGTATTGAGATCGAGTGGTTCGGCGGCATAAACGGTGACGGTGTTGGATGCTATAAGGGGAAACACCGGCAGTGCAAGAACCAGAACGATTCCGAACCCTATACCGAGCATCCATCTAGTGGATCTTGAATTCATCTCTGCCTCCTTAGTGCGTGGTCTTTTTCGCTAGTTGTTCACCCATTTCAATAATCCGACCCAGCCGTTCCAACAAGTTCGTGGCTTGATGAGAGGTCAGTCCATGCTTGTTTAACAATTTCAAAATGTCGTCGATGATCTTGTTTTCAGTTTCCGTGAGAAGGTAGGGCTCAGGAAATGCAGTTTCAGGAATGCTGGCACGGGGATTCTTGCGGCGAAACTCAGCGATGATGTCGAACAGGTCTTGCTTCTTACACAGGCCCTTCCGCTCCAAGACTTCCACGAGTGCGGCGATCTCCCACATGTTGGAGATCGTCGCTTCTTCGATCGACATCGCTTCTCGTTTCGGGCGGTCGGTGCTCACCAGTGAGACTCCATCCAGTCATCGAGTTGGTGATTGAGGTATGTCTCGAGCGCTTCGCGCGACTCGTCATCCATGGTCAGTGTGTCCGCGCCATAGTCCTCTCCGCGTACCCAGCACACAATGGCCGCGACGACATACACGCGCTGATTGGAGGGTAAGGTCACTGTCAGGGAGAAGATCTCCCCCTCGCGCAGCGGCAGATTCCCAGAGAACCGCCAGCCGGTGCGCGAGCAATTCCACAGGGTGCCATGGCCCTCAAAATCGCCGACATGATACGTGACCGGACAATGCGCAGGGACGCGACGGTAGGGTCGAATCGTGAAGGGCATAACAACCTCGCAATGCTGCGCATTGTAGAAGGGCTGCACCTGATGGCACAAGAGACAAAAAGAGCCGTGCGGAGTAATGTTGCGCTAGGCTGTCACGATCGGTAAGGCGCTCCAATCAGTCGTATAGGCCGGTGAGCGACGCTGAAATTGTGTTTTCCAGGCCTTGGCGATTCCATTGGACGCATAGTGGAGCGTCCCGGCCCCCCACCGATCATTGACGGCATCCAGCGCCGACATGAGCCGCTTGGATCGTGCCTTGTCCTGGCGATCGAAGAGGTCGGGTTGAACCTGGTTGGTGGGAACCAGGCCGGTGAACATCACCCCGGCTTTTTTGTACTGGTAGCCCTCTCGGTAGATTTGTCCTATTCCCCGCAAAGCGGATCGAATCAGTGCATCGGTGGCATCTGTGGCAATCGACAGTGTCACGGTGAGCGCGTTGCTATACTGTGGCGTATCCTTAAACTCGTTCGTCTTCAGGAAGACCGTCACCACCGTGACCGCCAGCCGTTCTCGTCTGAGTTTCTCGGCGGCGCGTGTCACGTACGAAGAGACCGCTTCCTCCATGTCCGTCAACGTCGCAACCGACTTCCCGAATGCGCGTGAGCACGTGATGCCCTGCTTCGGGGCTGGGCATTGATCCAGTTCGAGGCAGGAAGTCCCACGCAGCTCCATGACCAACCGCAGCCCTACCACGCCCATGTGCTTCCGGATGAACTGGTCATTGGCCTGACGAAGCTGCAGGGCGGTCGTAATGCCGTGCTGTGTCAAGAATCGAGCATAGTGCTGACCAATTCCCCACACGTCGGCCACTGGAATGCGGTTGAGCAGGGCCTCTCGATCGGGACAAGTGAGCAGGTCAAACACGCCCCTTGTGTCAGGCGTCCGCTTGGCGACACGGTTTGCGATCTTCGCGAGGGTCTTGGTCTCCGCGATACCGACCGACACAGGAATGCCGGTCCAGCGCTTCACTGTGGTGCAAATGACGCGCCCGTACTCGGTCAGGTTGCGTGACGTGAAGCCCGACAGACCCAAGAAGGCTTCATCGATCGAATAGATTTCGAGATCGGGGCAGAATTGCTCTAGGGTCTCCATCACCCGTTGCGACAGATCGCCATAGAGCGTGTAGTTGGAGGAAAACACCTGGACCTGATGCGCACGGAGCACCGGGCGAATCTGAAACTCTGGCACCCCCATCCCAATCCCAAGCGCCTTGGCCTCGTTGGAGCGCGCGACGACACAGCCGTCATTGTTGGAGAGGACCACAATCGGCCGGCCGTTGAGCTTCGGGTTAAAGACCCGTTCGCAAGAGGCGTAGAAGTTGTTGCAATCGACAAGGGCAAAGACAGGTGGCATGGGACGGCTCAGAGCGCGTGAATGACGTTCGTAACCACTCCCCATATTTCAAAGGACTGCCCGGCTTGAATCTCAATCGGCTGGTAATTCTTGTTCGCAGGAAGCAAGCGGATGGTCTTGCCTCGTCTGAAGAGGCGCTTGACCGTGAGTTCTCCATCGAGGGCAGCTACGATCACATTGCCATCTGAGGCTTCAAGCGAACGATCCACAATCAAAATGTCCCCGCTATGGATCCCCGCCTCTAGCATCGAGTCGCCGGTGACTCTGACAAAGAACGTGGCGGCCGGGTGCTTGATCAGGTGCCGGTTGAGATCAAGCTTGCCCTCAATGTAGTCGTCAGCGGGAGAGGGAAAGCCTGCGGGGAGACGCCCAAGGAACACGGGCAGCTTGTACCGTGTGGAGAGATCGGGTGCGTAGATCGCTTCGACGTGCATCGGCACCTCTTATAGGTAACAGCGCGGTAGTGTACGCCCTACACCGGGACCGACTCAAGGCACTGCGGCACATCATGGCGTGGGTTATTCACGAGGGTACTCACCAGGTACGCGGTCAGCTCCTCGCTCGGATATGGACGGAGGAGCGGCTTGAGAAGCTCGGTCTGCTGGAAGGTGGGGTCTAGCCACTGGTCATAGGCCGTCCGGTCCAGAATGACGGGCATCCGATTATGGATCGGCGCCATGAGATCGTTCGGCTCAGTCGTGATGATCGTACAGGATTCAATGGGATCACCAGCTGACGGCTGCCAGTGTTCCCATAAGCCGGCGAAAGCAAATGGTCGCCTGTCTGTCCGTCCAATCCACATCGGCTGCTTTCGGCCACCGTGTCGCTGCCATTCATAAAACCCGTCGGCAATCACCAGACAACGGCGCTTCTTGAAGGCAGATCGAAAGGATGGTCTTTCGGCCACGGTCTCCGCTTTAGCGTTGATACAGTGCATGCCCATCTTAGGGTCTTTGGCCCACGAGGGGATCAACCCCCAGCGCAGCATGACGAATGTCCGTGTGCTGCTGTCCGGATCGCTCCGTATGGCGGCGATGGGTTGAGACGGCGCGATATTGTAGCGAGGAGAAACAGCCAAAGGAGGCCCGACGCCAAACTGTTCGGCAATGAGTTCTGGCGAGGCCGTTTGAGTAAAGCGTCCGCACATGGAAAGATTCAGTACGTCGGCACCTTCGCGATGCCCTGCTCCATCTCTGGGATCGCGGCCCCAGGGCTCTTCTGATGTAAATCGGTCATGAGGCCGAACGAGTCTTCCTTGGTGCAGCGGCCCTTGAGTTCCAACACCTCGACAATCGCCATAATCACCCACATATTGGAGTGAGTGGCCTCCTCGATCGACAGGCGGGGTCCTTTGGAACGACGCTTGTTCATGGTGGAGCCTAGAACGGGATCTGCTTCACCGTGTAAGTCGTCCCATCACTCGTAATGACAAGGGTGCTGCTATCGGCCGTCGAATAGATGGCCTCCGTGTAGTCCTCGTGCTCGATCCATCGATACGGTTTGGTCCCACGGGCGTAGGTCAAGGGATGCCCAGTCGTATCTTCCGTAAAGGTCTCCAATCGCTGCACCACTTCTTCGCTGGGATGCCCATGCGCACTGCGAGTCCCGGCACTTGCAATCGCGAGCTTAGGCCTGACTGTCCGCGCCCAGGCCTCACTCGTCGAGGTGAGCCGTGAGCCATGATGCCCGATCTTCAACACCTCGCTCTTCAACCACGCCGGGGAGAATCGATCGAGGATGGCCTGTTCAGTGTCGAAGGTCGCATCACCCGTCAGAATAACGTTCACGCGGCCATATCGAATCATGAGGACCGTACTCAAGGAGTTCTTAATGAAATTCGACGCATGCCGCGTGGTCGGAATCGCCGCCGCGAGAATGTGAATTTTGGCGTCCCCACATGCCAGCTTCTGATTCGGCCGACCCTCCGGATCAAAATCTTTCTTGTAGAGGACGTGCTTCCGGCTGGCCGGGATGGTCCGAAGCCATGCGACGAACTGTTTGTTAAAATCTTCCTCGGTACCCGTTCGGAAGAGGTGTCGGACCTCTACCCCAGATAAAATCTCTGGAAGGTAGTTGTAATGGTCGAGATCTGGATGCGTGACGACTAAGCCCGTCAGGACCCGCCCGGTCCGATCTAAGTGTTCCAAGATGTAGCTACGAACATCGTCCAGAGACCCCTGCCCACTCGATCCAGCATCCACTAAGATCGCATTCCCGTTGGGGCACAGGATCAGCGTGGAGTCCCCTTGCCCCACATCGATGAAATGAATTTCGAGACGGCCGGATTGCGGTGTGCCCGCGGCCGTCGAGGGGCTCTCCTCAGCACTCGCGCCAGGAGCGGAGTCGTCAATAAAACGTGTCCACCCTTTATGGACATAGCCCTCGCGATTTCCAGGGGTGCGGACTTCATACCAGTTCGGAAGTTCCCCCAAATACACTACCGTCTCCCCACGCTTGAGCTTCCCAATGATGGCGGAATTCCCATCAGGCAACGCTCGAATCGAGATCGAGTCGGTCACTCGCTCGGACGGAGTGACCGTCGCCGCATCGAGGGGCGTGAGCCACGAGACACTCAGGGACAGCAGCCCGAAGACCACACTAGAGCATCGAGCCAAGAATCGTTTCATAGAACCTCCTCAGATCAGCTGAGATCCTGACAATCTAGCCGCTTGTATGCAGAAATTCCAGACGGTGCTGGGGCCTGTGCGTAAAAGGGTTAGACGCCTGACAGAGGTGGCTCCGCTTGTTTGGATAGTTTCTACCAGTTCATAAGTGGCGCCTGGCGGATTGCTGACTACGCAGCGGTCCGCCGTGTCGTCAGATTGGCATCATAAACCTGGTCAGGCGTCTGGCCATCAAGCGCCTGATGCGGTCGGGTCTGATTCTAGAACATCAAATAGCGCTCCAAGCGGGGAAATTGATCTTGGAACTGATGGTTTTGTGAAGGCCTATAGCCAGTTGGTGGCAATGTATGGGACGCCGTTTGAGTGTCTTGGTTCGGCCACTGTGCGACAGTCGCTACGGCGAGCTCAACGCCGGAAAGCGGCCGTTCATTAGAGAGGCTGTCTCTTGACTGCATCGGCCTATGCCCTCGGGGAATCAGACCTCTGGCGTTGTCCTGTCTTTAAACCGCTAGTGTGAATGGGTCGGCAAATCGTCATGATCATGGTCGACCATCCGATGATGTTTTTCACCTGAGGCCGTGGCAGGATCGACATGAATCGTGGCATTGCCGAGGTACGGTAAATGATGCAGGAGTTCATGCCGCACGGCTCGGGCAATCTCGTGACCATGTTCGACCGAGAAATTAGACTTCACGGCGATATTAACATCGGCCAGCAACCGATGCCCTACCCATCGGACCCGCACCTCAGTAACTTCTACCACCTCAGCCACATGTTGTGCCGAATGGGTGACCTCGTCAATGACTTCAGGATCGACCCCGTCCAGAAGACGAGAGAACAGAGATTTTCCCGACGCCCACACAATCTTGAAGATCACGAATGTAATAGCCAGACCAACGAGGGGATCAGCCTGCGGATATCCCAGCCACACGGCACCCGCTCCTAGAAACACCCCCAGACTCGACAACGCATCCGTTCGAGCGTGATAGCCATCAGCGACGAGGGCTGCACTGCTGATTTCTTTGCCCGCCCGAATCCGTATCCTCGCCACGAGCTCATTACCAGCAAAGCCCACCAGGGATGCCACAGCGATGGCACTGAGATAATGTATCTCCTGCGGCTCGAACAGTCGGCTCACGGATTCGTAGGCGACCATTACTCCACTGATGAGCATGATGAACACAATCACGATTCCAGCCAAGTCTTCCACACGGCCATAGCCATAACTAAATCGCTTACTCGGCTTCTTCCGGACCATCAAAAACGCAATCCACAGAGGGATAGCCGTCGCGGCGTCGCCAACGTTATGGATCGTATCCGCGAGGAGCGCGACACTCGACGTTACTGCAACCACGGCCGCTTGCAGGAGCGCAGTCAGGAGTAATCCCACCATCGACCATTTGACCGCCCAAATTCCCTTTTCGCTCGTCAGGAGAGCTGGATCGAGGGTCCCGTGGAAATGATCGTGTTCGTGGGTTTCTTCAACGATAGGAATCTTCATAGGCATGATCAGGCCCTCCTACAATGTCAAAGTCCGAAGAACACAACAATGTTCTCCACTGCTTATTCTGAGCAGAGTTATCCATGACAGACCTTGCGGTACAGTGCAGGGAGAACGAGAAGGGTCAAGATCGTGGAGGTCACCAAGCCTCCGATAACCACCGTGGCGAGGGGCCGCTGGACCTCAGCTCCCATTGTCGTGGCTAATGCCATGGGAAGAAAACCGAGGCTGGCGACCAGTGCCGTCATCAGCACGGGTCTGAGTCGATCCATCGCTCCCTGTGCAACTGCCTGATCGGTTGGGATGCCCTCTGACTCGAGTAGCCGAATGTGGCTGACCAGCACAACACCATTGAGGACCGCAATGCCAAACAGCGCAATGAATCCAATGACTGCCGAAATACTGAGGGGCAACCCACGTAGCCAGAGGGCCACGATGCCCCCAGATAGGGCCAAGGGGACATTGAGAAAAATCAGTACGGCGGGGCGCATGGCCCCGAAGATGACCGACAGCACGCCCAGAATCAGGAGGAGGGTGATGGGCATGACCACGGCCAAGCGGCTGGTGGCTTCTTGGAGATGCTGGAACTGTCCGCCCCATGTCAATTCGTACCCTGTCGGGAGCGACACCTCACGTGCCACTGTACGCTGCGCCTCCGCCACAAAGCTGCCGAGATCCCTTCCCCTGATGTTGCTTTCCACCACGATACGTCGCTGCACATGCTCTCTGCTGATCTGTGCCGGTCCCGTGTCCACTCCGGGAGAGGGGGACGAGCTCACCATGCGTGGTGGGGATGAGCAGATTCCCCAGCGCGGCGGGATCAGCTATTGCGCTATCGGCTAAGCGGACGACGAGATCAAAGCGGCGGGGGCCTTGCACCACCGTGCCGACGACACGGCCCACACGTGTGGTTTGAACAAGGGTGAGTACGTCGTCTGCCGTGAGTCCATACCGGGCGATCTGTTCCCGATCCACAATCACTCGCAGCAGTGGAAGGCCCGCGACCTGCTCAACTTTGACGTCGGCTGCTCCCGGCACAGTTTCTAACTGACGTGCCACGGCCTCGGCCTGCTGTTTGAGCACGTCCAGATCAGGCCCAAAGATTTTGACGGCGAGATCGGAGCGCGTTCCTGCAATCAACTCGTTGAAGCGCATCTCGATGGGTTGCGTAAAGCCGAGGCCGACGCCCGGAACCGCTTCGAGAATGGCGGGCTTCATCTTGGAGATCAAGTCTTCGCGAGTGCCGGCCGTCGTCCATTCCGGCTGCGGCTTGAGGATGACGAACACATCGGACAGCTCAACTCCCATCACGTCGGTTGCTACCTCGGGGCTCCCGGTTCTCGTCACGACCTGCACGACTTCCGGAAATTGGCGAAGCACCCGTTCAACGTCCAAGGCATTCTGGACCGACTCGCTTAGCGACACGCTCGGTAATCGCCACACTTGAATCGCCATGTCCCCCTCGTCGAGTCGAGGCACAAACTCAATACCGAGCCACCCGGTGATTCCGAGACTCACGACAAACAGCCCAACGGCGGGCGTCACCACCCACGCCGGCCGTGTGGTCGCCCATCTGAGACAGGGCTCGTAGGCACGGCGCAGCATGCCGATCACCGGCGAGTGCTCATGTCCAGATTTAGCCCGTACAAACCACAAAGCGAGCAGGGGGGTGACCGTCACTGAAAGGAGGAGTGACCCAGCCAGAGCCAGGATGACGGTCAATGCCATCGGACGGAACATCTTTCCCTCGATCCCGGTCAGCGCCAAGATCGGCACATACACGAGAATGATGATGCCGACGGCGAGGGTCATGGGGCGAAGAACCTCTCGACCAGCTGCCTTGATCTCACAGAGTCTTTCCTCCTGGCTCATGACGCCTTTCTTCGCCAATCGTCGAAGGATGTTGTCGACCATCACGACTGAGCCATCCACGAGCAACCCAAAATCGATGGCGCCGAGGCTCATGAGATTACCGGAGAGTCCGACCTGCATCATCCCGGTAAACGCGATCAACATCGACAGCGGAATGGCGGACGCCACAATCACGCCGGCGCGGAGATCGCCGAGGAAAAAGAACAGGACGGCCATGACGAGGAGTCCACCCTCAAGCAGATTGTTACGGACGGTGCGCATCACCTTTGAGACAAAGATGGTTCGGTCGTAGTAGGGTTCGATCGTCACACCAGGGGGGAGGATTGCTTCAATCTCTCTCACTCGATTTTTCACGCGTTCAACGACCTGCTGTGCATTCTCACCCGCCAACATCTGGACCATGCCAATGACGGTTTCGCCCTCGCCCATCGCCGTCGCCGCGCCGATGCGAAGTGCCGACGCCTCCTTCACCTCTGCGAGGTCTGAGATAAATATCGGCACGCCCCCAGAGCCACGCGCGACCACAATCCTTGCAAGATCGGCCACCTGGGTCGCCAAGGCTTCACCGCGAATGAGCAATTGCTCGCGTTGATGCTCAATGTAGCCGCCGCCGGCAATGGCATTGTTCCGTTCAAGCGCCTCAAATACGTGCCGAAGCGACAGTTTGTAGGACAGGAGCTTCGCGGGATCGACCACCACTTGGAACTGCTGAGGCTCCCCGCCCCAAATATTGACCTCGACGACCCCTGGCACCGCCCGCAGGCGCGTCCCGATCTCCCATTCGAGAAGAGTTCGGAGCGCCATCGCACTGTAGCCGTCTCCTTTTACGGTAAATTGATAGACTTCACCCAATCCGGTCGTCAGCGGTCCCATTATCGGACGGCCATACTCGACTGGGATACGTTCCATCGCACGGGCAAGCCGTTCGGCAACCAACTGTCTTGCGCGGTAGATGTCCGTCCGATCTTCGAAAATTGCGGTGACCGCCGAGAGCCCATAGCGGGACACAGAGCGGAGCTCGCGTAGGGCGGGCAATCCATTCAGCGACGCCTCGATTGGAAACGTAATGAACTGTTCCACTTCAACCGGACCGAGGGCGGGAGAGCGAGTCAGGATTTGGACCTGAACCGGGGTCAAATCCGGCATGGCGTCAATGGTGAGGTGGAAGAAGGACCACAGGCCGATGACGATGATGAAACCCGTCGCCACCAGCGTGAAAAATCGGTAGCGCAGCGAGAGGGTAAACAGCCGTTCCATCTTACCCTCCCTCTCCAGACTCGATGTGTTCTTTCAGAAGAACATTTTTCAGGTCAAAGACACCGTCGACCACCACCTGCTCGCCCGCGGTTAGTCCTTTGTGCACTTCAACCCACCCGCCGCCTTCGCGACCGACTTCAATCGGAACGAAAGCATATCCGGTCTCCCGCTGAACGAACACGCCCCGCACGTTGTCCGCTGTCGTCACAGCCGAGACAGGAATCGCTAAGGTCGGTGGACTCGAGATAAGCAGCTGAACATCCACATACTCCCGTGGCTTCAGGCGCTGCTGCTGGTTCGCGACCTCGAACCGAACTCGAATCGTTCGGGTGGACTCATCCGCGACCGGCGCAAGATAGGTGAGCGGAGCTGTGACCGGCTCTCCGCCCTTCGGCAGGATTGTTCCCACGTCTCCTTCCTTGAACTTTCTGGCTTGTTCGATCGGTAGATTTGCGAAAACCCAGACCCGGCTTGTGTCGACGATCTCGAACAGTTCATTTCCAGGAGCGACTCCCTGCCCCCGCACAACATTTTGGGCGACTACGGTCCCGGCGATCGGCGTTGTGAGGGTATAGTGATGCCCCTCCTGGTGGCTTCCACGCTCCAGTTGATGGAGTTCTTCCGCCATCATGCCCATGTTCAGGAGTTTCTCGCGGATGTGTTGGAACCTCGCCTTCGTTTCCAGGTGTCGCCCCTTGTCCTCGATGAGCTTCCGCTCGCTCACGACGTCTTCGGCTCGCAGTTTTTCCGTTCGCCGGAAGGTATTCTCGGCCACATCGGCCTGCGCCTTGCTCACGAGGTATTCTTCAATCAACTGATCGAACTGCAGACTACTGATGGCGGCGAGTGGCTGACCTGGCTTGACCCGATCACCGAGCTGCACGTGAATCTTTTCCACTTGCCCTTCAATCCGGGATGTAATCTTGGCGACCTGCTTCAGGTCGAGCGCGACTTCGCCCGGGGCCGTCACGACTTCCGGCACCATGTGTGCGGCAACCGGGTCGATCCGTATTCGATCCCGCACGGCCGCCGGGGCCTGAATGGTGCTGAGGCGAGGAGCGCCTGACTGTGGGCTCGCTTTCGGTGCCGGCGGTTCGCTGCTACGGTCCCCGCAGGCCGTGACGAACAGGCACAGGGCGAGCAGGCACGCGCCGCTCTGAGTGCTCCCTCTGGTTCTCATTGATCAGGCTCCTATCTGAATCTCTTCGCAGACGATACGCTCAAACCACCATGGTAAGCCGGACGGCTCAAGGTGGACGCCATCGCGATCTCCGGAGGTCAGAAAATGTGACGGGCAGCGCCCTTCCCCCGACATCTGACAGCGATAGGCTGCGTTACTCGACTATCAAGACACGAAAAATGGATTAGAGGGAGTGAACAGGAGGAGCACGCAGAGGGAGCGCCGTGGAGAGAAACACAATGTTGGGTGGAGTGTCGGGTTGCAATGCAACCACGACAATGGCTTGATCAGTTGTGGTACTGCCGTCGGGTGGGAATTCAGCAATGATAATCCCTAGCTTCGGCTGTGGACGATCGATCGGAACGGTCAGGAGTGAAAAATCGAGTTCGGCCTGATTGAGTGCATGACCGAAGTGCGCATAAGTTTGAAGATGCGCATGCGCGGCTTCAGGACAGGTCGAATCGTGGATTGTTTCTGTGAACTCGCAGTCGAGGTCTGGGGAGAAAACCGTGTGGATGGTGCCACCATGAGCATGACTCGCATCCCCATGATGATCCACCTCGGGATGGACATGAAAGAACGGGACCACGAGCATCCATGCCGTCAGCCAGAATACTGTCAGTATACGGACTCGCGCCACGCGTGATTCCTTTCCTCACTGAGTCTTTCTTACCTTCGGCGAATTTCAGGCTACACCACTTCAATCACTAGGGCAAGTGTGCAGGATCTTTCATGTTGTCGATTGGAGAAAAACTTTTGTGCTAATTTGTGCGGAAAAACCCTCATAAAAGACCGAACTATGTAGAAGCAATAGAGTCAGAAGAAAGTCAGCAATCAGATGATTTTCAACGATAAACGGGGAAATTCCCCCTTTATCCAATCCCGCCTTCGGCACGACCTTACAGCGCAAGTGCTGCCGTGAACGTTCTTTCTTCTACACCCCGTGGGATCCCGATGGCGCCGTCATTCGATTGGACCACCTGCTAGCGGTCGGTCGTGAACTTCTGTTTCGGGTCGAAAACGGTCGTTTGACGCATGTACCAGAGTTGTTCGTCACAGCGCATTACACAGGGAAACCACGATAAGAACGAAACGAGAAGGGCATGGGGACCTCGCAGGGAGGCGTATTCCAGGAAAGCTTGGAAGCTAAGTCCAACACCACTTGACGTGCAATGACCGGACGGTCATTGCACGGGCATAGCTCTTGAGGCGGCTGAATTGGGTCAGCAGACTTCTGCAACGATCGCTCGATTCAACCGCACACAAATGTCGATGGCCTGATGATGCCATAAAAAGACACCGTCTGCTCAGGACCGGTCTGCATCTGATGGTAGACAATTCTCCCCTTCATAGCCCCATCCTCCCGAACGTCGGCCTCGTCCAGCTCCACCCGGCTCGACACCACCACCGCACATTGTCCATTGCCATGGCACAATGCCAGGCTACCGGTCCCCTCTTCACTTTGTGCGCCATCGAGCAGCATCGTCTTCTGACCAGATTGGACCGCACGCAGTCCCCTCCCCCACAGCACCAACTCCACACGCGGCTGGGAGGCACCTGGCCGCTGAATCGGCACGTGGATTCGGAGGGCTATCCCATCCCAAGGCGCACATTGATACTCGATGGTGGTCAGACCGTCCGTTCGCGAGCGCTCACCATACACGTCGCCACCCTGGCTCATGACGCCCAACCCTACCAGCGTCCATGCGACATGCCATCCATATCTGCGACCTCGATCACACGGCATCGTACTTCCGACGCACGTCGTCCTCATAGTTGGCGCGACGCGAGCCCAACAGAAACGATGCGAAGGGCAATGCGAGGCAGATCACCGTACTCACGACGATAAAGATTCCCGACTTAAATAACACATTGCGCATGTCCACGAACCAATAAAACACCCGGTCCCACTGCTGCGCGGTAAAGACACCGTGGACCACCAGATACATGGACGTCAACACGTGGGATAGGAGCTCCGGCGTAATGCGCCAATAGAGAAAGTGAAAGATCACGAAAATCGACATCATCTTCAGGATGCTCCCCACCACGAACCCGCCATACAGCTGCCAAATCGCATTGCGGCAGACCTTGCCGAAATAACACGACCCCAGGTTGAACGCTAACAGGATGTTGATGCCCAACGTGTAGCTCAGCCCGATCATGAGGGAGAAGATTTGATCCACAATCGTCGGATTGTACGTGCCGAAGATCGGAATCACACGATCGAACACGCCGACGCTGATCGGAGTAAATATCACGTTCACCAGCGTATCGGCCCAGGCGGCCTTCAGCCCCACATCAAAATACGCAAACTTTTCATTGAGCAACAAGAAGTGTATCGGAATCGGCATGCCAGTCCGTTCCACCGCCGACAGCTTTTCGATATCCGAGATCGCTTCGAGCAAACTCTTGGGTTTGGCCCGTGGAGTCGTACTGGGGAACAACGGCCCCGGATTTCCCTTCCCGACAACTCCGCCTCCACCTTCCATCGTGTTAGTCTCCTAAAAGTCCGAACAGCCGAGCGACAGAACCAAAGTATGCAAAACACGTCGTAAAGACGAGGAACAGCACCGCCAGCCCAAACTTCTGCTTATACGTCCCGTACCAAAAGGAATAGAAGAGGCTGACCGCCGCACCCAATCGCGCCAACGTGCCTTGGAACATCAGATCGAAAAAGTTCATCCACATCTGGCGATACGAGGCCTCGTCCATGTAATGGAGTGGATCCAGATACTCGAACAGGCTGGCCGAGATCGGGGCAAGTAGAGTGAACAAAGTCATCGTATCCTCATCGAATGAAGAGTTACTTCAAGACGTCTTCCACTAACTTAAAAAATCCATCCTTGCGCTGCTCCAACTCAGAAGGAACGGTGCGGAATGCCGACTCCAAAATCGGCACGGCATACACTGGGATTTCTTTTTTCACCGACAGCCGCAACTTATAGCGACGGCCGGTAAATCCTTCGCCGATCGCTTCGGCCAACACCCCAGCGTTCCCTAACGACTCGGCGAGGCGACACAGCACACGATCACGATCCGATAATCGGAGCAGGTGTATATCCACGATCTTCTTCTGGCGAGCCAATTCCTTCACCACTCCGTACAAGGCTTTGGTCTGGCAATAGACAATCCCGTTCACCGCAAGGGCCACCCACTCCCCCTTCTTCGCATGCTCCGCCCCACCCACATTGATCATGGGCTCCAACAGCGATAAGAAGTCAGGAACGGCAAACCAGGCATCCCAGGGCTTGATTTCCAGCGTCTGCGTGACTACGGCCACCTCTTCCTCGCGCGCCCGACCGTCTGCTTCTTTCAGTAAAGACGAGAAGGTATCCTTGGTCAGGCGATGATGCCCTTGTATCGCCTCGCACACTTCATCCAACCAAAAGAGATCGAGCTGGGCGCAATACTCCCGCACTTTCATCACGCTGATCGCGGGATGATCGCGCATGGAGTAGATCCCCGAAGACCGGAAGGCAGGAATCTTTCCCAGATCATGGCCTAAGCAGGCCATTAACATTTTAGGGATCAACGGCTCAGGATCTTTGTACGCGGCCATGAGGCCCGCCACACCGTGCTTGGCGACGCGGTGCGTATGATCTCGCAATGTGACCTGCGCGAGGGTATCGCGAATCGAATACAAATCGCCCGCTTCTTCATCATTCGTCTTTGCCTCGAGCACAACGGATGGGCACTGCCCATATTCTTCCAACACATCGATCATGGTCAAAATGGGCTTCAGAACATGCTGCGTCTCCAGGATGCCCTGATACGGCATGACGAAATCCCGCACAAAGGCCGAGGACGACACCCGTTTGGTCATCACCACGCCAGGTTTCTCTGTCACACCAGCAGATGCCGACACTGGCACACTTGTCGGCGCAACCGCTTCCACGCCCACCGTATTCACCGCCGGCAGCACCTGCGCGGTGGGAGACGCCGGCGCCAGGGCTTCCTCCATGCTCATTGCCGGCATCCCCATGGGTCGAAGCCCCTCACCATTGGCTGGGCGGAAATCTTGATTGTGCCTCAACCACACCGGCGCCAATTCCTCTAAGGCAATCACCAGAGGCGCCGGCTGGACAAATGGGATTCGTTTCACCGACGTGGCGACACGCACAGGCATACGTCCCAGCGCCGACATTGCCAGCCATTCCTTGAACCGCCGACCCCACATTGTCACCGCCACACCTCCGGCAATTCGACCGCCTTCACATGGTCTTCGGGCACCGTGAGTTTCACCGCACGGCCAAACAGCGAGGCAATGAGCGTCGCCTTTCCCTCTTCCAGGGCATCAATCCGCCCCACCACATGCATGGATCCACAAGGCACAGACACCGTGTCCCCAATCCCCAAGCCCCCGGGGACACCCTCGCTCTCACCCATTTGCTGGACCTCCTCTTCGCCAACGGCCGCTATGAACCGTACCCCGGCGACAGATCGAAGAAGCCCATCCCATTCAGCCTTCCCTTTCCACAACACACACCCAGGCGTGGGCACCTGAATAGCTGTGGCTCCCAATTTGTGCAATTGCCGCTCAAATTTACGAATCGCCGGTCCCGCCACATCCGCCACATGCCAGGTCAACATTAGCGACTCCCTTGCCGCATCAGATCCAACATCTGTTTCACTCTCCAGGGATAGAAGGGATTGATCCCGTTATAGCGTTCGATCGCCGTCCAGTTATATCCATATCGATCGATCGACTCGCGAAGGATTCGCGCCGAATACGAGAGGTTAATACAGGGATCGAGCAAGGTGACGGGATGCACTCGAAACCGTTCCATGTTCACCGTATTCACCTGACCCAATCCCACATCGAAATTGATATTCTGGCTCCACAACCGCGTCACCAATGCCCGGGCCTCTTGGTCTGATTTCACCGACTGTGCTATCCCTTTTCCATTGCGGTTGATCGAGACCGCCAACGGATTCCAATACCCATTTTCGACATGCACGATCGCCGTGAGAAGCGGTTTTGGTATTCGGTACTCTATCGCCGCTTGCGCCAGACACGCCTCGTAGGGCTTTGCTCGTAATTTCCGGTCTTCCCCCTTCTCCTTCGGCGCGCCCCATCCCAGGCCAGTCCACAACAGCGACGTAGATACAATGAGTACTTGAGCACCGCCAAGGACTAACCTCCGGACTCGCATAATTACACCATCAGATGATCGACGGGACTCACCTCAAGCGGATCAGGTACCTGAATCGGATTCGGGAGCCGGTCGATTTCCACCCACCGCACAGCCGTCCCTTGAGCCGTAACCGACATCATCGACATCCCCTTCGCCCCGATTGGTGTGACCTTAAACGTCACGCCAATCACCGCATGCGGTTCTCCATAGAGATCGTACGCCAGGTCACTCAACTCACGCAGGCACGGAAGAATCAACTCCTTCTGAACTGGCTTATCGTAGCTCTTGACTCCTCCACCAAAGAAATCGTGCATGCGCGCTAACAGATCGCGATACCAGGCGATACCTTGAGTCCGATGCGCAAAGACCATCCCCAACGTCTCAATCACACACATCTTCCCATTCACCGAATAAACGCCTCCCCCGGACACTGTCGACATCGACAAGTAGGGCCGACTCTCAGCTGTCATAGGCAACTCCTCCCGGCTCTTCACCCGGTTTACTGACAACTCGGCGCACTGGGGTCTAAGGCACAAGCTTGCTGTCTCAAACTGGACGCCGCCCCCGCCGGATCATAGTTCGTCGTGATATTGGAAAAGTACTCGCTGAAGTTCATCACCTGGAAGTTGAGCGACGCAAATTCATTGAGCGTGAACCCATCACAACTCGGCGCCTCCGGCGTCCCCCAATTCAACCCTAACTGCGGCCGCCCTTGTTGTTGAATGATCCGCGCCAGTTGTGAATGATACGTGCAATAGACATCCTCGTTTCTGGCGCAGATACTCCCTAGCCCAAAACTCCACCACTCCGTACACATGGTCCCGACAAAGATCGCTTGCCTCGCGCGCTTATCACCGGCAAGCTCTACTTCAATGTCCGTGCATGACCCAAACATTTGACTCGGATCATCTGCGCAACAATCGATAAATACCGTACCGAACGCTGAATAGGTGCAGCCTTTGGCTTGACCGGTAAAGATGCGAAGATTGTCCCGATCGAAATCGTTTTGGACCGCCTGAGCCATCGCCATCATGGTGGCCGAAATCTGAAGGTTCTGATTCGGCGGCGTACTCGTGTCCATGCAAAATGGTACGTAACTGCCTGGAGCTCCACACGACGTACATTGCTGGACCACATTTTGTTGCGTACAGACCGGCCCGCCATTGCACGCCACGGTCACGTTGTGGGTACCGCACCCTCCAGGGATCGGCGCTGCGCAGGTTGATGCGACATCCCAACATCCAGACGAGAGCAAGGGGGCACATGTATCAGGTGCCGTACTGCTATATCCCCATTCTTCATTGCGCTGCCAACAGCTATTTGCCGGCGCCGCTGTTGGTGGATTCAGAGAAACAGATGACCCATTACTCAGGGTCACGGACCGGGGCGCACTGTCTTGGCACGAGGTAGAGAGCAAATTCCAGCCTAACGAACGGACCCCCGCGCACTGATCGTCAATCACATCCCTCCGAATCACCCACAGTTTTCTCCAACTAGTTGCCCTAATCGATCCTGATTGCGCACCAGGAGCCCCACATACCAACGCAAGCACCTGACCAGAGGAGATCGAAAAACTCGTTGACCCGCAATTTCCACCGATAGAGACAGAGACGCTAAAGTTCACCAGCACCAACTGCTCGTCAACGGCCAGGGTTGGAGGCGTAAAGGAAAAACTGGCAAATGTCGTCCACCCAATTCCGCCACAATTCTGCCCTGGCACACCATGCGGAGCCGTTCCTAACCACTGCAACGTATAGCTATGCGGCGTAGGATTGAGCACCCGAACATACAAATAGTGATCCGCGCACCAACCCGGCGTCGGCCCAGGGCCCCCAGTGACCAGATATTCCCGGACGCTATTCGTGACCACGACCTGACAGGCCAGAAACCCATTCCCAGGTCGCGTACAAGTCTGCGTGGTCGGGGGAGACTGTGTCCACGCGACACAGATCGTCACATCCGTGCATGATTGCGTATTCGGTGTCGGGGTGATCGTGTTCGCCACGGTATTGGCGGTCACTACGGGATTGCTCGTCGTCAGATTCCAACCACTGGCATCCACCCCCATCTGTTGCACCGCCGCGGCATTTGGGTCAGACCCAAATGCGCTACTGGTGGCAGCATTCAACCCGGACACATCCCCAGTATCAGAGAAATATCCAGACGCCGGCGAACCCGCGCACGAGGCATCAGTACACCCCTGCGTCCCGTTGTATTGAGGGACCGCCCCTTGCCGTCCACTGATGGCTGTACGATCGAGGGCGCCGGTGCCTTGCATATTCGACGTCGCGCATTGCGCCTTTTGCAGCGGATCTGTAAATTGGTTGCACTGCGCATAGCCATGTTCAAGACTTCCATCCACGAGCATCCACGCAATCCCCACCATGATGACGCGCACGACGCGACCGCAATGCATAGACGCCCTCCGGTCAAATCCGCCTTCCATGGAACAGCACTACTGTTTCCCATTCGAAGGCGCACCACCAGGAGACTCTGCCGCTGTTTGAACAGGTTTTTTCCCAATCACTGTCTGCTTGGCTGACTCATACTTATCCGAGGCCCACTCACCCCATGTCTTTTTGACCGGCGTCCCCTTATCACTGAGAACCACCGCGCCCGTATTCGGGAATAGTAACGGAGAGCGATCCCCTATATCCGCGCCTTGTTTCCCATCAGCAGTCGTCATAACTTTCTGAGAACCTTGGTCCTGCGCCGCAACTCCTACCGAGGTGACAGGAAGATTCCGCTCCGTTATCACGGGTGGCGCCACTTCCCCACTAGCAGACTCGGGTATGGACGACACCGTCGCCTCTTTTCCCTCACCAACCACCCCGGGGTTCTTTCGATCCACCACGATGTTCCGCTCACCTTCTTTCCCATCACCAACCGGGCGTAACGACAGCTTTGGATCCACCACGCGTTCACCAGCGCCCTTTGCCGGCGATACCGTATCCGCCTTCTCTGCTTTTCCCGTCGTCTTCCCGTCGGCCGACTCACCGGATATGACCATGGATCGTGAGGCGACTACCTTCTTCATCCAGTCCAGCTTAGTGGCGACACCCACGAGCGCCTGACGGGATTCCTGCTGCGTCTCCCGCATCGACTCCAGCAATCGCATCGTCTCTGCCCCTTGTGCGGTCACTCTCACAAACTCCCCTTGTTGCTGCTTCACATCCATTCCCAACGCGGCGAGCTTCCCATCAACCCCCGACAACTTCGCATCGATGTGTTTCAACTCTTGCGCTGTCTGTTGCACGACGCCTTCCAAGAACGTCATCCGAAGAGATTGTTCGGAATAGGCCCGCCGCAAAGCCCCCACGTCGGCATGCAGCCCGTCCCGCTCAATGTCTTGCTCCGTTTTCACATATTGCAGATGTTGGTTCTTCTCGACCTCCACCTCGTACGCAGACCGGGAGACGCATCCCGACGTCCCCTGCAGAAGCCCCAACACCAGGCAGACCGCCATTCCACGCCATACCGCTCTCTTCATGATCGCGTCCATCGCCATTCTCCTTTGGTTCGATTCCTACTCGACTCCCTATTACCTTCCACCGTCACAACAACCCGGCATCACACAGTCGCACCCTCGGTAGTCCGCGGCTGCATACCTTTTGGTGAAAAATACTTCACCCCGACCGAGGCACACACACTTTGCACGGCCAAATCGAGCGTCCGAACAAGTTCAAACGCTTCCTGCAAACGAGTTTCTTCACGCAGCTGCTCCATCGTGGCCATCCGGAGATAGACCAGCACCCGATCCATTCGAATTGCCTGCTCCAGGACCTGCCGCACCTCCTCTGTCTGCGGAACGATCACGTACGCTCGCGGATTCCCGACTAGACGTTCCCGTTCCCCTGACGACTCTCCAGATGTCGGCGCCATCAGAATCAATTCCCCTCCCGATACCCGCAACCAATCAGTCGCACGCTTCGCCCACTGAAAGATGGGCTCCAGAATTGCCCCGACTTCCGCCACCGTCCGCGTGACCCCAAGGTCGCGACGAAGACGCGGGATCGCCTTATTGAGTGGATACACCATTTGTATTAAGAGCCGACATTCCACAGACCGCGGGACAACGATCTGACTGCCGTACTGCTGTAGTAATTGTCGATTCCGAGCCACCCGCTCATCAGGCGACATTTTCGGCCGCTTCGCTGTATGCCCATTGCGTGATCCATCCCCGCTATCAGTCTGTGCTCTCACCATGATTACCCCTCCTCGCTATACAACCGAATGGAATACCCCGTTACACGACTTGCGACCGCCACATTCATCCCTTTAGTCCCTAAAAACCGTCCGAGACACCCATTCGCGACCATCACGGAAGCTTCGCGTGCGCGCCGATCCACATCGATACGACGGACCTCACTCAACGGCGCCGGCACCAATGCTTCTTTGATGAAATCTGCTACCAACGAGGCGTGACGAACGAGACAGGGCTGTAACCGTGAATACGACGAGAATTCCCGGACAGCTGGCAGACATAATTTGATGGGGTCTTCACCGGTCGGAGAACTGACCGCGATTTTGACAAACCCCGCGGCTTGCACCGTTCCGACCGCCTCCACGACGATACGTCCTTCCGCAATCAAATCGCGGAACAACAACTCGGAGACTCGTCGAAAAAAATGACCTGACCGCTGCGACAGCACCGGATACTCACCGGCCAGAGACTTGATACAGGCATAAAACCGATCGCCGATACGGTACACTCCATCCGCACATGTTTTGGGTAACACCGCAAAACGATCAGTTCCCCCAATGAGCGTCAAATACCCAGCTTTGTCTGGATTCGCTTTCACCACTATGCCCAAGACAAAATGCCCTACTTTATCCATGCTCAGACCTCGCTCATCACTTCCTATTACGCGCTAGCGAACCGTCCTATGACCCGGCGATCGTCGAAGTTCCTCTTGCATCATCTCGCGACACAAACTCAGCGGAACAAAGACCGTATCCACTCGCCGTGTCGGTACCACCACCTTGACGAGATAGCGACCATGGTATTCCGCTGTCAGCGTACTGACCTGCACCCCTTTCGCCCGTAAGTGATTCACAAACTCCTCCGGCCCAGACCAGGCCGACAGATCATCGAGATCCCCCGCCACGGTCCTCACCCCTGCACAGCCCCCCAGCCCGGTCGCCACCATCCACGGATCCGTAGATTCCACGGAGGGCGCAGCCCACGAGGTCACCACCCCCATCCCCATCAACAGTCCGAGGATCACTCCACCCGGTTTCATGATGCCTCCCTCGCTCTGGAGTCCTTGCCCAAGGACGTAATCTCTGGCATACATGTTGGTATTACGATCATGGACCGTGAGGCCCTAGGGCACCCCATGAACCCGCACTTCCTCATCGGATGTTGGATCGTCGTCCTCAGCCTCGCCGGCTGTGGGACGACATACTTTGTCCCCATGGCAGTGGCGCCCTCGAAGGTGGACACCCAGTCCCTCAGCGCGGAACCTTCCGGTTCACCAGATCTGCACGTGATGACGCACACTGATGGACTCGGCTGGCGCATCTCCGGAACACAGGACTGGATTCAACGGGAACAGCAGGCAGAGCAGGAATATTGGAAGGGACTAACGTATCAAAGACCCAAAACCTCGATCGCCCAGGCTGGATATACCGCCATCACCGTCATTACTTGCCCCGGCAGCCTTCTGGGACATGTGATGACCCGAATGTATCGTATCTTCGGATTGTTCGACCGCGCCGAGCCAACCTGGCTAATTATCAAGCAGCTCTGTGTCGCCCCACTGATCGGGATGGACCCCACCTCCGGCATCGAGGAGGTCCAGCCAGGCCCATCGCTCAACACCATCCAGATCCAACGACATGTCCGCCGCCCACTGACCGAAGGCCGTCTTCAAGTCCGGTGGACACATCCACGATGGGATCCCGTCGGAGCGGAATACCCGCTCACCACCGCCCCCCTCGACCTCCGACTGCGTGAATTGGCCCCGACCATCTTGCGCGCCCACAGCGCCGACGTGCTCAAAGAAGGCCAGTTCGAACTGGCGCTCATCACCCCAGATGGACGCACATCACAGAAACCCTTGCCAATCGGACTCTCGACCTTGCGCGCCGCACTCGTGGACGACCTCGTGCGCCGGCCCCAGCCACACTGGCCACACCCACTACGGATTCGAATCGAGGCCGCCACTCCTCAGCTCGCATCCTTCGCGCAGACGGTGCTGACCGAGCTCCAGCTGCCTATCGTCACGCGCGGAACCAGTGCGACGACCTTACAGGCCATCCAGCGCCAAGAAGTCTCGCCACTGTTCAATGAACACCTTCCGTCCGCGATCGGCCATTGGACCGGGGCCAACGTGCTGATCGCACTCACCGCCATCGCTGTCACCCCAACCACACAGCTGTTCACTGTGTCAGCGAGTAACATTGAGACGGGAGACTTGCTTGGACAATTCACCCTGGAAGGCACCCAGGTCACAGATCCTCCCGTCGCCAGCGCGTTCCGTGGGCAACTCCGTCTCCTCATGATCCCAGACGGAACCCCTGCGCGACGGGGGACGTTCATCGAGGAGCATCAATGAGCCGATCATTCATCAGCGCAGCCTTCGCCCTCATCATCCTCACCGGCTGCCAGACTCTCATCACGGCCCCAATCGGAATCCCGTCCACAGAGCGTGTGACCATCGATCACACACCGGTGGGTTCCCCTCTAGTCCGCGTCATCCCGAACCCCACTCAGACGGAATGGACCATTGCCGTCAGTCAGACGTTTGAGAATGTCGAGGAGATCCGCACCGTCACCCCACACAAAGCGCGCCGTTATCTCTTCTGGCCCCTCGCCCCACTCAATGGACTCATCCAATGCCCGGTCGGCTTACTCCTCAACGCCGTCTCCTCCCGTGAGGGCGCCGCCACACTGCGCGAAGTGGGGTGCATGCGACTGGCCGCCATGGAACCGCTCGCGAACACAACCACGGCTCTCTCCGTCACTGAACGCCACGTCGAGACACAACAGCAGTTGCACCCGGTCACCGGCGCCGGCATCCTCTTTGTCGACCACGAGACCCACGATCCGATCCACACCCTCACCGACACCCACGGCCGCGCGACCCTTCGCGGCAAAGGCACACGGCCACTGTCCGGCACCCTCACCGTCTCCGTCGCCAATCAGATCGCCCTGCGACAAGACATCACCATCGCGCCGAGGACGACCATGCGTCCTCGCATCACCATCCCTATTCCCACACCGCTGATTCTCCAGGTCACCAGCGCCACGAAAACAGCCGTCAGCGGAGGACTCGATGACCGCCTCCGGCACACACTTCTCACCCATGGATTCTCTGTCCTGCCGCCCCAGTACGCACAAGACGCGATCCTCGATGAGCACCGATTGCAGATGACAGGCAAAGTAAAAGAGGAGACGCAGATTTCAACCGGACGACTTCTACGTCCCACGATGGTGATCTCAGCGACACAGAAGGAGACAGGATCCTATGCGATCCGACTCCTTTTTACAACCACCGGCCAACAACAAGAAGTGGAAGTCGATCGTATCGAGGAGATCGGTGTGCTCTTGGCTAGCAGGAACTGACTGGAAAGATTTCAGAAGAGAATCCTACCGAGAAATCGGAGCGGCATCCAACACACAATCACCTTGCTCTTCTCGAAACATCCCATTTGAAATAAACGTGGGCGGCTTACTGGATGATCCTGGGACTGATCCCAGTGCAACGACGGTACGAAGATTAACGACCGCGATGCCAGAACTAACTTCACTCCTTCTGCATGTATCGACAAGCTCTGCGGTCAACGGCTCTTTCTTTTCAGCTTGAATGACCGAATCAACAGATCCCCATCTCCTGACTGTCACAACCCTTGAATCCAAAACCCGATAACCAGGAATCTCCGAGCCAAGATAAAGACCCAGCCACTCCCGTGATCCTTGACTCTTTGATTCGGCAAACACCGAACCAGCCCATAGAATGAATACCAAGACTGTACAGTATATGTGTTGAGTACGAGTCATCCCTACCATGTTACGACTCAAAATACTCCGAATCAAAAGGACCCTGTCTCGTGCAATGAGCATCCGTCCAAAGATTCGTATTCGGATGGTAGTGCGTATGATCGGGATCACTTATTTCTCTCTGAAACGGATTATGCCACTCATATATGAAAAACTCTTCATCGTCCATCCCAACTTGACCGAGGAGCGAGTACGCTCCCTTCAGAAGTCTCCATGAATTGGAGAGCCAATTGATCACAAGACTTACAAGCCAGCTCATCATTTAGTTCGCCTACTGCCACGCGAAGGAATTCCTCGCTGTTTCTCAAAATCCTTTCTCATTTCCATCACCTTATCATAGATTCCTCGCTGGGCAGGGTCAACTGGCGCATGCGGATCATAGGGAGGAACCGGCTTGTCGCCAGAGATTCTTTCAACCGATCGCTGGAATCGTCCAATACGAAACATCTCAGTTGATGTATTCCATCCCAACCGTACACCCTCTGCCGCAATCGCCTGATCTTTCCAAACTCCAGGCTCATCCGCATTAAACGGTTTCGCCAGCCCAACAGCCTCCAACGATTGCTGTTCCTTCGACACTAACGTCGACTGTTCGTCAATTTTGGTATTCAACTGATACGCCCGACTTTCATTCCGCAGAATCCCCTTGTCGCCGTGACTAAAGATCGTCTCACCAGCCTGATTCAACACGTCTCGCACCGCAAATCCTCCGGCCGACTCAGCTTCCCGATGACTCAGTTCTCGAACATTGGTGAGCCGATGCTGTCCGGGACTATTGGGATCCGCTTCCACATCGGCCACACTGAAGACTGGCCCCCTTTCACTCTCTCGATAGCTAATCTGCTTCCCGGTTGCTGCATTGGTAAAATGCATGCTCACCACGTCACCCTCTGGAGACAGCTCAATTCCACCGGCCACCCGCACGGTTCCTTGTCCATCCAACTCCGGCACTTGATACGTCCCAACAAAACTGTTCCGATTAGAGGTCTCTTTTGTCAGCACTCGGAATTCCCCAGTCCCATCTCCGCCTCGAGCCAACACGCTCGATTCCAGACGGCCTGCAGAATCGGCTGTCCGAGAATCAACGACTGAGGAAACTGACCCTGACACATTATTTCCAATAGAATCCCTATATGTTCGTTCAGTTGCAAATCTCCCATTTCCTGTCTTCACATTTTGGATCCTCTCGATGGCATTCAATCGTTCTGATCCCGCACCGGCATGCACCACATACCCATACCCATCACCGCCTAGCAGCTGGTCTGATGAGCCATCCCCACTCAAGCCGTCGACTTTCAGGGTGCCGCTACCGACAGTCAGCTCGCTCATGGGACGGCGCTCAACGGCTACCGCTAACGATCGCTCTCCGAATGCGCCTTTATTCTCCGCGAGCGTGGTATCCGGGGTCTTCATCAACCGGTCGAGAATCGAGCCGTCCTTGTTCGGATCCACCGTCGCATGTCCGCGTGATGTGAAATGGGTCTGCCCGATGGATTCCAATTGGCCATTGGCTCCCTCACGAAACGCCGGAGCCGTCCAACTCTCTTCATACGTATACTCGTTCCCACCTGGGGCATGTTTCAGCAATAATTGATGTCCGCCCTCTCCAATCACCCGTTGATTGCCCCCATGATCAAGGTCCGTAAAATACATCTGCCCATCCTTGGACTCCACTCGACCATGGGACACCATGTTATTGCTATCCACCACCGGGCCTTGGTACGTCCAGTTACCGCCCCCTCGCTTCCCGTACTGTTCCAGATGCCCCCCGGCCAACGTCCATCCGCCGGCATACATCGTCATCCCGGATGAATGCGCGTCCAGATCTGACGTCCACTTTTCCGATGACGCCTGCATTTCCCATTGCCCAGCCTGTTGGTTATAAACCATCTCTCCCTTGATATCGCCGCGATAGCCATTGTCATCGACGACCAGTGAAGACTGAAAGGGCGCCCCACTCCCATCGGCGTTCACCCCGCCTTGACCATGAACCACCCCGGAGAATGTGTCGTGTGTCCCATCACTATGGAATACCTCCACAGCAGATTGACCGGTATATGTCCGCGTCAATTCCCCCTTCTCCCCCTCCGTCGTAGTCGTGATCAGACCATGTTCCGACGCATGGCGCGTATGCAGACTCGTCCCGTCACTACTGGTCACCGTCATCCCCTGTGAGGGATTGGGCAAGCCGCGATCATCCAACGGCACGTCCGACAGCGCATACCGGTGATCCCCGTGTTCCGTTGAATGCGCGGTCATCACTCCGTGTCCCCAGTCGTCATGAGGGGACGGCCGAGAGAAACTCCCCGTGACGTCCGCTTTCACCATCTTCGTACGTCCATTGACCGTCATCGGAACGGACGCAGTGCCGGAATAACTCAACAACTGACTATGATCGCCCTGCGTGCGCAGCTCCTTCGTAAACCCGCCCTCCGACCAGGTGTCGCTCACTGACTTTTGTTGGTTGAGACTTTGATTCCACGTTTCACGAACGTCATGCTGGACGCCATGACCATCTCGTTTCATATACGATACATCCACATGATCCCCTGAAACCTCAAACTGAGCCAGGTGACTCTTGCCATCCGCATCGTGCACGTCCTGGCGCCACACTCCGGCTTGATAGACCCCATCGCGCTTACTCCACGATCCTTCTGGGCCATGATATTGCTCCATCCCATTTCGACCCACGTGCAACGCACTCCCATCCGAATACGCATACGATGACGTGCCATCTTGCCGATGAACCGCCACTCCCGTCCCGCCGCTAAAATACGACTCGCCGGCATGAAACCCACCGGAGGCATCCTGCACCATCGGACTATGTTCTTCTTTCAGATGCTGACCGCGTTCAGCATAATGCCCCTCCCCTTTCGCGTAAGAATGCGCTGCCTCGGTAGCGGCCAACTGCGCGCCACTCGCGGATCCCGTCAATGACGAGGCCGCCGAAGCCATACCATACGTCACCACCGTCGCCAAAGTCGGCACAGCCCATATCAGCCGCGCCATAAATGTGTTCAATCCCAATAACACATCGTAATACTGGTCATAGGAATTGAACGTGACCTGATTGACCGTGATCATATTCATCTGCTGCACGCCATACTGCAATGTCACAAAATTGAAAATGGCGTACATGGGGATCCACATAAACAGCCAGCCGTAGCTCATCACCGCCCCCCGGATCGTCGCAAACATCGCCGGAGACATCGCCAACGCCAGCATCAACGGTGTCAACAAATACACTGCGCTCTCTGACACCGTCCGAATCAACGGCACAAACCGCCCAGCCACCATGGAATCGGCATAGGCTTGGTTTTTGATATCCTCAGAAATCGATCGCGTCATCTGCACCACCGCGCTCGCCGTATCGCTTCCATCCTGCGCATACGCTTCTTCCGCATTCTTCCACCGCTCACGCAGCAACACATTGTTGATCAGCGTCCGAGCCCCCTGCCCACTCCCCATAATATTGCTGACAACGACTTGAACCGTCGTCAGTTCTGCATCTGGCACATCCTGCTCGTTCAAAACGGATCGGAATTGCCGCATCGTCTCATCGTAATCCGGTTGACCATTGGCGAGTCCCTGCCGTACCCACCTGTCATACAAATCCGGACACGTGATTTCCCCCGCTTGATTACCCAACAACACTTCCCTAGTCACCAGGGCCGCCACATTCACATTAATGGCCGTCACCATATCTGCCGCATCCAGCAAGGTTTCCCGATTCAAACGATTCAACTGAATCGCCGGGAATACACAATCCTTGATGTAATTCGTGACATTGGCCTGCAAATCGCCTGGAATGAGTTCCAGCGACAGCGCCTTCTGCATGTCAAAGAACCCTTTGCCAATGGTCGAATTTACCACCCGATATTGCACCGGCACACCAAAAGCTGTTTCAATCGCGACCATCGTTTGATAACTTATTTCCGATGTCATATAGGCCGGGAAAGCCACGGCCAACGGCACACCTCCAATCACCTGATCTCCGATCGATGGATTGACCAAATCATGCACTTGAATAGTCGTGCGGATATTCATCGTGACGGCCAAGATCATCACGGCCCCGATCGCCCACTGCCAATGGATCCGGCCACGCCCCAAATAGGCCACAATGCCCCCAAAGACCAAACACAACATCCCCAAGCGAAGCAGGCTTTCGTAGCCCCCGCCCATCAGAAAGACAATCGCGCGAAACACATCCGAGAGCACAAGCCCGTTGCCGTAGGTATTAATCAGCCACATCGCGTCCTCACTCGCAAACTAGTCTATTGCGTATCGTTCTTCTTCCGCTTCAACCGCGCCGGCGCCTTTTTCAATGTTTGTGTCGAATAGTACGTAAACGAAGGCCCATTTTTTAATCGCTCCAGCTCTAGCATCGTTTCCTGTTGTGCCGCCGCCCGTACCGTTGCCGTTTGCTTGTAGAACTCCTTGAGATCCGCCGGGAATGCCGTTTGTCTTTGTCCCCAGCGCGCCGTCTGCTTTTCCACTTCCGTGACCGCCCGCTCGATCCAGGCCCACGCAAACTGGGCCCCCATCAACGCTCCGACCTGAGCTTTCAACACCGCCATCTCACCTGGAGTCGTCGCATAGTTCACTAACAACCGATAGAGTGGGATCGGAGACTTATCAATCAAGTCTCTCTCTGCCGGTGAGAGTCCCACCACATCCACCGTCAACTTCTGAACGATCGAGTCATACATCTGTTCCGCCCGAATGTGAGTGCCTTGCAGATCCGTTCTATCTGCTGGAACCGGAGATAAGCACCTCACCGTATCTCCCGCTACACAGTCGAGAATCGTCACCACAGTGGACGTTCCATCAGCATTGATAAAATCATGTAGGCGGATTGTAGGCGCCAACTGCACCGGTACCCCATCAGTACCGACGTACACCGTCCCCAGCACCGACTGCATCATCTTGGCATCATCGATCGCCCAGCCGGCTTCCGTGAGCGCTTGATACACCAGATTGCCTTTCGGATCTTGTGGAGTTCCATCCAATTGCGCCGCCCCGGTTTGTGTCGTCTGATTTCGTTCCGCATCCTGATTTGTCCAATAGTCAGTAAGCGCACCCGTCGCCACCCCAAATTCTTTCACGGAATCTTGAACACTTGTGGCTACACGAGAAATGCTATTGGGTTGCCCAGCAGCCATCTTGCCCAGTTCTTGACCAATCTGACACGGCGACAACCGGCCCGCGGAATTGATCATCCGGATCGCGGCTTCCAATTTCGTAATGATGTTCTCACATGGCTGGCACAACTCCATTAGGGCCAGTTGGAAGGCAAACCCCAACACCGCAGATGTCCCCAGCTGTTGCAAGAGATCCGTGAACCGGCTCAGCGAGGTAAAGGAAATCGACCCCAAGTACAAATCCAGCTTTCCACAGCCTGCGGAAAATCGAGGAGGGGATATACTCAGTAAATTAAAGGTCTCATTGGGAATCCGGAGCCCCATCGCACCACCCATCAACGCGCCCCCGGTCTGACTGTCATACGCCCCAGGGCGAGTCATGGTCGCCCCACCCCATCCATTGAACATCCGCTGTAACGAATCGTTAATGTCCGCATGTGCCAGGTCAGCCCCCACCACCATTCCCAACAGAATAAGCGCGATGCCAATACGTCTCGCCATGCGTAGCTCCATTTATGATTTCACCGGTCGTGATTTTAAGGACGTCCGATGTTTCAAAATCGCCAACACCCGGACTCGAAAATCATCCATGGTGATCAATCCCGTCCCGACCGGTACTAAGAACTCCTCGTCCGGCACCGCCAAAAACACCACCGGCACCTTCGTCACACCGAGTTGATCCCCCATTCCGTTGTCTTGCACCGCATGAGGGAATTCCGGCAACGGACGCCCATCCTGCGTCACGGCCTTCACCGCCCATCCATACGTATCACTGAAAACCTTCAACAACTTCGACTGCTTCTGACAATAAGGACAGGTCGAAGTAAAGAAAAAGAACAGGCCAACCTTATCCTTCATACTCTTCAGATACTCATCCTCAGATAGCGTCTTCTCCTCCGCATAAATTTCATGCCCGGCCGTCGAAATCGGATTCGACGACGTGAAATCTTGCTCAGGATGCGTGTACATCACCAGCGCCCACATATCGGTAAACCGCTGCGCCCGATTAAAGGTCTCCTTATGCACCTTGATGTAACTCAACAAGGTCTCTTCCGATTGAACATCCAGCGCCGCCTCTTTCTTAGCCGTGAGGAGGAGTTTGAGCCAGGCGGCAGGAAGATGAGGTAAATCGATCTTGTCGATGGGCACTTTCTTGAGAGCCTCTTTGAGCGCCAGTTGATCCGGAAAATGCTCAGGCTGGATGGGCATGGCCGGTGTAGGGGATAGCAGTTGCTGAGGAGGGACGTCCTTTTCTTCTTCTTCCAGGGGAGGATCTTGATAGAAGTAATAGCCTTTCCACCCCTCTGGATACTCCCGCATACCGTCCGGAGGCGGAGGGGTAAAGATTTTGTCGTAATCGGCTCGGCTCACGGCCGACAGCATCAGGACTCCAGCACACACCAACACCGCACACGATACCATGCGCATAGATTCCTCCCTCTTTCCCCTATTACGATCTCGACCAGGAAGACAGGCGGTCGTGAGAAGACCAGGCAGAACGATGCCGTTCAGCAGCGAGGGTGCCTCTCACAGCATGCAGCAACGCTGCAATTTCCAGAGGAGAAACACAAAATCGTCGCCATCGACCGGGTAGGTTGAGGCCATTCCCCACATCAATTGAGTCCGGCCAATCGGCGAACAGCAACTGGTGACATTATTGGAAGTGGAATCGGCGATCGGATAGAGCAGTTGGAATTTATATTGGCCTTTGATCAACAAAAACGTAGGGATATCGGTGCAGATCAACGCCCCATCCGCAGCCCAATAGGTCTCAGCCCCCATTCGAGACAGTTTGGCCAACATCCGAGTCAACACCAGCGACGCGGGTTTAATTTGCCCACTATAGGACCCTGACGTATACCCAGACGGGGGATAGATATTGCCAAAGGAACCCGCACACCAAAAGAGCGGATCAAGCGGAAACCCAAAGCTGGCCGACACTGCATCGGCAGCACAAGCCGCATTGGCGATAGGATTGGTAAAGAGGACCGCCTCCGGGAATAAGAGAAGTGAGACAATATCGTCATTCCACCCTGGATCCAACTCTGATAGATACAAGATATCCAATGGATTACCGTGGGATCCGGCATTGGCACACAACACATCGAGCCCAGACCCAATAATGACCCATAAGGGAAAGAGGACAAAATGCACATGATAATAGGAAAACTTCAGTGAGGGATCATCCTGAGACACGTCGACCAAACCACGATTGATAAAGTTTGGATCTGGGCCGATCGTCATCCCATTTAGACTTGGGAAGCACAAGGGCGTTCTGACGACTTCGACAAGATGCGACGGGTAAAACGCGCCAAAGGGCAGGCCAGGAATGCAAATATAGGGCGTTAAGCAAATGCAGCCACACAACTGAGGAGGATAGAGGGCCGATTGTCCCGGACCCATCGCTGGCCGCACACTATCTTCGCTCAGATTAAAGACCGTGGTCCCTATCAAGCTCATAGGGAATAAACATTCCCAACATGTATCGCTAAATGTTTGGGTCAGCACATTGGTACTTGGACAATAGGCCTCCACATCGGCCGGCATCATTCCGAGCAGGCCGATCGCCAGCACGAGACAAATCAATGCGAGACAAACGACTCGTGTTCGAAGAAACACGCCGACAGCCCTCATGATGCTATTTCGCGCCGGATACCCGTAACTTCAGCCTTCAAAGAAAGCGCGTCCTTTCATGTCGCGATCCACGAATCTTTTATCTGACAGTCTGCAGCACCTTGGGGAACTGACCCTGAACACCATGAACGGCACTCTCCCTACTGCATGCTCCGGCTATCGGACGAGGTCGATGACAATGCAACCTCCACGATCTTCAGCACCGGACCGTTCTGTGATATCACACTCGGGACATGGGCCAGCTGAAAGCGCCCGACCATGTCCGGCTGCAACCAATACACAGGCACCTGCAATTGCTTGCGCACCAGTTCCACGTCCCCGGCGGATAACCACACCTGGATCGACCGATCCTGTTTCATGATCATTTTCGCGTACCCAATGTGTGCCGAATCGCGCCCATCGATCACTAGATACCGATGCCTCAAGGTCACATGAACCAGCGGGTTAATTTCCGTTCCCGCCTTGACGATCACCGCCGACCCATCATGATTTGGGATGTCATGCTCATACCGCTGCGTGATGTCCACCGTGAACACCCGAGATTCTTGCGCTGGAGTCAGCGGCAGATTCGGCCCTTCGTGCAATCTCTGCTTGACCTTCCGCTGCAAGTCTTCTCGCACCTTGCCCCAATCGGCCTGCTTCAACTGCGCTTTCACCATCTCTTCCATGTCTTGCTCAAGAATAGGATAGAGCGTGAGATCGCTCGGAACGGCTCGAATCCCTGTCAAGACGGGCATGGCCGGCCGAGCCTCCTCGATCGGTCCGCCCATCTGCCAACTCCGACGGCGCCCGTCATACCAGGCTCGCAACGGGCCGACACTGCCATCTGCACGAACCAGCAACGTCAGCAGCGCATCCATGTGCGCCGCTCCAGATACCAGCAACGCGGACTGATCACGAACCACCGCCAATGTCGGCACCGTCGTCACGCCCAATTGACGGAAGATGATCGGATCGATGGCCGTATGCGGGGCTTCTTTATCCAACGCGATGGCGATCGCCTTCGTCCGATCGATGGTCGCCCGCATATTATTCTCGTGTAGACCGCGGAACACGACCGTCGCGCCCAGCCAGTACGCTTCGCGCATATACTCTTGGAGGAGCGAATCAGGAAGGGACCACGACACAAAGTAATACACCCCTTCGCGCTTTTTGATTACCGCCGGCGCAACCGTCCCCACTCTATTCCCTTGTATCCCAGACATCCGTTGCGCGCGCTGTTCCTGGGCATATCGACGAATCTTTTCGGCCGCCTCTTTGGGGGACTGGGATTGAGTGGTGGACAATCCGTCTTTCGCTCCCGACAACTGCGCCTCACTGGGGACCGCGCCAGCGATCACCCCGACAGCCAATCCTATTGCCAGTACACATCGCGACATATATGGCCTCATCATGCCTCTCCCCACCGCTATCCCCAAAACATATCCGACGCTGGTTGTATGGCCGGTTGCCACCCACGGACCAGCACGTGCCCCACAAACCAGAAGATGATCAAGAGTAAGACGGCGCGCACAATTTCACTCGCCAAATACTGCGCCAACGAACCATCCTGCAACGACAATCGGCGGATCAAAAAATCGGCCATACCACACCTCGCAGATCCTTCGTCTCGACCAACCCAATCACACGACTGTCAAACGACCGTGGATGCGGGAGACCCAGATAGTAAACCCCGTCCGGAATCACCTGAGGAAGATCCGCCGGCTCAATGGGTTGCTGGTACTTATCTCGCTCAATAACCGTGGCCACCTGCCGATCGTTCACATAGACCGTCCGCCCTTCGATTCGCACAGGATCCCCCGTCACGCCATACACCTCTTTCAGCCACAATTTTCCCACTCTCGCGTACGGTCGAGTCGGCCCCTGCGGTCGAACACGGTCGGCATAGGCCTGCGTCATCTCAAACGCCACATAGTCGCCACGCTGCGGCAAGGCTCCTTTTTTGATAAGGAAGAAGCTGTATTGCGGGAGGCTTTCGTCATCGCGGACACAAATCTCATACCAGGGGCTCACCATCGAAGCCCCCAATGAGATGGCGGCCAATCCCAGAGCGCAGCGCTTGATCCATCCATCCCGGACAGCCCACTCAGTTCTTTTCCATAACACTCCAGTCAATGCCTGACTCTGTGCCATCAGCGCCTCCCCGCCTCATGCCACATGCTTTAACCCGCGCTGTGCCGCCGATTGCCGCTCTTGCTCCACCAGCTTCGTAATCGCCTCTTCGGTCGAGAGCCCGTCCCGTTCCAAACGCTCAATCTTCGCCACCTCGTCAGAATTCGTGGTGTACCGCAGCTGTGTTTCGCGAGGCACGACCAACCGCCCAATCCCTCGACCCGTCGGCGCGAAGAAATACACTTCGGAGTAGCCATCGCCACGATGAACGCTATTCAGAAGGTCAAACTCCCCGCCACCCAGCACCAACCGCTCATGTTTCTTCAAGCTGATCAAGCTCTCAGGTTTTTGCATCAGCAAGAAGAGATAGTCCGAATTTTCAAGCAGCGCTTGGCCGGTACGCCCCATCACATCGTAGAAGTCGTTGACGCCCTGCGTGATCACCAACGAGGATCCATTGTATTTCCTGACCCGGCGGACAGCTTTGTTGAAGAAGGCCGACACGTTGCTCACCTGATCGCCCTTTTGCGCGAGCAGGTCCCACGCTTCGTCAATCCCACAGATCTTCCGTTGCGCGCGATCGCCCAAATACATGGCGGATTGAATGTTCATCACGAGTTGAAGAAGAATGACCGATCGCAACTCCGGCAGCTGATCCAGACCATCCAGCTCCAACACAATAAAGTCGCTTTCGAAGTTGATGTTGTTGCGGCCATTGAACATCCGCCCATAGTTGCCGTCTTTGCAAAACGGCAAGAGCATATCGGCCAGGTCTTTCTTCCGCCCATGTTGATCGGTCATGCCGCGGAGCACTTGACTCACGTCCGTCGGTGAACCATCCGCCCCCACCTTTTTGAAGACTTCCAGAATGGCTTCTTCCAACCACGACATCTGCAGATCCGGGAGCACTTTGCTCGGCGAGGCCATCTGCGCCAGCAAGTCCTTCACCATCGCCACGCGCTCTTGCCGCTCATCCTTCACTTCTTCCTCTGACCGGCCTCGCGTGGGAATGTCCAGCAAGGTGAACGGATTGAGACAGAACGTCTCACGCTTCGTCGCAAATTGGAGGAACTGCCCTTTCAAATGCCCACAGAGCTTCTGATAGGATTTTCCGGCATCAATCATCCAGACACGCCCTTGTGTGCCGAGATAGGACCGAATCAGCTCATTGGCCCAGAACGATTTGCCGGCGCCGCTCTTGGCAGCCACGCTGACGTTAAAGTTCCCCGCCGGATTCGCAAAGATATCCAACCCCATGATCTGCCCGGACCGCGAGGTGAAGATCATGATAGGAGGACCTAACCCCTTCCAATCACCGCACACAGGCGCCATCTCGGCCGGAACGTTCGACGGCACCGTGTGCAGACGTTGCAGTTTGCTCCGGATGAGCGAGACATCCGGGGGTAGGCACAACGGCATGGCAAAGACAAAGAGCGGGAAACTGATAAACGTATCTTCCTGCAGCATCCACTCCTGTGTCCGATACAACGCTTGGACGCTCTGACTATGCTGCTCCAGCTCGCTCTCGCTTTCGCCATACAGCAAAATCTGAAAATACATCCCCAGCGGTTGATTGCCCTCCATCATGGCCGAGGTCATCAGATCGAAGCTGGTTTTCTTCTTCCCAATGATGGGGATCAGACGCGTGATGCCCCCCACTGCCTGATTCGAGATCAGCACATGGTTGCGCGTAATTTCTGCGCTCGCCTTCACGGTGTTGTAGCGCATCACATTGAGCGTCATCCAAAACGGACAGGTAATCTGATCTTGGAGTCGCAGATTGCTGCCGATCAGTTCCCGATTGCGCGACCCGTCCCACTGCTCAGGGAATTGCTGAACCGATAAACACTTCACGAAACAGCCATCCAGATAGATCGAGTTCGGAGACAGCTGACATTTCGTGTCATACCGCACGGCCTGTTTCTTGATCAGCTGACGAGGATCATAGGTCGCGGGACGGTCCGCCCAGCTATGCCCAGGATTCAAGAGTTGATGCAGCAAGCAGAGCAGGTCGTATGCAGACACCCGACGAGGGAAGAACCCGCAGGTTTCCAGCAACTTCTCAATGCCGTTGAGCTTTTCCCAAATCAGCTCGAGCTTCATGCCATCCGGCAATTCATTCTCAAGCGGTATACCCACGCTGACATACACATTCAAATCCCGCGGTCGGACCCCCGTGCTTTGAATCAGCCGCGTATCCCGCGCGCGCAAGAGGAAGTTCTCCATGGTCTGCGCGTCACGATACGCCGTCGATCCTTGCCCTGCATGATTTCGTAACGCCGTGTAATGTTCGGTGATCGGCTCCACTACCGGTGAGCCATGCATGGCGATCTGGATAGTAGACCCTTGCGGAAGATCGAGCGAGAAGAGTCCCTCCAACCCCTTCACCGCGGCGCCACTCAGCGACCCCAAGGGAGGCATCACCCAAATCGCGCCCACGCGTCCATCCGACAATCGATAGACCCCATGCCCATCATCGTAGGCGGCATAGGTCAAGTAGTCGCTGAGCGGAAAGCGTGACAGGATCTGCTGCATCATGTTATAGGGAATCGCCATCAGGAATACGCCTCTCTGCTCTTCGCGTTAATAACCCATTCGCTCCCGCTGTTCCATGATCCGTTCTTGCTGCTCCTCTACAGAGAGTTCTTGGCCACCGGGCCCAGACATCGACGGCACTTGCTGTTGTAGCTGACGAAGAATGACCGAGGGATCTTGCGACCCATTCGATTGCTGGGGAAGTCCGGGTGCTTGAGCCTGTGGACGCACCTGTGTGGACGGTTGCGGAGTTGGCGCCGGCGGAGGAGCAAACACCGGCTGGGCGGTATTCGGTACCCGCTGATTTCCGCCATACGCTTGCTCCACCATTCCATGCGTTAGGCGAGGGGTAAACTGACTCGAGCCACCTCTCCCGCGAGTGAGTCCCTTCGGGGCACGACCGTAGGTCCAATCCGATTGCTGGACAATCGCGTAGACAATCGAAGCTTCGTGAAGAAAGTTATTGTGATCGCGCCAGGGTGCAATCCACACTTGCATGACCTTCGGCGCCGTGATATTGGGCTGCCCCAGATGGTGCTCCGTCGGTCCCGCCACCGCCGACACCCGATCGGCTACCGCGAGGCCACTGGGTAAAGAAGACTCCTCCTGAGTATCCTTTTTCATTTTCGTCAACTGTTCATGACGGCGTTTGTACACGTCACTGGTTGAAAGACAGAGGCCGCTTTCTGGATACCCCTTACAATTGAAATCTGATTTGTAGTGCCCACAGGCAGACAGCAGAAGCGATAGTGCGCTCAATCCAACCAAGGCGACATATCTCCGCACGCAAGTCATCACCAGCCTCCCTTTTCTCCCAACCACGACTGAACCCCTACTGCCGATCCTGGCCTATTTGTTGGGCCACTGTTGCCGGCTTCCCCAGCATGCTCAACAGCTCGGCTGCTGATTTTTTCCCCGTGACCGTTCGTCCATCCGGCAAGACTATGTAGGGCGTCGGCCCGCCACCGAGCCGTCTGGCCAGTTGCAAATTGCGCTCGATCGGGGTGTCACACGGCTGTGACACTTCAGGGACCACCTTCCCGGCCAATGCCGCATCCATCGTTTCTTGTCGTTTCTCGGCACACCAAATGTTCATCGACTTCCGTGTCGCCCCCTTATGCAACCGCTCGACCGGATGGAGAAACACCGCCACCGGCACACCAGCCAAGACCAATTGCTTTACTTCCTCATGCAATTCTCGGCAGAACGGACAATCCGGATCATCAAAGACCAACACTGGCGAGGTGGCCTTCATCCCATCCGTCACCTGCGATGGTTCATAGAGAATTGCGTCTCCAAGCGGCACGGCCGCCAACAATTCACGGCGTTTGGCGAAAATAAATCCCTGGGTCCAATTCTCCTGCTTTTCCAAATCAAACAAGGCCGCTTGCGCTAAGAGATAGCGTCCTGCCCCATCCACAAAAAAGACGCGCTCGTCAGTGTTCACGGTGAACATAAACATTCCTGCCATTGGTGCCGGCTGCCAATCACGAATCGTCGCTCCAGGGAATGCCTTCATCACGGCCACTCGTGCCGCACGGGATTCTTCATCCACCAAATTGGGATGTGCCATCGCCACCGAGCAGACATCCATCACGACCAGGCTCACCATCACCAGCCCCATCACCAGACCAATTACCTTCCGTCGCATCACATGCCTCCTTCTATAACGGGGGTTCCGGAATCGAGCGTCCCTCTGTAATAATTACGCTCCCTTGACGACCGGCATCGATCTCGATCACGGGATAAATATCTTTCGCCAACTGAGTGTAATGTCGCGCCAAGGCTTGAGCCGCCCCGCCCATGCCACCAGCTACGCCAGCCATCCCCAATCTTTGTGGATCCGGAAAATTGAAGGCTTGAGCCGGACTGGACGAGATCGTGAAGCCTTGTTGGTACGGCATGAACGCGCGTGAGATCCCGTTGACGAATCCTGCCATCAACGCCTTAGCCAACAAGGCCCCCTCGCGAGTCACGACTGGACCACGCATTCCCACTTTGCCGTCTTCGCCGGTCACCATCCCATGGATCGGAATATCGACCGCCGCCTGTTCCTTATCCTTAATGCAGGAGAGTGAGCGTGTCCGAATCTTTGCCCGCTCTTCCGACAAATCACCAACCCCTTCACCCAAAACAAAACACTCACGCATGTCCATTTGCACATTGTTCGGCAACATCGACATGTCTTCGACGAACATGAGTACTGGATGCGGTTCCGCTCCCATGCCCGTACTCTTTCCCGGCGCATCCAAGCCTGTGATCAACTTGATCGGCATGATCGTCCCGGTCGGGATCCAATACTTCGGCGCAGGGTTCGCCGCACCTTGAGGGACCGGTTCGGGAGTCATGACCCGAATACGACTCACTGGAGGGGATAAAACTGGCGCATCTTGAGGGCGACCCAGTTGTCCAGCCACAGGCATGGCTCCACCCGTTCTCACAACAGGTGGTTGCCCCTGAGACCCAGTAGACGGCATCTGCGGCAAGGCGTTGGGCGGAGGGGGCGTAATGCCTTGCCGCAACCCAGCTTGCGTAGAAGGAGCCATACCGGTCATTCTTGAGTTCGCCGGAGTCTGCGTCTTCATTTCCTTTAACTGTTTATCCATTTCATCGGTTTTCCGACGAAACTCATCCTGGAGCGATTTGAGCTGCTGCTCGAGTAGTTGCTCTCGCATTTCCGTATTCTTCACCCGTCCCGCTGCCTCCCCAAGCCAGGCCTCCTTATCGGCCGTCGCGGTCAAGGTCGCAGGCTTGCTCGCCGCTTTCCCGGTAATTCCTAATGGCTCTGGAGTGGGATCCGCCCGAAGGGTTTGCAGCATCAGCGCGCCACCAACCAACACAATCACGCCAATCACAATAAACTTCACACGTTCCTTCCCACTCCCAGGACTCCCAAAAGGATTGTGGGTCGCCTGACCTTGCCCCAATAATCTATCCCCAAGTCCGTCTTGTCCTGGGATCATGTTAATTCCCTTTCCCCGCATCAGGATCCGGCGATGGAGTGCGTCGCGAACCCTTCTCCACAACAGGCTGCGTATACAACACGATGTAGACGATCGCAGTCTCACCAGTGCGTATGACCGTCCGATCAAGCGCAATGCTTAATTCCTGCCCTGTAAAGAATTCTGTTTGCCGCAGACTCTGTGGTTCCAGTTTCGAGTTGTACAGTTCCAATGTCCGCACGGTGTATTGCGGACACCGATACTCCCGCTCAATCACTACCTCAAGCTCCAACCATTTAGGATGCATCTCCTTCGGGATGTCTTTCGGTACACATGACCGCGGGAGTGCCCCTTGAGCCGTCTGCTGAATCAATTCCACATTCGCTTCGGGGTATGAATCGGAACGCCGTACAGGATCGGTTTCCGGCCGTCCACTGCCTGGGGCCAACCGCACGTCCTCCACAACGATCATCTCGGCCGGCATTACCTTGGGCGTCACCTGAAACACATACGACTGCGATTCCGTCATCACAACCAAATCGCCAGGAGCCGTCGTGTTTTTGGTATCGATCGCGATATGGCGGCCATTGCCACGAAGTTCAAACGCCGGATTCACCGTCATCAAGCCGTTCGGCACCACATTCGATGGCAACTTGATCAGCGTCAGTTGATAGGAGGAGACCGCGATCGGAATGGGAGTGTCGTCCGTCACCAGCACCTTCTGTGTTGCAGAAGCAGGAATGGCGAGGCCTACGACCAGCATGGCTGCCAGAATACTTTTCGCCCCTAACCTGACCCAACTCAACACATCCCACCTCCCCATCATGAACCTCCCTCTCCGTCCACGTTCCGTCACTTCTCTTTCGCAGCAACCGGCGCAGTGCCTGTGTCTTCTGGAGTGCCCACATCAAAAGCCACCACTTCGGGCCTCCAGTTATTCATCCGGATCTTCAGTCGGTAGTACCGCTTATCCGAATCCGCCACGAGAGTCCCTGCAATAAACCGTTTCTCCACGCCGATCAGCGTCACCTCATCCTTCACCACCTGCACGGCGGTTGGATAAAACGAACGCGATAGCTGGCGAGCGATCACATACGTTTTATCCGCGTTCAACCGTTCATTGATGATCCCAGCCGCCTCGGGCGCGACAAATCCCATGAACGTCTTGAAACTCAACTCCACGGATTGGGGATGCACATTGGAAAGATAGGCCACCAACGGCATCGCGATTTTGGTCATGTATTCGGGAGACGCCACATTCCCGGCCGCCCACATCTCCCGATCCACTTCCGGCGGCACCATGACCACCACCGTTGAAGCGCGAAAGAGGCCGTTCGCCACCAACGCCACTGCGAGGATCCCCGACAGCGTCATAAAGAACATCGATTTGATTCTCGAGTCGGCCAACTGATCCGCAAACACCTCCCACTTCATGGAGCACCTTCCTCTTCAATATGAGCGCAAAGGTTATTCAAGAAACTCTCGGCGGTAGCCTGGCGGCAGGCCACGAAACTGAAATGTCGGCAGTCCTAACCAATAGAACCAGTGAAACACGTAGCCCCTGCTCTTCCCGTTTTTGAGTTTCATGATGAAATACGTGACAACGAATCCCCCGATCAGAAAGTAGGTCAATTGACGGGTCAGAATTCCGGTAAAGATCGCCAGGAGCAAAACGATGACTTCATCCAGCTCCCACCACAACAGCTGAGGCTGGGTATCGATGTATCGAGGGATTTTCACCATCACGTCACCATTGCATCCATATGGAACCACCTACCACATTGCCCTGAACCAAAGTCCCATCCAAATGGGGCGGGGACGAAACCCCGCCCCATCGAGACTTACATTGTCCCGGTCGTGATGGTGGGGATGATCGTGGGCAGATAGAACGCACCCATGGCCACCCCGACTCCAGCAGCCAACCCGATCCAGTTGCCACGGATGGCGGAGCCCACTCCCATGAGGGCCGCGAACAACGCCATCAGGGTGCCGAGCGAACCCTGCAACCATCCTGTTACCTGCAGGACGAGCGGGTTGAACGTGGCATCCGCTCCGGCAAAGGCCGACGCAGACGACATCGCAACCGCGAGCACAGCGAACATAAAGAACTTCTTTGACAACTTCATGGAGACCTCCTCACATCATGTAGGTTGATTGGGTGAATGCTTATTCACGTTCACCAAAGCAAATGTGAGTCAGTCCAGATTACGTGCTCACGGTGTCCCCTCCTTCGTCCGTTCTACTGGTCCTCCCGACCCCAACATCGGACGGCGGCTCTCCTGCGAGGCAGCGACGTGCTCATGACAGCTCGTCCGATAGATCGCCGTGACAGCAATCCGCTGATACGCTTCCTGATCCGCCGCCGGGAGTTGTTCTTCCGTAAAACCAGGACGGGTTGCCAAAATGCGGTCAAAATATGTCCGCACTGCAGCAACCCGGGCCTCGCTGATCTCCTGACTATTACGTCCTTGGTCTGGCTCCACATACCGCAGCACCGACACTCCATCTGGTTTGTCCATCGCCAAAGCCGCTAACTGCCCTCGATGCTCCTTCGACAACATCTTTTCACCGTTCGGAAACGTGATATCCACTGTCTTGACACGATACGTTGGCCGACAGGACTCCGGTGTAGCGGACGTGGTCGATGGCACACCGACCGTCCGTCCGCCCTTGGCTTTGCCCTCCTCTCGATGCACACGGATGCGATCTCTTCCACGTCCAGACCCATCCGGCGAAAGAACGGTAGGCGGCGAGCAGGCGCCAGATGGGCCCATTACCCATGCATCGCCAGACTCAAACTTTCCGACGCCGGACTCAAACCCCACCGTTCCCTGGCACCACATTGCCGCCACTGCCACAAGCCAAAGCATCGTCCCCCCTCTTCGTCCTGCTTACATAGCTGCTAGGTGGCCCGTCTCCACCGGCGGATCACATCGAACACAAACACCGCCGCAACCGCCACGCTGGACCCGATCAACACGTCCAGTAAGTTGAATTCCATCGTTTCCATACATTCGCCCCTTCAAGTCAGCACATCCCCTGCACCTAGACGGCCTAAAGTGTTATTACGGCCCAGCACGTCCACGTCTTTTTACGCCGCCGCCGCCTGCCTCACTCTATCTGTCCATTTTGTGATCATGGAGAGAACCCCGCCTAACCGCTGACGATCGTCCTCGGACAAGCCCGCCTCCAATGGTTCCAATTGCGTGCAGGCCTGTACAATCGTGGATACCAACGCCGTCACACGAAAGCTTTGATACCCCTGACTCTCTCGACAGATTTCGAACAAGCCCTCCGCTGGACCAGGCATTCTCCCCTCTTCCGCAGCATGAGGTGGCTGCGCTTGCGGCTGAGGTTCCACGTCATTGCCAGGCTGAGACACATCTGTTTTCGAGCGCGTGCCTTTCAACGATTCAATCTCTTGCACCGCCGACTCCAGCCTACTGATTTGCGCGTCTTGATACAGAGCCCACTCATCTGGATTCCACGCCTTTGATTTATGGATTCGCGGGATGATGCTGCGAATGAGGTAGGTATAGGTCAGGGGTTGGGCCATGCGCCGTTCGAACGCCCATACCCGGTCCAGTTCTCCCCCAAAGGTCTCGTAATATCTCGCCGCTTCATATAACCGTTGAGGGACAATAACTTTACCGCACAACCCACTGATCGACTGTGCCAGCCGCGTGACTGCTGCATGGGTATACTTGTGACGTTGTAGATGGATCCTCACTAACCGTCCCAGTTCAAACTTCAGACGCAAGATTTCCCGACTGGATCGCAGAATCGTCACATAGGTCCCGGCCGCCAGATCGACCAACTCTTGTTCTGAGGCCGGCACGACCTCCTGCATCCTGACCATCGCCTGTCCTCCATTCACCACACCCATGACAGCCCCATATTTCCTCTCACGGTGGCCTTCTGTGGCGAGGATCCGAAGTCATGACCGCCGCCAACCGTCAGGATCCAATCCTGCGTCATGCCCCAGGCCAGCCCCACTTCCGGTGTCCAGACATACGCCCCAGCCGCCGTTGGATCTTGGCCATAGGTCACATTGCCAACCAGTCCCAAATTGGGCCTCAGCCCTCGCACGACTCCGACGCGGCCATACCAGATCGTCGGTTGCCCCACACTCTGCAGGCCAAGCCGTCTTTCCGACGACACCTGCACTCCTGCATTGGCATGCGCCCACCATTCATGCCCTAACTCCCAGGAACCCAAGAGTTCCAACCGAAGTGAGGGTTGCAAGGACGAACCCGTCACCGGCACCTGCACCGTCGATCGCACCGCCACACTTGGAAGAACCACAATGGACTCTTGTTGCGTCGTCAGCCGGTACAGCAATCCCACTCGCACCGCTCGAGGATCATCCAACGTCCCCGGCTGTAACGGCCCCCATGTCGTCGTGCCGCTGGCAAACAGCTCGAGTCCATGCATGGCCCCCCATCGCGCCTCTAACGTCTGTCGGAGCCGGGCTTCCTCCGATTCCATCTTGTCGAACCGGAACGCGCCCTGTACGGCGACATTCCCCGGATTGATGGGATACGCATCATCCAATTGCGTCGGGTACCCCGGAGCCAGATTGAGCGGCGACACCTGTGCCGCACTCACTGACACGCAACACCCCACCATCAGCCCGGCCACAAATCCCACTTTCCACATAGATTGACCTCGCATCATGTTCCCGCTCTTCGCATATGGGGTATTACGCACGCAGACGAAGCGCGGTCGCGCCAGACTGGCCCATGCCACAACAGAGACTTCAAACGATCGAGAGAATAGAAACCGGATCAGTAAGCGATAGAAGAGGAGACACAATGGCTAGAGATTATGAGACCAAGGGCAAGGCGCAACAGGGACAACCCGCAGACGACATTCTCCCTTCTGCCTGACGGCCTGAGTCCTGACACACAAATGGACGTAACACCATTTCGACCCGCGGACAGCGCCGGTCCAATTCCATCGTACGCCAGATCGTATCTTCAATCAGCCCATCATCAGCGACAACTCCCGCTTGTTCCAACATATGAAATATCGCATCTAACATGCCCGAGCGATCACGGATCCGCCGATCCGAAGGCCAGTACCACACATACAGCATCAGCGGCAGGGTCAAAGGGAACGTGCCAGGCCACGACCGCAATTGCGGCATCAGCTCATTGAGACTCGCCTCTCGCCATGCAACAAACCGCTGCCACGGATGCTTCACAATTCTCGGCACCTCCACGATCGCACCAACACCGGTGATCGCCTGCTCCTGCGCAACACGGATCCCTTGCCTGTTTTTTCCAGATGGTAACTGTCCCGTCAGACGAATCCGCATCCCGGGCACTGTACGCCACGGCGCCGAGACCGAGGCCGCCCGCCGGATCGCATCAATCTGCTCCCATGTCTTCTGACTCACCCGCGGCTGAGCCCCTCGCTTCTTCAAGGCTTGGGGCGGCAAGCGGAACATCCGTCTCGCCTGTCGCGTCGTCAGCCGAATGCCCCGCTTAGAGCGCATAACACACGGTCTCCTGACGACCCCGCGTCAACCCCACATATTGCATATGTTCATTCCGGGCAAACTCTTCCGCCACAGGAGGGATGACAAATACCACCGTGTCATACCGGCTGCCTTGCGCCTTATGCACCGTCAAACAATACGCCAATTCCAGATCCCGTAACGCCACCTGGACAACCGTTCCACCATCCAGTCGTACCGTCACCATGTTGGACTCTCCGCCACACACCTTGCCCACTTGTCCATTGTAAACCGGCGTGGCGCCCTCGTAGTCGTTCCGAATCACCATCACGCGATCCCCAACCCGGTACCCTCCGCCGATGGCGAGCCCATGAGGGTTGACGACGTGTTGCAAGAACGTGTTTAAGTATTGTGTCCCTAAGGTGCTCCGTTTGATGGGAGAGAGCACTTGCCATTCTCGATGTGCCTCATGGCAACGCCGTACCAGCTGATCCAAATTTGCCAAGAGATGCCCTTCTGACCAGTGCCGCACCACCTCGACCTGCGCCGCCGGACGCACGCCCAAATCCACCACCGGCAGCATCGCCATCAACTCACGATGCACGGGTTCTCCCTCTACCGGAGGGAGCTGACGGGGATCTCCGACAAACACGATTCGTCCAGGCATCACACGCAGCACTGCGGACAAGATCGGCCACGTACACATGGAGATTTCATCAATGATCAACAAATCCAGCGGCAGCACCTCTTTCGAGCACCCCGATGGGCCATAGCCAATCAATCGGTGCAACGTCATGGCACCGTCACCCAACACACTGGCGGCTTTGCCGGTCATCGCGGTCACGGCGACACGCCAGCCCGCAGCGCGACAGGCCGCGGCAACCTGCCGCACCAATGTCGTTTTTCCACTCATCGCGGCGCCGGTCACCACCGTGTACCGATACTGCAACAAAGCTCGATGCTCGTCGGGTATATTCTCCGCCATCGAGAGCTGATTCATCCGCAATTGCTGGATCGCCTGACGGCGCTGGTGAAACCACCCTGGCAAGCAATACCACTCACCATCGCGTGCCACCAGTGACGATCGCCACACCGTATCCCAATCCACATCGAACGCATCCGTCAACGCCAATAGCGCGGTAATGCGCCCGATCAGTTCAGCCCGTGTGATCCGGGCACGTCCACCCTTCTCTGCTCGGCGTAACACTTCCGTGGTGCCTGCTTGCAACCGCCCCAGATGCCAGGGATCGGTGTGCAATTGTCGGTGCAACATGTCCGCCGCATCGAAATCCAATAACCGACGCTTTACCAGCGCAAAGGGATTCCCGGCAATCTGTTGCGCCTTCCGCAGCTTGAGATGACTCAACTTGGTCGCCACCTCTTTTGATCCAGCAGTCATCAACCAATTGAGCGCCGGGCCTAACAATGCCAAGACTTCACGCTGCTCACCTGATGGCTCGGGCGTTCCCAGCAAAGCCCGGCTCAGCCGCTCCACCGACAACGCCGGCGGAGGTTCCACGGGGTCGATCTGAGTCGCCAGCATATACCGGCGCCGTATTCCACGATGCCAGTCACCATGCACACGTACTCGCATGCCAGAGTATAGATCCGAGATCCCAGAGGGCACGATGACCGTCACACGGCGATTCAGCGTCAGGCGGGAAGACGATGACCCTGGCATCTGTCTCAATGCCGTAATGGTCCCTTCGGTCACAGTACGACTTTCCGAGTCCGTGTCTAGTACTTGCTCCATCGAACAATCCCTCCATCACACTATTACGCTTAAGCGGAATACAGACTCACGTAAGTCCTGCTCCATAAGCCAAGCCCTCACGTGATACAGGGTAATGATGTTTTGAACATCGCATCCGTTCTCTTCTCCCACGTGAGACAACCGAGACAGAAATGTGTCGCGCTTGTCTCTTTACCTCCATGCGAGACAACGGAGACAACTTTGTGTCTCACTTGTCTCCTAGCCACCTCATTCTTGTCCGAAGGAGCTGCTCATGTTCATTGAAGCGATTCATGGAGCCGCGCAGATGGGGCTCACTGACAGTCGATATAGGCCGCGACCATCCATGGCAGGTCCAGAACGCTGCCTCCGACAACTCGTCTATAAGGGACTCGACGTCGAAGGGACACCATTTGGCGCGCGCCTCGCCCTCGTACTCCAGGACGGAGATGCGCATGAAGATGTGTCGATCGACGTCCTGAATCGCACACTGTTGCGCATCCATAGCGAGCAGCGCGCAATCAATATCGCGAATGCCCTGCCCTGGCGCACACAACACCCCACGTACACCTGTTCCGTCTGTCCCCCAGTCGACGGGCAGTCTCCCATCATCTCCGCAACCACCATGCACGGGCACATCGATTATCTCGGACGAGATCTCTTCGCCGAAGACCATTTAGGCGAACACAAAGGGGTCGTCTCACATGTGTTTAAGCGCTATTGGGAAGGCGAGAAGGAGCCGCTCGACTATTTCACCCAGATCACCTTCTACTTTCGCGGCCTCCACGAAGCAGGACTCTCCATTCACGATGGCGGACTGTTAATCAAGAACAAAGACACCAGCGCCTACCTGGAATTCGAACTCCAATACGATTACGACCGTGACATCCTCACTGTCCCGACCATTACCTACGCGCCAGGGCTCATGCAGCGCGTCATCAACAAGTCCTATGAGGGATTGTTTGCCCAAGCCATCGAGAAATTTCGCCAGGCAGATCAATACATCGCCAATCGGACCCTCCCGCCGCGCTTGGACGACGAAGATGATACTCGTTGTATCTACTGTCCCTTCCAAGAAATCTGCTGGGCCGATTACCAACGACCGCCACTCACGGAGGAACTCGCACTCCGTGCTGACCTCATCCCGCTGGCCAAAGAACTGTTTACCTTGGAAGAAGAGATCAAACCCAAGAATCGACGGCAGGAAGAGCTGAAAAAGACACTCATCAAGGAACTGACGATCGTACATGCCGCACGCGCACTCACCGAAGATCTGGAACTCACCCTCACGCAGAGCACACAGGAACGGATCGATCAGGACCGTCTGCCCATTGGGCTCAGAAAAGCCTTTTCCAAAATGATTCCCACGCAGCGCTTAACGGTCAAACGCCAACAGCCGCCCAAAGCGCAGACGATCAAACGTCGCCGCCCAGCGACCACGCTCCCCATCATCCCAAGCGGCACGCAACAAACCGCAGCCTAGCACTCATTTAACACATCCGCCCATCCTCCACCGAAGGAGCAAATCATCATGCCCGCACAGCCCCAGGTTCCTATGCAGCGCACACGCCGTTTTGTCAGCATCATCGGCCTGAGCGATGAACGACGCATCCCACGGCTCGGCCGCATCCGTCTCGGTCATGTCAACCACAACACACAATCATCCAAATCCTATCCGGAAGAAGACTCATTCTTCCATGTCCCGGAAGAAGTCGCACGGGCGTACGGATCAGACAAACCCACCGAGCTCGACATCATGTTCCCCGTCAATGACCGCCGGATCATCTTTCCTCAAGCCTATGAGTACTATGGCTCGAACAAGCGGTTACTGTGTTCCGGGGACGGCCGTGACGCCATGCGTTGGAATTCCCAGCAGCTCTCCATGCAGGCCACCGATTGCCCCTGCGACCTCCTCGGTGATGGGTGCAAGCAGCGCGGGCATCTCTTGGTCATGCTCCCCAAAGTCAGACAAACCGGCGTCTATCAAATCGACACCAGCAGTCTCATGTCGATCATCAGCATCAACTCCTTTCTCCACATGCTGGCGCCGGACGATCAGCCCGAAACGGGATTGCTGGGGTATTTCGCCATGGTCCCGCTCAAGCTCCGACGAGTTCCGCGCGACATTCATCCCAAAGGGCTTCACCGGAAATCCTACCCTCTGGAACTGTCCCTTGATGCCACCGAGGAAGAGATCAAAGATCTCCGCACCAAAAAAGACGAGATTCTCCTCCAAACCAAAAAGTGGGTGGTCCAAGTACCTGACCAATCCAACCCCGAGCACGATACCGGCGCGATTGTCACAATCGACGACAAAGCCCCTCAAGACTTCGTGACTCCACTGAAAACTCCTACTGGCCCAGCGAAGGACACATCCACCGCGACCGGCGCACCGGAGGCTGTGACAGCCACTACGCTGGACCACAGCGCTCCTTCACCGTCCGCTCCTCCCAAGGAGCCGACCGCAGGTTCATCGCCAGAGCTCCCGAACTCGACCGTACCACCGACACAGCGGCTTCCACATACAAACACGCCGGCACCGGTGCGATCACTCCGCGCGGACTCCATGACCGCCGCGCAACGAGCACGAATTCTCTCCAAAACGCGCGCAATCCAGATCCCAGACCACGCCGTTGATGCCGTGATTACGGGCCTCACCAAGAAACAAGCCTCGGAGCTGATCAACCGAATCGATGGAGGGGATTTCAGCGCCTTCGATCGGCGCGAGACAACCGTGGTGCCGTTACCGGCCGCGTCGTAACGGCTTCTGAGGAGACGCCTGGCCCGCCTTCGGCCGACGCCGAGGGCGTGGCCCACCATGGACCTGACGTTGAACCGACTCGATATCTTTCCTGGATGCCTTCGGCAGCGATGTCAATCCGGCCAGCAATTCCCGTTCACTCGATGCCAGCCGACCAGAAGGATCGGTCGGGGAACACATGATCGACAAGTAGGTCTCCACATCCGCCCCCAACGCTTTCGCCAGAGCCATGACTTGTGGACGAGTCAAGACCCGACGGCCGTCCAACATCTGCTGCACCAGCCGCCACGACACACCTTCTTGTTCAATCCGTGCGCGGCAACGCCGCACGGAGAATTTGGCTAAATCCTGTCGCACCTGATTCCGGAACGCCAGAGAGAACTGTAACGGAGGCAACGATATCGGAGAGGCGACGGAAACGAGCATCATCGGATACTTTTCACGCAGCAACGCCCGCATCATCGCTTGTTCATAGCCTTCCCGTTCTTTCTGGGAGTTCGAACACAATTCAGCAATTCGGCGAAGAGACTGCTCGTCAGGCACTCGACCGTTCTTTTCCCGGAAATAGTTCGATACCGCACCCGCCGTGACCTTCAGATCTTTCGCCAATGCGGCTTGCGTCCGATACTTACTCGATCGAAAGATGCGCAGCAATACCGTCGCCAACGAATCTTCAGCAGACATTCTCCCAACCCGCATCTCCGCATTCCGCTAAAACGTAATAGGGCATAGGTGGCGTCACTATGACACGCTCGCGATCTGCCTCGCAATGCCCAACGCCGGCACGCGCCGCCGCTCGATGGCTCCCGATGTGCGTGGTACGGGCACGCAAGGATGATGCATCACGTATTATTACTTTCAGAAAGTAAACGGTCTTGAAATGATTTAGAACGTTACTTATAATTCCTCCCCGCAAAGTCGGAACACTGCCGGCACGGTCATCCGATACCTGATAGCGCCTCGCGCGAGAAAGGATCTTCTCCTATGGCCTCACCCCTCTCGTACGATCCCATGCTGCTCTCCGGATCTGATGACTTCCTCTATCGCATCATGCAGGACTACAAAGGCGTCATCAAGCATGTCGCGAACCGCTTCCGTCATCTGGACTCGTTATACGACACAGAGGACTTGGAACAAGAGGCGTTCTTCGGAGTCCGCTTAGCCTGTAACAGCTGGGTCCACGCCCGAGCCATCAACATGCAGTTCAGAACGTATCTCACCTGGCACATCAGCCGACATTTTCAGGGACGGTTTCACGGGGAAGATAAAGTGGTCGATATCCTCGACCAACATGGACACATCCGTGTTTCAATCCCGTGGTCTAAATATCGAAAGACCGGACGTACCGAGGTCAAAGCCCGTGGATTTTCCACACGCATCCGTTCCCTGCTCGTCTACTATGACGATCCCGCAAAACCAACCGACAGTGAGGCCGACCGCTCCAGTACGGACTGGCATCCAGTGCATAACGGGGAAGACACCATCGTTGACGTGCTCGATCAGACCGGCACGCTCATTGTCACCGTCCCTCGACGAAGTTACTTACACGTACAGGATCTGATCCAAGACCTGGGCTATACCATCAGAGAATATTCCATTTACGACCCGCGCCCCACATCGACTGATTCCGACACCGCCTCGCCGCCTCAGATCCCTGTCGAGAGTATTCCATCCGTACGGTCTCGATCGACTCACCATACAGACAACAATATTCAATTCGTAGTCGACGTCTACACAAGGCGAGACAAGTTTCTGACACGCATTCCCATGACCCAATACCATCGTTTCCGCGAGTATTTCCCCAAATATAGGCTCAAGACTCGCATCCAGAATCCACGGCTCGTCCCTGAACCGCTGGAGATCGATGCTGACCCCTCATCCCAAGATGGACAACCAACGCCACTGTTGAACGCATCAGCCAGCTAACAGGGACACCATGACCATGACGCCAGCCCCCGACATTCTCAAGATCTTCGAGGACGAGTTCCCAAAAGACACGGTCGCCCCAGAGGAAATTGTCCTCTCGCTCCACCAATTTCAGAAATTACTACGTATCTACAAGCAACCCTACGCCAGAGGCACGATCTATCGCTGGCTGAAGGTGAGCAAGAAGTTTCTTCCGTCCCCCGTGCAAGACATTCTCGCGCCAGCCCCAGCGGCATGGTTCATTTGTGTGCCCTCACTGAACAAGAAGCACAGACAGACGCCGATTATTCCGCTCCGGTACCTCACGGCAGACACGCATGAGATCGCCACCAAGCTGGTAGTCTCCAAACACGACACGCCCCATGTTCTCGTCAACTTGCATTCACTGAAAGCCCATCTTGATCTCGTGCAAGCACAGGTCACCACTCTCATCAGCTACTTCGGCAACCGCGAAAGGAAGGAACCACCCCATGCACAGCACAGAACCAGTACCCATTCGTCTGCCACTCACGCGTCTGGAGGCTAATTCCACCTATCAATCATTCAGCCGGCCACTCACGCCGGACGAAGCCGCCGATCTTCGCAAAAGCATTGAATCGGCAGGTTGCATCTTGCAGCCGATCATCGTGGAACACGTCCAAGCGAAATCCAAATACGTCGTCATTGATGGCTACAACCGCTGGCACAATGCACACGCGCTGGGTTTTGACGACGTCCCCTGCATCCAAGTGTTTACGGAGCAACAACGACTCGAAGCGCTGATGGCCAACGCCACTCGGCGCCAGCTATCAACCGAGGAACGATCCGAACTCCTCGCCAAAGGGCGAACCGCGTTTACTCATGCAGCGCAGAACTTAATTCCAGAACTCCGTCCACTCTACGCCAATGGCGAACTGACCAGAATCGTGGGCGCGCCCAATGTCCTGTATCTGACCAACGCTTCAGAAGAGAAACAACGCAGCCTCTACCACAAGATCCAGCAGGCCTTCCGCACGCCCCTCCTATCCCAATCAGACGCACACGAAAACGAACGAATGACCGCTCTCTCCGCTCAAGTCGCCTCCATGCAACGCACGACCGCACAACTCGAGAGCGACCTCTCCGCGGCTGAAGTCGATAAAGCGGCGCTGCAACGCAAACTGGACGCCATGACGTCCAGTCTCGACTCTCTCGCAGACAAAAAAGCCGGGCAGACCAAGAAAACACTCGAAGAGCAAGTGCGAGCTCTCAACGACCGTATCGCCACACTGAACGCGAACCACAAAGAGGCGTGCCATAAAGCCAGCGTCCTTGAGGAACAACTCAAGACCGCGGAATCGGAAAAAAAGGCTGCGCAAATCTACGCGCGTACCGCGGAAGACAGGGCGCACACCGCCCAACAACGGCTCGCAAGCCCTCAGATCATGGCGGCGAACTTCGAATCCATTCACAAACTCATCGAAGCCATCAAAGCCCAAATCGTCGCGGCCAAACCGCTCGCTCCGGAAGATGACACCCTCATCAGCAACCACATTGGCCATACCGAATCGTTACTGGCAGACTTGGCAAACACCTTGCATTCCACCGGGGAACTCATTCACTTTTCTCGACATCTCAAACCGAAGGGACACCGCTCGGACAGCCCGAGTGCGCAAGCCCAATAGCCCGGCTTCTACCCTGCTCCACGCGATGTTCGTCGCGTGGAGCCTAGCCCCTGCCCTCACGATCCATCATCTTAGCGCCGACGACACCCCTGGCAGAAATACATCCGTAACCTGTCACTTTTGACAGGTGCGCGCTATTGGCACTTTCCGGCAGCATCTCCCTCCCCGATGGAGGACCGCTATGAATACATCATGGTCCGTGCAGGATTTCATCAAGCATTCGACATCAATCCCGCATCGCACCGCCTCGCTCCTGGAACGGACCATCACGCTCCTCCACAAACTGGCGCTGAACTTTGCGGCTGAGGCTTTCCCAGCTCTTGATCCGATCGATCTCCTTGAGCCAGAAATTCTCATTGCCTTAACCCATCTTGCTCCACCACACAGAACGTCGGCCAATCTGGCGAATCGTCTAGGGATCCACATCCGGACCATCCATACCGTGCTCTCACGGCTGCATCAACAAGGAGCGATCAGGTCTACGGCGCCTTTCTGCCCACTCACTGCTGAAGGGAAAACCCGCGCCCTACTCGCCCAATCGGCAGCCCATAAGCTCCTGCTCGGACTCTCGAAACTCAAACTACACACGATCGAGGACCTTCACCAACTCACCAGCATTACACTGGTCAACCGTCTCCAAACACGTACCTGCAACCAGGAGCCGTTCTGCCGGATCTGCCAATACTTTGAACCATCGGCGCATCGCCATAGCTCGACACCGAACCATTGCCATCTGCTTGATATCCCTCTGTCGAAGAAGGGCCAGACCACAACCGAGCCCCCTCTCCTATCCATTCAGAAGCTCCCTCGGCCAACAGCCCAGAAATCATGACCATCCATTCCCATACCATGTCGTCCCGGTCACGCCCCGGAACGTATTTAGAGATAATGGATACCACACCAGGCCAACAAGATATGACCCAACTCGCCATGTTTGGCTCGCCTCAGCCGGCAGCGGCGCTCAGGCCAGCGTTCGGGAAAAAGTCAGACCAGCAAGTACTCGACGCGATTGCCGATCCCTTACTGCTCAATCCAGAGCAGCTCGCCATCGTACGCGCGCCTCAAGGCCCTATTCTCGTAATCGCCGGCGCCGGCAGCGGAAAAACAAAGGTCCTCGTCCATCGCACCGCCTGGCTCATTGCCTCCGGCATTCACCCAAGCCGCATACTGCTCATCACCTTCACCCGCAAAGCGGCTTCTCAAATGCTGAGCCGCGTGCAAGAAATCAATCCACAGCCCCGCAACACCATCCACGGCGGCACATTTCACAGCATGGCCGCCACGTGGCTCAAGACACACGGCTCGGTGCTGAATCTATCCCAACGGTTTACCATTCTGGATGAATCTGAAAGCGCGAGCCTGCTCCATGTCCTAGCCAGCAAACAACATCTCACCCACATCAAAGGGTTTCCCCATAAACGGACCCTGCTCGCCATCTATGGCTATGCCGCCAACAGCATGAGCACGATTGCCGACACCATCGCCCGCGCATTCCCGCAATACGAACTCTATGCACATCAAATCGAGCAGCTCCACCGCATCTTTCGAGACACGAAATGGGCACAACAACGATTCGATTATGACGATCTGCTTCTCCTCGTACATCGGATACTTCTTGATCACCCAGAGGCCGCCCTCCAACTGATCACCAGATATCAAGCCATTCTGGTCGATGAGTACCAGGACACGACCAAATTGCAAGCGGAGTTAGTCCGGCTGCTCGGCCTCTCTCACCGAAACGTCTTGGTCGTCGGTGATGATTCGCAGTCCATCTATTCCTTCCGATCTGCCGATGTACACAATATGCAAGCCTTCCCCATGCTTTTTCAGAACACCACCACCTTTGCCCTCGTCCGCAATTACCGCAGCACCACTCCGATCGTGCAGGTTGCAAACAAAATCCTTGAAGATGCGCCGCATCTGCATCCGAAAACCCTACTGGCTCAACGGCAATCCACCATCCGTCCCCAGCTCATACAATGCCCCGATGAACAAAGTGAAAGCACCTACATCATCGAGCAGATGCGAGCCTTGCAACAGCAAGGTCTGGGACTACATCGCATCGCTGTGCTGTTCCGGTTATCGGCGTATTCGTATGACCTGGAGACGGCCCTCGGCCGGGCTCGATTGCCCTTTGTGAAATATGGCGGCCTGGCACTCACGGAGACTGCCCATGTCAAAGACTTTGCGGCGTATTTGACGGCCGCCTATCTCAAGACCACTCGCACTGCCTGGCAGCGACTCCTCCTGCTGATTGATCGCATCGGTCCAGCCACCGCGGAACTCATCATCGGAAACATCAACACTGCCGCACATCCCCTGGATATTCTCCGACACCATCAAGGCCCAGCCGCGCAGGATCTTCAGCACTTGGCAAACGTCTTGACCCAACTCCACGACGAGACCATCCCGCTCGGACTTCGGCTGCACATCGTCCTTGACCATTACGCCGAGCACCTAAAACGTCACTACCCGGACGACATGCGCGAGAGACTGGCCGAACTCGATTTTCTCATTGAGGGCTATAAAGACATGAGTAGTCTTGAAGCGGTCTGTAGTGCTCTCAATCCCCCTACGACCGCTCATCGCCAAAACACCGCTGGGCACCCAAGCGACACGCTGGTCCTCTCGACGATTCACTCCGCAAAAGGATTGGAATGGGATGCGGTATTCGTCATTCACGTCGCCGACGGACAACTGCCGCACGCCCGGAGCTTCAACGATCCGGCCAACCTAGAAGAAGAACGACGCTTACTGTACGTCGCCATTACCCGACCACGCTTTCGTCTGTGGCTTACCTATGCCACACACGTGAATTCGACATGTGACGTAAAGAGCGACGTCCGGGCCTCACGCTTCCTTGACCACATCGATAACACGATTCTGGACCGTGCCATGCTCACATGAGGCGCATCATGTCTACCCCCTGCTCCTTTCGCTTTCTCTTTGACGCCACCTGTGACAACCCCAATGTCATGCCCTACGTGGCCAAGCTGCAATGGAACAGCCGCCTCAAGCGCATTGAACATGTCATGTATCCCATGCATCGCCACACACTCAGTGCCACTAGCACGCATGTGTTTGGCGAATTCACCGCCTCTCCACTGGACATCATCGAAACACGGCGAGGGGCGCTCACACGCAAACGCAAAACCCTCGAACTCCTCTCCAGATTCATCGCCACTCCACGTGGCTACCTCCTGTTCATTGGAGAAGGCCGTGACGCCATGGCCTCCGAACGCATTGGCGAATACCTCCAAGGCACCCGATCCGCCAATGAACTCGGACCGCAACCCTGGGACATCGGCATAGCAATCTCTGACTGGAAGGCGCTCGATCATCAACAGACTCCTACCGGTCCGACACGCACGCGCGCCGACTACCTGCTAGATCGCAAGCGCGCATTAGAGCAAGAAATCCATGAAATCACTCTTGAGCTCGAATCGCTCACTTCTACGGCGACACACCGGTAATACCATGGCGATCGAGCTACCCTGCTATTCACCCACTGTGACACCGAAGGAGCCGACGATATGAATCGGTTACGATTTCCTTTTCTCGGGTATACCGTCATCATTCACTGGTCCTGGCTCATCGCCGTCAGCCTCCTGACCTGGGCTCTGTCCACAGGCTACTATCCCACTGTTTTCCCTGATCATCCACGTCTCATCCACTGGCTCTCCGGTTTCATGACCACCGGGCTGCTGTTTCTCTCCGTGCTGCTGCATGAATGCGCCCATGCAGGTGTGGCCACCGCGCACAACGTCAAAATCAGCGACATCATGCTGCACATCGTCGGGGGATGGACCATGCTCCCCCGTGAATTGTCCTCACCCAGCCTGGAAGCAAAAGTGGCGATTGCCGGGCCATTCTGTTCGGCCGTCATTGGCGTGCTGCTCTGGCCATGGTCCGACTTTCCCATCGCGCACTACCTGATGGACTTTAATTTCCTGCTCGCCGGCTACAACCTCCTGCCCGCGTTCCCCATGGACGGTGGTCGGATCTTGCGCGCCTGGTTCTGGCACCAATCCGGCTCATTCTCACACGCCACAGAACGCTCATCCCGACTGGGCAAACAAATTGCGATCGCACTCATCGTGAGCGGAATTGGAGGGATGTTACTCAGCTGGAGTACATTCTGGCTGATGATTGGCGGGATCATTCTCCGCATGGTCTCGGACGGCACCCATCATACCGTCGAATTCAGTCAGCTCCTAACCGGACACGTCAGAGACGTCATGATCCCCAGTTCGCGCATTCTCGCCCTCGAAGTGGGACAAACCGTCGCCACCGTGAAAGATATTTTTCTGCGCTATGGGTTTCATCATTTTCCCGTCACCTGGAATGATCACATCGTAGGACTCCTGCACTACGACGATCTGCGCAAGCACCCGGGTTGGCAACACGACACCCACCAACCGATCACCGAACTCATTCGTCCGCTCAAGCAGGAAATCGTCGTGCATCCATCTACCACGATTCGCGAGGCGTTCGATCAAATGCTCCTCACGGCCTCCCCGCGGCTCCTCGTCTACGACGGCAGTCAGTTTGTCGGCATGATCACACGAGCCAGCGTGACACGGCTCCGCGAACTCCATCAAAAAGAGTCGCAATGGGTAGGGCTCACCGGGGCAGCTCCGGCTACTGCCCGTCATTCGTAATGTGAGGAAATTTCACTTTCACATATGAAGGATACACGTCGAGCGTTCGGCCTTTCGCCAGCATTTGACGACTGCGAAAGTAGAACCATCGGTCAGGCAAATGAATCACCTTATCCTGTTGAATTTGCCGCATCTTGATCCCACGCATGGTCACGCCGGACCCCAGGCCGATCACCGCCTCTTGTCGATCGACGACCGGACTGGTTTCCATGATGTGCTCCGCCGTCAATGGATGATTCACCCGAAAATAGAGCCACGTATTGATGCTGTCGACAACACTATGCGCGGACAGCACCCCCGCCTCTTTCTCCGGTTGCGCTTTGGACTGGGTGTACAGATGCACCCAAATCCGCGCGCCGCCCGCCTTATTGAACAACTCATGAATCCCCGGATACAGCACGTTATGCCCCTCATCCAAATGGAGACACAAGGGGATCTCCAACTTAGACCCGCGCGCAAAGATCCGTCCCGCCAAGGACTGAATCATCGACACGAACACTTTGGCCACGAGGTACGAGACCCGCGACGTGAGCAAACTGCCCAAAGTGCAAAACAACAACACCGGCTCCCCATTTTCCAACCGTTGAATGAAGGGGTTCGTCCGGGCTTTGCCGATAATCCGTCCCGTGTTCCCCATCGTGAGCTTAATCATGGCATCACGCAGCGAGGCGGAGATTTTCACGTAGAAATCCTTGAGCGCATCATTTTGCACGATGCTATCGATCGTGTGACACAAATCATCAGTCCCGGGCAGCATCGCCAAACTCTCCCGCAACCGGCGCAGATCCTCATGCCCGATCCGCTTCTTGATGTCGTCGAACGTCAACGGCGTCCGTTCCCCTCGTGCGCGTCCGAGTTTGATCAACGCGCTGATGATCGCATGCGAGACCGATTCCGCAGTCCCCGTAAAGAACTCCGTGCCGCGGTCGTCCTTACCAGGCAAGACACTGTAAATGTGATTGACCAACTCCTCTTCCATGTAATAGTTCGAGAGAGGATCCAGATAAATCGAGTTGTCAGGGAAAATCGGCGTCAACAACATCACCTGATCCAGCCGGCCGGATTCGGCCGCCACCTGGACGAATTTCGAGAACAACCCCTGATCCCCCTTGGGGTCAAAGACCACCGTCGAATACCCCTTCCGGATATCTTGTTCCATCACCGCTTCGATCAGACGGCTCTTCCCGCTTTGGGTCGTGCCAAAACAGCCGACATGCCCCCGCCGGTCCTCATCCGGCATCCAAATCAAGCCTTCCTCGATCGGCTCCACCCCCAAGATCGCACCATGACCAAACACGGTCCGTTCCGGCCACAACGGCTGCAACCGGCCATGCCGATTGATGGCCTGCAGGCGCGCCATGGCCGGACCAGGATCGACGGCCCCCACAGTCCCCGAATCACTCAACGACCGAAATCCAAACATATGCCCTCCTCTAGCCAAGGTCTCACTACCCTATTACGAGCGAACCAGGCCCCGCTGCCGCACCAACGGCTGAAGAGACTAAGCGCACGCGTAATACCGTCAAAGGAGTGATCCATGCGAATCCCGCGTCACTTTACGAAAACCAATCCCGATCCCTATGCGGACCAGATGTACGTCGTCCGGACATCCCTGCCCCCAGGCAAATCGACGCCCCTCACCATCATGGCCCCGCAGTCCTGGTCCCAAATGGCCATCGATGTCCTGACACAAAAATACATGCGGAAAACTGGAGTGCCGCAGCCCGGCTCTGATCAACTCGGACGCGAGACCGACGCTCGGCAGGTGTTCCGGCGTCTCGCGGATTGCTGGAGCTTCTGGGGGCGACAAGGCGGGTATTTCTCAACAGAAGAGGACGCACAGTCCTTCACTGACGAACTGCAATACATGCTGGCCCATCAGATCGGAGCCCCCAACTCTCCACAATGGTTCAATACCGGTCTCCACTCAGCCTATGGCATCACCGGACAGGATCAAGGCCTGTGGCGTTGGAATCCTGAAACAGACAGGACCGATCACGTTGGAAATGCCTACCTACACCCGTCCGCCTCAGCCTGCTTTATCCAGTCGATTGAGGACGATCTCGTCAATGACAACGGCATTATGAGCCTCTGGACCCGCGAAGCCCGGCTCTTCAAATTCGGCGCAGGGAGCGGAACCAACTTTTCAGCTCTGCGAGGCAAGGGAGAACGTCTCTCCGGCGGGGGCACCAGCTCCGGACTCATCTCCTGGCTCAAGATCGGCGATACCGCGGCCGGCGCCATCAAATCCGGCGGCACCACTCGTCGGGCCGCCAAAATGGTCATCCTCAATATCGATCACCCCGACATCGAAGCCTTCATCCATCTCAAAGTGCAAGAAGAGCAGAAAGTCGCAGCACTCGTCGTCGGCTCCCATCTCTGTGCCACCCACCTCAACAAGATCATTCAAGCCACTTGGATGACGGAAGACGGGCGCCCATTCGTACAACCCAATCCGAAATTCAACACCGCGCTCAATGAAGCCATCCGCGCCGCACGACAAGCGCGCATTCCCGAAACCTATATTCAGCGCGCCCTGAGCTTCGCCAAAAAAGGGCACAAACACTTCGCGTTCTCTGTCTACGATCTCGGATGGGAAGGAGAAGCCTATCAAACCGTCACGGGCCAAAACGCCAACAACAGCATCAGAGTAACAAAAGACTTCCTGGACGCCGTCCAGGCCGATGCCATGTGGAGCTTGCGCAATCGTACCGATGGGACCATAGCCAAAACCATACGCGCACGCGAATTATGGGATCACATTTGCTCGGCCGCGTGGCAATGCGCCGATCCAGGCCTGCAATACGACGACATCATCAACGACTGGCATACCACGCCAGCACAAGGCCGGATCAACGCCAGCAATCCCTGTGTACCTGGAGATACGCTCGTCGCCACCGCCATCGGCTGGCGACGCATTGAGAAGATTACACACGATACTGAAATCATCGGGAGTGACGGCCAGCTTCATCCCATCCACCCCAGCTTCATCACAGGGTTCAAGCATGTGTGGCGGGTCTGCACATCAGATGGCTATGAGCTCAAGGCCACAGACAACCATCTGATTACGACACAGAACCGAGGCGATGTTCCGGTGGGCGAACTCCGTCCAGGAGACATTCTCGTACTCTCACCAGGCAGTTTCGGGACTCGCTCGATCGACGTGAACCTCGCATTTAGCATCGGGTTAGCGATTGGCGACGGCTGTGTCAGTCATTACGACACCCCGTATGGTCAACGCTCGAACCTTATTCTCACTATGCACCATGATGAGGCCCCTATCCTCACTACCGCTGCCGCGAGCATTCAACGTCAAAAAGACCTTCATTACATCCTAGCCTATCTCGAAGGCCGGTTTATCCCTCGGCGTACATCGGTATTCCATAGTAAGACAAGCGCTCGCGTATCGTGTGGAGCACCCGCGGTAGTCAAAGACTTTACTCGGTATGCAGTGCTTGATGAAGGCTCCGAGAAGAAACGCTTTACTGACTTCGCGTTTCAATTGGACCGACCGTCTCTCGCGCAGATGCTCCGTGGCCTCTACACCGCCGATGGCACCGTTGCGAATTACGGCGATAAATCTCAGTACGTTGGGCTGGATTCTTGCTCCCTCACACTCTTACAACAGGTGCAAATCTTGCTCCTGTCGTTTGGGATCAAATCGAAGCTGTACAGCAATCGCCGGGGAGGGCGGTTTATCGAACATTTACCCAGCGGTAAAGGCTGGACTCGACCGTACGTTGTCAAAGAGATGTACTCCCTCCGCGTCTCACGTTCCTCACGCCTGCTCTTTGAACAAGAAATTGGCTTCCACCCAGACAGTCCGAAGGCCACCAAACTTCGCAGACTCAATGAAGAGGTCGAATGCTATCAGGACAAGCTCACAACACAATTTGAACGGCTCGAATGGGTCGATGAAACGCTCGTGTACGACTTGACCGAACCGGCCACTTCGCACTTCGTCGCCAATGGATTTATGGTTCACAATTGCTCCGAATATCATTCCAACGATGACACCAGCTGCAATCTGGGATCACTCAACCTCGCGGCATTTCTGAAACCCGACAACACCATCGACCTCGATGCCTATCGTCATGCCATCCGGCTCTGGACTATCGCCCTCGACATTACGGTCTACATGGCCTCCTACCCAAGCCGCACCATTGCCGAGCGCACAGCCAAACTTCGACAGCTCGGGCTGGGCTACGCCAATCTGGGCGCCGTCTTAATGCGACTCGGGCTCCCCTATGATTCCCCGAAAGCTCGTGCGGTGGCGCAAGGCCTGACGGCCTTACTCACCGGACACGCCTATGCTGTCAGTGCCGAACTTGCCGCCGAGCTCGGCCCGTTTCCCTATTATGCTGAAAATCGCGAGACCATGCTGCGGGTCATTCGCAATCACCGACGCGCCGCACTGGGCGAAACGCGATCAGCTGTGTACGAACACTTAACCGTTACCCCTCAACCACTCGACCTCACACACTGTCCCTCCGCTCTCACGGAAGCCGTACGCGACAGCTGGAACAACGCGCTCGCGAATGGAGAACAATACGGCTACCGCAACGCCCAAGTCTCCGTCCTCGCGCCAACGGGCACCATCGGGATTGTCATGGACTGCGATACCACAGGTATCGAACCTGATTTTTCCTTGGTCAAATACAAAACACTCGCCGGTGGCGGGACGATGAAGTTCGTCAACGAATCTGTTCCGCCGGCGCTCAGAACGTTGGGATATGCGCCTGAGCAAATTCTCGCCATCACGCGTTATGTGGTCGGCACCGGCACACTCCACGACTGCCCGACCATAACCTATGAGCAATTGAAGGACCTCGGTCTTTCGGAAGCCGCCCTCGATCGCATCCAACGGGGCATTCCCGGTGTCCTCGATCTGTCGATGATCATCACCCCGGACATTGTCGGCCTCGATTGGTGCCAACAGCGGTTGAACCTCCCCCCTGAATCACTCCGCGCGCCCGATTTCAATCTCCTCCGGCAACTGGGATTTTCTCAAGACGCCATTACCCGCGCCAATCAGCACGTCTGCGGCACGCTCACAATCGAAGGCGCTCCATATCTCATGCCGGAACATCTCGCCGTCTTTGATTGCGCCGTCCCAGGCGGATCCGTGGGCACACGATCCATTGCTCCGGACGGGCACCTGAAAATGCTCGGCGCCGTCCAACCCTTCTTGAGCGGCAGCGCCAGCAAAACCATCAATCTGCCGGCAAGCGCCAACATTGACGACATTGCCCGTCTCTACCGTCTGGCCTTTGATCTCGGCATTAAATGCCTGGCCGTGTACCGCGACGGCTCCAAACTCAGCCAGCCTCTCCAATCCATCGGCGCAGGAGAGCTCGCCCAAATTGATGACAAGCAGATTCCAGCCGTCGCCAAAGCCCTCGCCGCCCAAACAATCGAACGTGGCAAACACCGTCCACTCCCCAATAAACGTGTCGGCTATACGCAGAAAGCAACGATCGGCGGGCACAAATTGTATATCCGCACCGGTGAGTACGAAGACGGGACGTTAGGAGAAATCTTTCTCGACATGCACAAAGAAGGCGCGGCTTTCCGCAGCCTCATGAATTGTTTCGCGATCGCCATTTCCACGGGCTTGCAATATGGCGTCCCGCTGGAAGAATTCGTCGAAGCGTTCACGATCATGCGCTTCGAGCCCAACGGGCCCGTGACTGGCCACGAGCAAATCAAGATGGCCACGTCCATCATGGACTACGTCCTTCGAGATCTCGCGATCAATTATCTCAATCGACAAGATCTCGCCAACATCAAAATGACCGGAGAAGACATGCGAGGGGACTCCGTCAAGCCGTACATCAAAAGCAACGGACACTCCACATACCTGCCTGCCTCGCAACAAGCCACCGGACGAGACGAGATCCAAGACGCCAAAGCCAAAGGCTATACCGGAGATCCCTGCCATGAATGTCATCAATTTACGCTGATACAGCGGGGCACGTGCAAAACATGTCTCTCGTGCGGAGCAACATCGGGTTGCAGCTAGAAAGGAACATCCACAACATGACACGCACCAAGCCCATCGAACAAGAGCCGCTCACGCCACCGGTCGAACTCAAACTCTACCATTGGCTCCCAAGCTTACTACTGATCCTGGCAATCACCTATCTCGATTGGTCCTTCTCCCTCTCAGAATCCTGGAAGGGACTACTCAGCTGTTTCCAAGGTCTAGTCGGCGCGTACTTAGGAAGAGTCCTCGGCGCGCATCAGCACTCAAGCGCATGGATCCGACAATACCTAACCAGGTTAAAGACACAATCCTATATTCCCAATAGATTCGACGTTGTCACATATCTAGCAATCTTGGCATTTCCGTTCATTCTCTTCGCTCTTTACCTATATCTACATTCCAAACCAGGATATGTCTGGATATCCACCCTGTTGTTTACCACGATTTTGGGGGAGATCTTCTATTTCTTAGCTGCACACAAACCCGTCATAAGAGTCCCGCCCCTTCACATGCAACTGAAACAGGAGAATGGTGGAGGTGCCAAACGCAAGAGTAAGCGTTTGCTTCAAACGTCATAGACACCATGAGAATCATTTTGCTCGATCCAATGCCATCTCAGCCGTCGGCCGTAATACCTCACAGAAACGTTGCATGCCGTTTTTCTCAACCTTAGCCAGGAGCCACGCATGTCTCGCGTAGAACTGATCCTCTTTGCCGCCATCTTCCTTGTGAGTACTGTAGCAATGTTGCTTGCCCTTCTCCCAAATCTGCGCGAAGAGCCAACCATCTCCCGGATACCTTTGTTCCTCATCGCGATCGTGCTCGTCTTCACTTCCGGATGCGCCAATCACATGACCCTGACCAGGCAACTTCAAACCCAAGCCAGCAATACGATATTCCTTCAACCCACCAAAGAGAAAACCGTGTACATCGAGGTGCGCAATGCCTCAGATAATCCGCTCGCACTACTTTCAGAATTGGCCAATCGTCTGACTCAGAAAGGCTATACCGTCATCCACGACCCTGATCAGGCCCATTTTCTCGTTCAAGCCACTACAATCTTTGCCGCGAAAGCCAAACCCGGAACCACCCTCGAGAGTCTCGTCGCAGGAGGGTTCGGCAGCATGATCGGAGGAGGGATTGGAAGCGCGATCGCGATCTCTCGCGGCACCGGCTTCGGCATGATCCCCGGCGGCGCCGCCGTCGGCGCACTCGCCGGCTTTATCGGGTCTAAGGTCACGGAAGACAGCCAGCTATCACTTGTGCTCGATGTGCAAATCACTGAACGCACGAAAGAGCAGGTCGAACAGGTAGTCTCCTCTCAAGTTGCCCAAGGTGGAGGCCTCCCCAGTCAAAACAAAACCATAGCCCTGTTTTCCGGTCAATCCATCACTGCGCCCCATGCAGGTCAAATGACCGAGACCATTCAAGAAGTGCATCGTGGCCATACCCGCATGCATAGGGCTCGTTACGCCGCCATGGCGCAAGAAATGTGGATGTCCGAAGTTGAGGCCTCAAAAGATTTGGTCAACCGCCTCACCGACAGTATCAGCGGGCTCTTCTAGCGCCGGGAGCGCCTTGTAACTCAAGGGAGCACAGAAGGAATCTGCGCGCCCCTCTTCAGAAAGGAACGCACATGTCGACACCGCACAATAGAACTTCCTTCAGCTTCCAGCTTGGCATCATCGTGTTCACAACCATACTTTGGCTCACGCCACACCTCTCTGGAGCGGCCGACGCCAAACCACACCAGGACACGGGGCTTGCCTGGCTCCATCTCATCGATCAGCAACAGTTTGATCAAAGCTGGGACCAAGCATCCCCATTTCTCAAGTCCCACATCACCAAAGACCAATGGGCGGCCACCTTGCGCGAGAAGCGCCTGCCTTTGGGGCACATTACCGCTCGAGATCACGCTACCAGTGAATATCGATACCATATCCCGGGCATTGGAGACGGCACGTTTCAAGTCACCGTCTATCGAACACACTTCGGGAATCAGACAAAGATGGACGAAACACTCATTCTCTCGAGAGAAAGTAACGGCCAATGGCGACCCATTGGGTATTACTTGAAATAACGACGTCGGAACCAGAAACGCTGATCACACCTTGGCAACTGCGTTCAGTACCAGAAATGAAGAGAACCTGATGAGCAACGACTTGCCATCTCAAGCAGAACCGCCCTCACCTCGTTCGCAAGCCGCCCCGCCACGATCACCGTGGTACTGCCACTGGAAAGACATAGCCGATATGACCGCGCCTATCCTCCCTCACGAGCCTCGTATGAAATTGATTACAACAATGCTCGATCGCTGTGATATCGCCTATCGCAATGGCGACGAGAAGGGTTTTCTCCGCTTAAAAGAACAGCTGCGCAATCTCATCAATGCGTCAACTCCCAAGCCCATCAAAGCAATGCCGTAACCATTCTCATCAACCAGAATAGAACGACTCACATACAAGCCCGCATCATGGAACAAGCACCTCTTGAAAACTTTGAGCCCTAACGCACCATCATTCCAATCATTGAGCCCACTTCTTTGCGTGCTGATAGGCAGAGAGAAACGTCTTTCTCCCAAGCTGAGTCACACACACAAGGCTGTCGTCCCCCCAGGGCCTTTGAACATAGCCCGCAAGGACAAGCTCTCTCCCCAACTTCTGCCTTTGATGCTCAGTATGAACCGCGATCGTGTCGTCACAAAACACTCCAACCACATGTAGCTGACCATCCCCATGTTTCCACACCGCAAATACCAAACGCTCCGTGGCACGACGATCATACCGCAACACATAATCTGCCTTGGGTTCAAGAAGCTCCCATTCAGGCAACGTATTCCACGTTTTACGATCAAAATCATAAGCAGCAATTATGGCATCGATATCAACACAAACATTGGGATAATTCCCTATAACGCCTTTCATGAATTCTTCTTCGGACAGCGCCGTAACAGCCAATATTAGCTCATCTCTCATTAACGAACTCCTATTCACCGAAAACATCAATCAACCACTCAGAGCTTTCCATCTCCATTGCCGCAGCACATCCCATTGTAAAGATATCTTGATTCTTATGAGTAATAAAGGAGTTCGCTCATGACCACTCCCCTCGCCACCAACTTTTGTAAAGCCATCCGTGCAAGCGTCCCACTCCTTGGCATCACGACCCCCGATCCTGCGATGACGATCGCCAGCCTCCTCACCTTTCGACCATCAGAACTGGCCGACGAACCATACGCGGTCCTGCAATGGGACACGATCGATGGGCTGACAGTCACGGCGGCAGAAACGCAGCTCGCCCAGCATCCCCCGCAGCTCATCAGCGATGAGGTCAAGACCACCTTTCTCAAAGACCAAGCCGTTGCTGCCGGGGTCAAAAACCTCCCATTCGCCCTCGCGCACGCCAGGAAACTTGCTGAAAATACGATCTTGTTTATCCACAATGCCCATCGGTTTCTCCACGACACCACCGTCGTGCAGGCAATCTGGCACCTCCGTGATCATTTCAAGAGCAACGGCAACATGCTCGTGCTGCTTGCCCCTCAACTCAAAGTCCCGGTGGAGCTGATTCATGACGTCATCCTGCTCGACGATCCCTTGCCCAATCGCGAACAGCTCCAATCCATCATTGCGACCCAATACAAGAACGCCCAAGCCAATAACGAGGCCATCCCCGACCCATCCCCTGAACACATTGAGCAGGCGATCGACGCGGTCAATGGGTTGTCGGCTTTTGCGGCCGAACAAGCCGTTGCCATGTCCTTTACCGCCAAAGGCATCGGCCTGCCCAAACTCTGGGAGCACAAATTTCACGCCATCGAACAAACCCCAGGGCTGAAGATCCACCGAGGATCTGAACGGTTCGAGGAGATCGGCGGCGTCGACAACATCAAGAGTTTCCTCCGAGCCATCCTCAACGGACGCGCCAAACCGGGCGGGGTCGTCTTCTTAGACGAACTGGAGAAGGGTCTGTCCGGCGCCAACAGCGCCCACGGAGACAATACCGGCGTTTCTCAGGACATCCACAAGCAGCTCTTGGAATTCATGCAAAACGAAGATGCCACCGGCATCATCATGGTCGGCTTACCAGGGACCAGTAAGAGTATGGTGTCCAAAGCCGCGGGCAAGGAAGCCGGCATCCCCACGATCGAATTCGATCTCGGCGGCGTCAAAAGCGCGAACGTCGGGGCTTCCGAACACAACATGCGCCAGGCGCTCAAAGTCATTGGCACGATCACCAACCATGCCCCACTCTTTCTCGCGACCTGTAACAGCCTGCAAGCAATTTCACCCGAGCTCCGGCGCCGATTCCGACTCGGCACCTTTTTATTCCCCCTCCCCTCGCGCGAAGAACGGGCTGCGATCTGGTCCATCTATTTACGGAAATACGCCCTGACAGAAGAGCCTGGCCCTCTGCTCGAAGAACCCTGGACCGGCGCCGAAATCCGGCAATGCGCCGACATTGCCTGGCGATTAAACCTCCCCCTCGACACCGCTGCGCAATACATCGTCCCGGTGTCGATCAGCGCCAAGGACAGCATCGAACAACTCTATACCCAGGCTCACCAGGCGTTTCTCTGCGCCAGCTACCCTGGACCTTTCGACAAACATCGCGATCAGGATCCGAAACCTACTCCAGCCGGCCGGCGAGTGCGAGCCATCACCTCAACGAAAGACGGCCACGCCTAGCTCCTACGAGGCCACCCGTAGTACCTAACAAGGAGAGTCCGATGACGACCATGACTGCCATGCCCCCTACGCAAGACCTCACCCGCGAACAATTATTCTCGAAGGCCGCCTGCATGACCCTCTCCATCCATAAGGTCGGCTTCTCGCGGAAAACCAAAGTCGCCATCAAGTCCAAGGCCGATCAAACACTCGTCAAACGTACCAAGTGGATCATTGATTGCCCGGAATATCGGGCCATCACCCGGCTCGACGACAAAACCAAACGTGACTGCGAAAAGTTCAAACTCCCCGCCACCATCGGCCGGGGCATGATGCTGATCGCCGCCAAGGATCTCATGGAGGTCTACCACATCCTGGATGAGTACCAGATGCAGCGGCATACCCTCATCGACAAGTTCTGCAGTGTTTACACCGACCGCAAACTGGAAGCCAAAGATCGGCTGAAAGATTTGTACATCGAAACCGAGTACCCGACCTTGGCGGAGGTCCGCGACAAATTCCGGGTCGACATTCAGTTCCTCACCTTTGACCTGCCGGGATTTTTACAGCACGTCGACCGCACCCTGGCCGAACGGGAACGAGAAAAGATGGCGGAACTCTTCAAAGGATACGGCGAGGAAATCCGCGGGGGATTACGCGAAATGCTGCAAGGCCTGGTCGATCATCTCCTGAGAGCACTCTCCGCCGACAACGATGGCCGTCCCAAGACGTTGCGCGCCGCCGCCCTCACCAACCTGACTGAATTCCTGATGACCTTCGACCGCAAGAACGTCACCGACGATAGTGAACTCGATCAGGTCGTCACCCAACTCCGCAACACCCTGGCCGGTATCACTCCGAAGGGGTTGAAAAAAGATCTCCAGTACCAAGAGATCATACGCACCAGCCTTCAGTCCGTTCGTACCCAGCTCACAAACCTAGTAATCCCACAGGCCACCAGACGGATTCTCACCAGCCAGGACGACTTCTAACCCACGGACCGTAATACTTGAGTAGAGGGGATCATGGGCACCATAACATCCCAATCCCCGACCATGATGACACCCATTGCCACACCAACAGTATCCAACCAGCTACCCATTCGAAAGCCCGAGGATGTCCTAGACTATCTTCGGGCTCTTCATATCCAGATCCTGCCAGGCGATACCATCATGCTCAGTCTCAATCACGCCAATATCCCAATAGGTCGACATCTCTTTCCATACAACCCGATCAATATAGCAGGCCCACATCCGCAACAAGTGTTCAGGGTAGCCCTGATTCAACACACGGCACGACTGATTCTGGTATCGGCCCATCCGAACATTCGACGGGGACCGTTCTCACCAACCGATGAACAGCTCAATCATGCCGCACAATGTTCACTCACTGGACAATTACTCAATCTCCCTCTCCTCGATTATCTGCTACTCAACGACACCGGTATCGAATCACTATTGCTCAATTTCCATGACAAACTGTCCCGCTATGCCTTGCGCTACTCCCAACAACGTGCCAATCCCTTGCTGACGAATCTATGCCAAAATTAGATGACGCACTCTTACGCGACGCAAGACAAGTCAATCTCATTCACTATCTCCGTACCCTCGGATACCAACCCTGCTACGAGAAATCCACCAAGGCCTTGTTCTCGTCTCCGCTTCGAGAAGATCGAAATCCCTCATTTACCGTGAGCTACACGGATGGGGCATGGAAATGGATCGATTGGGCGCGCGATACCCATGGGGATGGCATCGATCTCGTGATGACACTCAAACGTCTGGACTTTCAAGCCGCTGTAAAAGATCTGCTCGGCGCCGGCTCAGTGACCAGTGGTCAACCAACCTACAAGACCACCCCCATTCTGTCCCCCCACGAAATCCGACGCATATACCAAAAATGGCGGGAAGAAATGACCGCGGAACGAACGTATCTTCTGCATCAGTATTTTCTCAGCCGCCAACTCGCATTCCCGCAGGGACTAGGCATCGTATACCTCGAACTCACTGTCAACGCCGATGGTCTGAAATTGCCTTTTCTCGCAATCCCAGCACCCTCGGCTAACCCACGGTCCATGACCACGCTCGAATGCCGCGCGCTCGATCCCGCCTCCGTGCCCAAGCTCTACCGACGCCGGACCGTAGGACCGAAAACCCTTTGGGTAATTCGTCGTCCATCTCCTGCACTACTGGTCACGGAGAGCATTCTCGATTGTCTCGCCGGCAATCAGCTACTCCAACATCACGTCTCACTCTGCGCACTCAATTCCATCAACTTGATCGAGCAGCTGCTCCCCTGCGCCAAACAACTTCGGCCACAAACCATTTACCTCGCGCTGGATAATGATCCACGCAAGCCTCAGCATGACAAAATGCCAGGCCAGACCGCTCAGCTGAAAGCTCGGACGTTGCTCGTCAACGCCGGCTACCGAGTCGTCGACGTTCGCCATCACATCCGGGCAGACGTCAAGGATCTACACAAGCTCCTCATCAAAGATCCGACGCCAATCTCGCTACTCGAACTCGAACGACATGGCATGATCCATCTCCCGTCCGCTCATCGACCCTAATATCCCGTTACGTTTACCCGTCATTCCCATCGATCATCAGGAGGCTGTGTGTTACACACCACACCAGTTACTGTACCGCTTTCACAATTCTTAGAGACCTTCTCGGATGCACTCTGCACCACCACCGCCAATCAGCTGACCCCGCAATTCACGCCGGAAATTCTTGAATCCGCACGGCCGACACTCCGACAATTCGGCGAACCCCTGTATCCCGCCCAGGCCAACGTCACCGCGGCCTTGGCCCATGCCTTATCCACCAACCACAGCGCCATCTGTTCAGCGGAAATGAGCACGGGGAAAACCCGCATTGGGGCGGCCGTCGCGGCTCTGCTCCACTCTCATCGGACCCTCATTTTTGCCCCACCCCATCTGGTCGGCAAATGGAAAGATGAGATAGAGACCATTCTTCCGGGTGCCCATGCCGCGATACTCCGCAGCATCACCGATATCCAGCAATTCGCCTCGCTGCCGACAGACGGCCCCTGGCCGCTCTTCGGCATCTTAAGCCGCGAACGTGCCAAACTGAGCTACGCCAAACGTTGCGCCATGATTTCCAAAACGACTCGGATCGATAAACGCACCTTTCATCAATTTCATTGTCCCCAGTGCGGACACCGTGTCGATGATAAAGATGGAATCCCGCAAACCCCCAGGACCCTGAAGCCTGGCGCGCGCTGCAAAATATGCCAAAGCGCCCTCTGGACGTACGATCCCAACGGCCCACGACGCATCGCGCTCGCTGACTACATCGGCAAACAACACCCACGACTCTTTGATTTCATTCTGGTCGATGAAGTTCAGGAGGAGAAGAGTTTGGGGAGCGCCCAAGGATTGGCGTTCGGTCTCTTAGTCCAAAAATGTCGGCGCGCGCTCGCCCTCACCGGCACGCTCACATCCGGAAAATCCACCTCGATCTTCCACATCCTGTGGCGGATGAATCCGGCTCTGAAAGCCGCCTTCAAACACACCGATGAGCCAAGATGGGTCGATTTATACGGCACCTGGGAGACGAGAACAACAGAGCTCGACGTCCATCGCGTGTTACTGGTCGGCAAGGAATCGAAACGGCGTGTACATGTCACCGTCCGTGAACGGCCAGGAATATCACCCCACATCATTCCCTATCTGGTGTCCAATACCGCCTTCTTCCAATTACGCGATCTTGGCGTGGCGCTCCCGCCCTACAAAGAGCATGTGCAAGAATGCCATTTCACCTCGCTCTTGACCGAGAACTATGAGCAGCTCAAAAAAGCGGCCCGCCAGCTCATTCCAATCGGTCGACGCAATAGAGACGGGCATCTGGTCAGCAGTCTCATTCAGGCCCTTTTGGCCTATCCGGATCGCGCCACCCAAGGTGAACTCATCACTGATCGAGAGGGCACGGTCCGCTTCAAATTAGACCCACTTCCAGACGATGTCATCCTTCCCAAAGAACAGACCCTTATCGATCTGATTCTTCGTGAGCGGGAACAAGGCCGACGGGTTCTCATCTACTGCACACATACCCAAACCAAAGACATTACGACCCGCCTGCACCGACTGTTGACCATCGCCGGCATTCGCAGCCTGATCCTCACCTCTGCCATCACACCAGAACGGCGGATGAAATGGATCACCGACAAAACCAAGCTAGGCCTCGACGCCCTCATCTGCAACCCCAAGCTGGTATCAACCGGACTGGATTTGCTCGACTACCCCACCATTGCGTGGATGGAAGTCGACTATTCCACCTATCTCGTGCGCCAAGCCTCCCGCCGTTCCTGGCGCATCAAGCAGACCCGTCCCGTCAATGTCTACTACTTCCTATATAAAGGAAGCGTGCAAGAACATGCCTGGGCACTCGTTGCCGCCGGCATCAATGCAGGGCTTCAAACCGAAGGGGATCTCACGGCCGAAGGATTGAACCAGTATCAGCAACCAGACGATCTGATGACGCAACTCATCAAACAAGTCCTCGATCGCAACGCATCAGTCCTCAGTGCCGAAGCCATGTTCGCAAAGCTGGCTGCCAACTATCAGCAAGAGGAAGCCAGTACGACGTCAGACGTTCCGGACATCCTGAACGCACAATCATATCCAGACGCTTCCACACAACTCCCGATCGTTATTCAACCATCCAGGACGCGCTCCAAAGGGAATCCACATGCGACCATCCAACTCAGCCTCTTTGCAGCCTAAATACACGTCACCGGACAACCTAATTCATATTTTCACGACAGGATATCACGCCATCGTCGAATCCTACGCCGTCACGCCCAAACTCCATGAGGTCCGCATGCTCTCCATCGCCGGCCAACCTGATGCCATCAAGGCGTTACGTGCGACATTAAGCAGTGGCCTGTCAGTCCATATTACAGGCCTCGGCCAGATCCTCTGGCCCAATCACGCAGACACATTCTTTACCTTCACACAAAAGAGACTCCCGTCAGGGGCAACCGCGGCGATCTGGCTTCCTCAACAAGGCACATCCGTCGGCATTCAGCACGACTCTAACGCCTATATTCTGCAACGACACACGACTGCTGATACACCCCCGCCCAATTTCATCGCGATTATTGATCGAGTCCTGTCTTGTCCGATTCTCAAGGAATGGGCCGCTCCACTCTGGAACGCAGCACAGCAACATCAATGGGTACTCCCACTCCACACCTACAACTGTTCAGCATGGGAATTCACACCTCAGACGGACGCCATCATCCAATGGATACAACGCTATCTACAGACGGCGGCGACCAGAACCATGCAACAAGACATCCCTCGTCACAAACTATGAGGTCATCACGGTCAGTGCGCTAGCATCCAGCGTCACCGGGCATCAGACATCACACTTGTTACTCCATGGGGAAATTATGCACGTCGTCGGGCGCAGTATCTCAGGGTTTTATCCCACGCCACCCAGTATCCTGTCCTCGATCAGTACCCTCATAGCCAACCCCGAGCACCATCAGGGGCGGCTCCTCGACCCCTGCGCCGGCAACGGCCATCCCCTCCAGTACCTCGCGCAGGCATGGAGCCTCAGCCCTTATGGCATCGAACTCGATCGGCAACGCGCAGCGCAATGTCGCACGGCCGGCGCGACAATCCTGCATTCCGACTCCCAACTCTGCAACGTGTCACGAGAGGCTTTTTCGGGACTCTTTCTCAACCCCCCTTACGACTTCGCCGGACAAGGGGAACGCACCGAGTATCTCTGGCTGAAACAATGGACGCCCATGCTACAGCCAGAAGGACTGCTCATCTACATCATTCAAGAGCACCAATACACCGAAAAAGTTCTCTATTATCTCAGTACCTACTATCGAGACGTCAGTCTCTTCCGTTTCCCACCTGACGAATATGAAGCATTCAGTCAAACCGTCTTCATCGGAAAACGTGTTCGCACGCCCAACCCATCAGAAACCGTCAAACGACAACTCTGGCGCCTGTTACGGGCAAACACCCTCCCTGATCTCCCGAAGGAAGCCTCTCCTCGATACACCATTCCTCCATTGCTCATTCGAGGCGAGATTGCCTTCTCCAGCACATGGATCGATCCCCAAGACATCTACACGGAAGCCCATGAGCATGGTCTGTGGGAAGACCGACACATCACCGACCTCCTGACCTTCGATCGACATAAGACCATCAACCCCCTCCTGCCACTGCGCAAGGGACACCTCACGCGACTCATTTCGGCCGGCCTCTACAACAATACGGTCGTCGAACACAATAACCTACGATGGCTCATCAAAGGACGAGCCCGCAAAATCACCAAAGAACTTCCTCCCATCATTGAGGTGGTCCAAACGAAGGATGGCCCGGAAGATCGCACCCACCATCGCACCATCGAGCAGTACATCCCAGAAATCCGTGCATTCGATTTAACCCCGGGTACGAACTACGGACGGTTTATTATCATCGAGTGCTAACCTTCCCTTTCCACAAGAGGTCATCATGATCATCGATTTCCCGCGCGTCACCCTTCTACAGACCCTGAAACTCATCAATGCCATACTCAACCGAAAAAGCGGACCCACACCACTCCATATGATCCATGTCAGTACCAGCCACGCCGGCGTTCGGCTGGCAGCCACAGACCTGCAACTGGGATTGCACCGCACCCTCCCTATCCCCATGATCGAAGAACGTGCCTTCCTTATTCCTGATGCGCCTATCTACGAATTCACCAAAGAACTCACCACGGACATGGTGCGCTGGACCATCGATGACGAGTATCACATCACCATCACCTCGGGAAAAGCCAAGGCCAAATTCAACGGCATGAAACCGGAGGATTACCCCATTCTCCCACCGTTACCCCAACCATTCCTATTTAGCGTACCCGGCCAAGACATCGCCCAACTCCTGGCCGAAACACTCCCGGCCGTCGGTGAGCCGGATGGCCGCTATATTCTGAATGCGCTCAAACTCAGCTTCTCCAACACCCCAGAACCCACTCTGCAACTCGTCGGGACGGATGGACATCGCCTGGTCATTACAAATCACACCACCGGGACCTGGCTGACACCTCAACACGACGCCCGGCATCTTCTAATCCCCAAAAAGGCGGGCAAAATACTCGGCGCGCTCATCCCAGAGAAAGACCCTCCCCTGATCGCCATCGGAGCCACCCCCGCCCTGGCTGGATTCAAAATCGGCGACTACCTGATGACCAGCCGGCTACTGGATGGAACGTATCCGTCTTACGAAAGGATCGTACCCCCCCTGGACACAGCCAGGGCTACCGTTGCGAAGTCCGTCTTGGAAGATTCGATTCGACGAGTCGCGGTCATAGGAGGGAAAGACACGAGGCCGATGGAACTATCGATCTCTGAAGATCATCTCACGTTGCACACGAGCAATATCGACATCGGAGAAGCCACGGAAACGATCGCGGCCACCGCTGCACAACCCTTCAAGGCAGGATTTAACGCGCAGTATCTCCTCGATGCCCTCACTACCATGCCGGGAGAACAATGCCAACTGTTCATGGAATCCTCGAAAGCTCCGTGCGTCCTCACCCTGCCAGGGCAACACGGGCGATTCAAGCATATCATCATGCCTCTGTCACTGACCCCGTAACATTCCGATAAAACGGAATGTCGGACCATATGGACCCCTCTGCTGAGTCCGCTTCATTTCCTCTGTGTTGCTGCCTCATCACCGCAGTGCGTAATAGAAAACAGCCACACGCACTGAGGTCAACCAAGCAGCCATGACACACCCGAACTTCACTATCGGACAAGCCATTTACTGGATTGCCCGCACCACCAAATCCGGGGAGCCGAAATGCCGCGTTCCAGGGCACGTGATTGTCACGAACCGTGCCAATATCGGGATTTTAATCCGAGACACCAAAGGCAAGGGATTCATTCAATACGTGTCACCCAAGCGGCTTACTCCGAGCAACCTCAAGCGACTGTCCGCAGCCACACTCCGTCACATGATGCCGCATAGCCAATCTGATGAGATCGGCCCGCGTTCGACACCCAAAATCTCGTCGTAATGATTCGAGATGAAATCGGGCAGTCCGAGGGCTAATCCCCAATACCATCCCGATTTCCTTGTCGCTACATCCATCGCAAAACAGTTTGACCACTTCCCGTTCACGCACCGACATTACACGATCTGCGAGGACACGCCGGCCGCCATAAAGCGCCACGCTGTACCCCAACTCTGGGCTCACATACGTTTCTCCGGCTACGACCACACGCACTGCATCAATAAACGCGGCCGTGTCCGTGGTTTTACTCAAATACCCCACGGCCCCAGAGGCCATAGCCTGTGTCACCCAAGTCGGATCCTCATGCATCGACATCACGATACATTTCGCTTTGGGCTGCATCTGCAACAGTCTGAGAATCGTATCAATGCCGCTTAACCCCGGCATACTCAGATCGACCACGGCTAAATCAATTTGAATCCCGGTTTGCGCCGATCGCAAGAGCTCCCGGCCATTCGGCGCCATGATGACCACCGTATACCCCAACACTTCCAGCGCGCTACGCTGGCCATCCATCATCAATTTATGATCATCGCACAAGGCAACTTGCATCACGCTAGCTCCACAAGTCGCGTCACGAAGTAATCACTTATGCAGAGTACCGGCCTTCGCCACTCTGCACGACCCCTCATCTAAATACAACTGGCCGAATGGCCAGTAGGGAGTCTGTAACCGTTGGCTAGAGCCATTTCACTCGGTTCCTGATGCGCCCTACCCCTGAACCTCAAACCGCTACATGGTTTCCAGACAAAGGAGCATTTACTCATGACGACCGAGCTGCTCGACGCCCCGGCTCTCACCCAGTCCAAGACCGACAACCAAGATGTAGTCTCTGTTCGAACACCTGATACTCCCGACACGACTCAAATCCCAAGTCCACACGCTCCCCCATCACAAGAGGCCCCATCTGACACCTCAAGCACCTCTATCGAAAACGATACTGACGCACACGACGATGACGACAGCGGCGACACGGTGACTCTCAGTTTGGAAACAGACTCCCTCGAATTTACAAAAGCCACCATATCCATACACGTGCAACTCTTGCCGCACGATGACCACACAGACGGGCGACCGGTCATTATCGGTATCCGGAGTCATAACCTCCCTCCGATCACCAAAACCATGCGCGCCGGACTGCTCCTTCCATTGCCACAACCGATTGGGGATCTGCTGGAGAAATGGAGAGAGCAGTATCCGACAGCGCTCGCGCTACGGACCACTGTCAGAAAACAACAACAGGAAAAAGAGAAAGCACGGAAAGCCAAAGTCGAGGAAGACAGGAAACGAAGACGGGAAGAGGAAAAGCGTAAAAACCAAAAGTCCAAACACACAAAGCCCAAATCTCAAGTCTCACGAAACACCAAGGGGGCAACTTCTGCGACAGACACCGCACCCGCAAAACCCACTGTGTCCAAAGAACAACCTCCACCACAATCCACACTCTTTTAACGATTGGAGCAAGACATGGTAACTCTGGTCATCGAAGGACAATCACTCGAACTCCCAGAAACCGTCGCCATCAATGACGACGCATTGCGCAAAGCCATCGCTCCACTCTTTCCCCAAATCGCCACCGCGCGTTTTGAACGCGTGACAAACCCCGAAGGGCAAACCGTCATTAAGGTTCTCAAAGAAGCAGGGACGAAAGGCCTGGGCACGACATCGAGTGAAGATATCGTGACGGCTCTCAAACGATGCCCTCGGCATCTAAACCCTGCCCTCGAACTCCATCAGCGTCTGACGCGTATCGATCCCAACCTATCCTACGAAGAGACATTCGCCCTGGAGCACGAATTAGATCAAGCCATTACGGCCGGCGAGCGCGAATTGGAGCTAACCAATGCCATCCTCACTCAGTTGCACAAAACCCCGGCAACGGCAGCAGTCACTCCCCCGATCGGTTTTTAGGTCTGTACCATCCCTGCCGAAAGTCATCCATGAACTCCGACAACGGCAGCAACCACCACTCCGCACACAACTACAGGAACTTCAACAACTCCGACAGCGTCTTACAATCATCACACTCTATAAAGACCTCTTCCCATCACAGTACAAGAAACACGCCGCCCACAAACGTCGGCTCAATTTGACCAATTACCTAGACCATCTTTTCCCAAGTTTTATCGACGCCATCATCCGATTCTATTTCCCGGTCATGGATTGGGACGTGGACTATATCCGTGAACGCTTTCCTTACATCCCCCTCACACTCGTCAATTACGACATAGAATCCGACTTTGAACATGAACCCCTCCCCTATCGCGTCACGGCTCATCTCGTCGGTCACTACAGCTATGCGCCCTCACAGGACGAACTACGCCAACTGCTTCCCGCAGCCCAGTTCCCAACCTGCTGGAACAAGCAAGGGCATTGGTGCCATATCAATTTCCCCACCCTTGACGCACTGTGCAGCAAACACCGGTCTCCTGTGCGCCACTTCCCCAAGCTTTTTCTGACACTCGCCCATGACACCGGCAGTCCTTTCCTCGATCCCAGCTATGATTCTGGAGAATGGGACGACGACGGGTACCGGTGGGACAAGAACACCATCATCGGTCTCAAACGACAATGGGATCGCACCAAAGCGATTCTCAAACGTAACGAACAGACCGCCCGCGCCCTGGAGAACAATCCCTCATACTGGAACACCATTTTTCGCTACTGGGAACACAGCTGCACACCACTATAGGAAGACCAATATGAACACAATCCAACACGATGAGACCTTGGCTTCCCTCCACTTCATGCGTGGACAAATTCTCTTTGAATACAATGAAGGGAAAACAATTGCCCGCAAATGCCTGTCACCCGATGCCGTCCGGCATGCTTTACTCCTCAGGGAATTCGACAGCGGATGGATCTCGCCTCACACCATCCGTCATGGGGAAGGTTCTAATGGCCCATGGGTCATTCAACATTATCCGGCACAGTCCTACACCCTCCTCTTCGATACTCCGATTGATGGTCACCCCCTTCCTCCGGTCTCTTCGATCCAAATTCCTCTTCCATCCTTTCTGTTCATTGGCGAGCAACGCAAGTACCACATCTTTGCCATCAGAACATGGAACCATGACCGCACCACGCTCTACCATGCCCCTGTGCCCAATGTAAGTCTGGACGGGACAATCTGTTACGGAGACGCGACGCCACCGATTGCTTCGCCGACCACCATCGAACAAGCCTGGCGCCTATTCTGGAGCAGCCGATTCAACGGCGATCACGCCGGAGACAAATCTCGCAAGTACCCTGAGAACATTCTCTTTCAACTGCACGACATCGCCCAACAACAGAGCACGACATACCCCGGCACAGATCTCATCCGTGCTCGTACCACTATGAAAGAAATTCTGAGCGCAACCCCTCGACACACCTAAACAGGAAACCCATGGACCATTTGGCCGGATTTATCGCGCACACCATTGCCACCGACCCACTGCCGCCGCCGCCGCGCAAATTGTACGAATACGTGTTTGCCGGCAACGGCATCTTTCTTCGCGCACAACGTGAAAATCTTACGGCCTGTATTCCTCATCTCTTAACCCCTATCGAAGGTCTCCCCCATCTCCAGCCACGCATCACCCTAAACGGTCCACCAATCCCGATGGACATCATGACCGACATTCTCTCGGAAGCGATAACCGCGTGGAAGAATCCTGGAGAACCGCTCGAAGCCTTATTTCACTGCACCTATACACACACCTGGTCACTCACCATTCCTGAACAAATCAGGACACCCACCTCAGTCCGATGTCGCAATCCGTTTGCACCCTCTTCGAACTCCTGTCTTATTGAAATCCACTCGCACCACGAAATGCCGGCATTTTTCTCAAGTATGGACGACGAAGACGAAACTGGATTTAGAATTTATGGCGTCATCGGCAATCTCTGCCAAACCCCTCAGATTCTCTTTCGTATCGGCATCTACGGGCACTTCTCCTACATCCCTGCCGATACCATTGCCGACCTTCCGCCTGGACTTATCGACGCCTTTGCTGCCACTGACCTCGACACAATAAAACAAACTGAATAACCAACTGCCGACTCATAACTCACTCACAGGGTGTTATGGCACCAACAACCATTGATCTCAGTCACCTCCACGCACGTACTGTATTTGCACGCCGCTGTACCTCACTTCACCTCATCCAAGTCGGATGTGGCGGAACCGGCGGAATGCTTGCCCTGCACACCGCGCGAATCGCACGCGAAGCTCTCCAACGATATCAATCGGTCTCGGTCACATTTATTGACCCCGATATCGTTGAAGACAAAAACATTCGACGACAAAACTTCTGTCCATCAGAAGTCGGTCTCAATAAAGCCGAAACCCTGGCCTATCGGCTCAACGCCGCATGGGGCCTCAACATTAAAGCGATACCCCATCGCTATACGCCAGATGTCCTCACAAACAATGTCTCGGATTGTTTAACCATTCTTCTCGGATGTGTTGACAATGCGGGAGCGCGAAGAGCGCTGCACCAGACACTGGTGAAGACCAACCGGTTTCAGAATGACATCAGCTCAAACTGGTGGATTGATGGCGGCAACTCAGAAACAACGGGGCAAATCTTACTCGGCAATGCCACAACACCCGACTTGCTAAAAAATAGTTTCTCCCTCAACAACATCTGCACAAATCTGCCATCACCGGCTCTTCTTCACCCGGAGCTGCTGATTTCAAAACCGAATGAGCACGTGCGACGACAACGCTCTTGCGCGGAACTCGCAATGGCAGACCCACAGTCCTTAACCATCAACAGCATTATTGCAGCACATATGGCGGATTACCTACTACGCTTGACCTTAACGAATGATTTACGCAGATTCGCCACTTACATCGACATGGGCACCGGGTCCGTCCGCTCATTAGCCATTACGCCAGATCAACTGCGTCATGCACTCGAACACGACCCCAAATTAGCTCGACACTTACCGAACGCAGCATAGACACCCGTCAGCAGCCACAACAGAAAAGCACTACCTCCAATCATTCCTGCACCAAGTGGGATCGACGAATTGAACGATGGTACAGTCACCCATATCATTTTCTTCTCCGACAAAGACCGAGGACCCACACCATGCCCAAATGGATTCAATCGTTCTCCGTCCCCAGCAGCTCAGGCCACGGTCACTATACTGTAATCCTCGCAGCCGACGGCACCTATGGATGCAGCTGCCCCCATTGGAAATTTCGCGGCCGACAAGCATGCAAGCATATCGAGGCGATTAAAAAACAAGCGGCTGAGAATAGAATCCGCACCGCGCAGCAGCACGCAATACCAGTCTGTAGGCCCGCCAATGTCTCAGAAGTCCAAAAGCTCAATGAAGAAGTGATCCTCGTCCCCCTACTTCCTCTCGACAATACCCATTTTCTCGCCACTGTCATTGTCGATCTTCTCATGCACGGAATCCCCTTCGATGAACTACAACGCCAATATCATCTTCCGAAAAGTCATTCTCGCTCATCCTACATAGAACACATCCAACACCACGGTCGATGCATCTACGGTGACAACACCCCAACGACAGACGAAAGACCCATACTCATTACAACCATCTGGAATCTTCCCGAACCGATTCTTCCCAGAGAAACCCCCGTTCTCTACCAACGCCGGACGGGATGTCCCTCAGATCTCTATCATCTGGCCCTCAACGCCATCCCAATCCAGTCACGCCAGCGACGCCTATCAACCCCGCCCTCTCACCCGTCCAATCGCCGTCGGATATTGACCGCCGAACACCCGCCCCAACCATCAAAGTAAAGAACCCCGTCCTTCCGGGCGGGGCATTCAAATGCGAGTTTTCGTAAAGACGACGCCTATAAAGGATTCTGGGCTGAACCTGAACCGGTTCAACCGTAGGAGTGCCGAAAGTATTCTTAGCCGATAATCGTCAGGACAATACGGAGTGTGCTATTTCGCTTTCCGTGGAGGACGCGGTGCAAGCGCCTGCGGTCCTTCCAATATGAACTTCACGAAGTCATCCGCACCACGACAAGCTCTACCAAGATTCTCATGATCCTTATCATAGACACCTCGATCAACTAGCGCCTTCCTAAAATCTCTTAATGCTGTGTGCAGCATGTCTTTTATTGGAGTAGTGGTCATCTTTCCCTCCCCTTATTTCCATTCATGCTCCCGCAGCAACGTAGCCAAGTCCTTCAGATTGTCAGGAATCTTACGGCCACCTACAATGTCCTGAAGATCGATGTACCGTTTTCCCATCATGCTACCTGGCGACACCTTGCGAAAATTTGTTTCGTGCATTTCATCACAGAGATAAAACTTGTGCTCTCTTGATAGATCCCATCCGCGTTTTGTAGCGGCTTCACTGGCATCAAGAATGCGCTGTTTCTCATCGCCTGTAAGTTTCGGTTGGTCCTTGTGTTCCTGCACTGTCTCTTTGACGAGATCAATATCACACGCTACGATTTTCGTAATAGTTCCAATCGCCCTGATGATTTTCCTAGCATAGATACCAAGATACCTAGCGTTTCGTACGCTTCTCGTCACTGGGCAATAGTACAGCCTGTATGTGATATTCTCTTCGACCGAATCCCCGCACGATGGAACAAAGATCGTATATTGATCTCTCGGCAGCAAAGCTCTTTCGCTACAGAACGCCTCAAAGTCATCCACTAGAGCAAGCATCTCCTCATCGTAATCGGACAAACATAGCCGTGCCGCCTCGACAATGTCAGCGAATGTTGCGTGAATCACCTGAATGTTCCGTGGTCGTGCCAGGTTTTGGATCGATTCCAGTTGTGAGTCCAGGCGAGATTCCGACGTAGGATTTAGAAGGATAAGGATTTTATATTGCTCATCCTTAAATGCCGCAAGGTGATTCGTCAGTTGCTCAACATCGAAGTCGTTACCGAGTTTGGTCTCAACGGCGATCTTGATGCTATCCTGCCAAAGAAATCCATCGAGAACGCTCTTTCCTGTTGATGTTTGCTGATTGAACTGTAATCCAAAACTAGGTAACGTGATTTCCTCTTCAACGCCCAGTGCCTCCATGAACTTTTCAAACTTGTAACGATTGTATTGATAGAGTCTCAACAGAAGGAGTAAAGAATTGTTCGTGACGGCGTTTTCTTTCGTCGTATACCGTGGAAAATAGTGAATGTCGCTCATCGCAGCTCCCTGGAAATCCTCTCTCGAAACACCCTGACTGCACCAATCACTTCGTATCAGGATCTACCATATCTCAATCTTCACATCGATACTCATTTTTCACAGCTTTCGCTCGGATTTGAAAATACCTCACCTCCACACCACGGCTCTGAATCCCACACAGAGAACCACCCCCTACTTTTGGGTGATACCAACCCAACACTGTTTTTTCTACAGTCGGCAAAGCCACTCCTACCAAGGATTTGCCATGGCTGACCCGCGCATACCATTCCCACGATCAATCTTTCGTGACGTCGTTGCGCGAGAGATGACTCAAATCCTTGAAATCACCCATCACATTTCCCAAGCCCAAACCCAAACAGACATTCAACACATTCTGCATCTCATGCGACAGCTTCTTCCATCCGAGGGATTGGTCGCGGTCAGAGGACCATTGCTGCTCACCCATCCTGACGCCGACCAATCATCACCAACTATCATCAATCATTCGTACCCCATCGAATGGCTGAAAATTTACGCAGAGCGGAACTACACCCACTACGACCCGGTGATCCAAACCTGGACCCAAACAGCTCAACCCTTCACCTGGCAAAACCTCATACGAAAGAATATGACTCCAAAAACCCAAGAAGTGATGGAAGAAGCCAAGCACTATGGCATTTGTAACGGCATCATCAGCGGGCAAATGGACCGCGAACAAAACAAGGCGGCCTTTATTGCAAGCATTGGTGGGTCGCATAGCGACGTGCTGCGATACTCCGGAATTACCGATTATCTCAGCAGAGCTGTCGCTGATTTATTATTGACCTACGACTCAATCGGTCAACGACACCCAAATCTATCCACGCGTGAACAGGAAGTTCTCGCATGGATCAAGGAAGGATATACGAGCAGAGAAATTGCCCATCAACTCCATATCACCGAACGCACCGTGCGGTTCCATGTCGAACGTCTTCTAAACAAACTTCACGCCAAGACCAGAGCGCAAGCTATTGAAAAATATTACGCAAGCGCCCAGGCCTCCTAGTCATAAAACACCTATTGCTCGCATCCCGAGACACAATCGCCTACACTCATACAAAAAAATGACTTCATCGGACAAGGTCTTACTCAAACAGATACGGGCCAAGCTTGTTCACATCCAATCACTCGCCCGTCAATCGCTCTGCGAACGACGATCGACTTCGACGCTCAAGAAGCAACTCACGAATATTCACGCCCTACTCGAACGCCAAGCTTGGCGCACCGCACATCGTCAACTCGATCACCTGATTCAGAAGCTACAGCAACACCTGCGACACACCGATACAAAGCGCGCAGCGTAACACCATCGGCCGAGGCACGTTCGGCCTCGCTATCCCTCAGATTTCGGTTCAGAGCCACCCCGATCCACCGCCGAAACAGCCCACGATACGTTCAATTTGGCCGCATCACGCTTGACCAGGTCATACAGGTAACTGCCGGGGTTGATCTTCTCCCCGCGCGCAACCCGCTCCTTGACCTCATGGTACCGGCGCCAAATCATCATATGCGGTACCGAATTGATCGCTCGTTGCCATGTTTTCACCCAGATGTGTGGATCCTTGCGACGTCCGGAAAACTCCAGAATTAGATCCAACAGTTTGGCGGCCGAGGCCGCTGTCTCCTCCGTGCTCCGGTTCTCAATCTGCGAATCGGCGATCAACACCATCGGATCGCTCGTATCTTCGAGGGTTCTCATCGCTGGCCGGTCATCCCCGACGCCATAATGAGCACGTCGTTCCTCCAATTGCTGCTCCGCTTCCCGCCACGCCGGTCCGGCTTCCCACATCAACATATACTCCCGAGGCTTACTCCCCTTCACTGGTACGAGGTCCCAGGAACTTAGAAATTTCCGGGCCATCAATTCCTCGTGCGCCGGCCCCAATTGCTGGCGGACTTGGGAAATCGCGGTATACCGAGTCAGCTCAAACCCCTCCGCCAACTCCGAATAACTCTGCATCGCCGTACCACTGCCCAAGTAGAACAGATGCGACAGCAGCTGATGCAAGACCTTCGTGATATGCCCTTTCATATGTTGAAGGAGATGATGATCCACCACAAAACAATTCCCCGCCAACAGACTCTCGCAATACCAATCATCCAAATGAATTTCATACCCATCGAGGAGCAGTCCCTTATCCGTCGTGGTGCCCGGTAAGGTGATATTCCGAAGAATTCTCATAAAGGACGACCGCGGAGACTTCATCGGGATCTCACCCGACTTCCGTGTCTTTCCGGAGCCCACGCCGATCATCAATCCAGCCAACCGCATCAAACACCGATTCAGCTCCTGATATTCCCGCCCCCCTTTTTCCTTCCCCGCCCGCTCCAACACCTCATGCCCCTGAAATCGAATCACCGGATCTAGCGTACGGGACTCCTTGATCCGATCTAACAATAAACTCTCCAAACCCAAGAACAACTCAAAATCCACAGCGGTTGGAAAACCGAGGTCTCCCGACGCATACGCGACCAATGTCATTTTACGAATCGACCCATCCCGCCATAGATACCGGACCATCTCCTTTTCATGAACCGGTTGTCGGGAACGCCGTGAGGAGGTATTCGCTGACCAGAAGTGCATCGATCCCAGAATCCGTTCACGCAAGAGAAACCGTGAGGAGGCATGTCCGAATGATGGGACGACGCTTCCGTAGGTAAGGATTTCGTGCTCTTGTTCTGTCAGTAACTTGTGTGACTCAACGTCCATAGCCCGTAACGTTCTTTCTTCTCTTTCGTTATTCATAACGTAGAAAGGGAGAACTTCATCCTTGATTAACCATGAAAGAAATACCTAATTTCAAGAGGTTGACGCTCGATCCATCAAGTTCAATGACTTCCCGCCGCTTCAATCCATTCCCGTTCAGATCTTCAATGACTTCCCGTTCAAAGTGGGAAATCCTTCAATGACTTCCCGCGACATTCACCGGATTCCCGTCCAGCCTTCAATGGATTCCCATGGCCCTGTGGATAACCTCCTCTGGCTCTACCATCACCAGGGGTGGTATAGGCCCTACCACTCCATCGCGTCGAAAATTTGACGGAAAGACCGAGATGTATCCAATATGATACGGAACTCGGTTGACGGAGATACCACGGGAACTCATTGAAACCTTTCCACACGGGAATTGATTGAAACTTTCTACCACCGGTCCAGATCAGGGCCTATTCGTGGTTGTCCATCTCAGCCACACGTCCAAAACGATCCAACACCTCCAGAATTTGCTGAATCCCATCCCGGACGCTCTCCACCTTATCTTGTTGATTCGGGGACCAGCGAATCGCGGCGACCACCCCTTTACTGCCATTGTCCCCGCGCAGTGTGACCCGAATACATTGGGCCCCTTGATTAAACCGCGGCCGGCGGTTCACCTCTTGCCGTATTTTCTCACTCGCCCAGCGGTCTTTCACCGCCAAACGAGCGAGCCGCTCCATCTTAGCCGGCTGATCCATCAACGGCAGCAACGCCTCCGCATGGCGCGAGGTCATCTCACTGCCGGGAGCAAACAGAATGTCGAGGACAGGGGGCGGCAGTCGGAGCAAACTCAAGGACCGCGAGATCCGGCTCTTATGGCAGCCGACCTTCTCCGCGAGTTGTGTCTGTTGATAGCCATGACGCTGCAGCAGCGATTGAAAGGCGCGTGCCTCTTCAAGCGGAGACAAGTCTTTCCGCACCAGATTGTCGATCAATGCCTGCGCCGCCGCTTGTCCGGCCGACGTCTCCCGCACCAAAGCCGGAATCGTCCCATGGCCCAACAACTGCGACGCGCGCCACCGCCGTTCGCCGGCAATGACCTCAAACGTCTCTCCCACCTGACGGACTTGGATCGGATTCAGCACCCCATGCTGACGAATGGACTCCAACAACTCTTGATCCGCTTCCGGATCAATGACCTGTCGAGGCTGATCCGGACTCGGGACCAACCGATCGATCGGAATCTCATAGACCTGCTCAGCGACCCGGCCAGGCAGCTCGCGCCCTGCTTGGACCGGTGCCGGCGCAATGCCTAACGCTTCAGCCACGACCGCGCGCCGCTCCACGTCTATCGGTGGAGAGTCTTCTCCCGTCGGTGGCACAGGGGTCCCCGGAACGTGAGCAGGGACGCCCAACATATCCCAGGTGGAAAACCGCCGCGTTCCACGATCAAACCCCTGTTCCAGCTCGGTCAGGTGTGGGGAGGGCTTCTTGGTTTTCGACTCTTTCTTTGGCTGAGTCATGTCTATGCCTCACTCGCCGCCAGTTCATCGGCAAACTCCCGCAAGGGTTTCAAATGCAGCCGCTCCAGCACTTCACGCCCAAACTGCATATAATCCCGTGCCCCCGTGCTCTGCCGATCCGATTGGAAAATCGTTTTCTTCATGACCTCGGCATCCTGGATCCGCGCCGACGAGGCGATCGCCGTCTGAAACACCAACGGCCCAAACCGCTTTTCAATCGCGCTCTTCATGGCCTTACACACGTTCTTCCGGCCATCGTGCTTGGTAATCAACACCCCTAAACACGACAGATGCGGGTTCACTTCGGCTTGGGACACGTCCTTGATCACTTCTTCCAAATCCGCGTACCCATCGAGGCTGTATTTCGAACCGCTCTCCATCGGCACGATGAAATGGTCGCTCGCCACCAAGGCATTGACCGTCAGAAACGACAGACTCGGCGCACAATCAATCAGGACGATCTCATCCGGCCCGATCGCCAACTGGCTCAACCGACGTTTGAGCGCCGATCCAGGGGTCAGCATATGGATCTTCTGGAGCTCACGATCGACACGAGTCAACGCGACATGCCCATAGATCAGTCGCACTTCCTCTTCGATGGTCTCATGCCAGGGCGCTGCCACCGTGCTGTCTTTGTCTAATAAGAGGTTCGCGGATGTGAATTTTACTTCGTACGGATCCATCTTTCCCAACGTCGTCGAGGCATTGGCTTGCGGATCCAGATCAATGACCAACACCGGATGGCCCAAGCGAGCTAACGCCGCTGCCAGATTGACTACCGTCGTGGTTTTCCCGACGCCACCTTTCTGATTGATGACAGATATCGTTTTCATCTAGTATGTCCTCCAAGCGATGACCACAATTAGACCGGGAAGATATACGTATGAGACGATAATTGCAACACCCAGGTCGAAGATAGGTCTTGAGTTTGTCGAACATGTAGTCACGCGATCAGCATATTATCCAACATCCCATTTCGTGATCACAGAGAAGAAAATATTTACCAGTTGCGCGCGCGCAACTGAGCAGACCATCCTCCATCTGGACGACGGGCGCATACGAAGATCGGCATACTCTAGTTCGGACATCCCCATACGCAGCCGAGTCACTTGCTGAGGTTGTCACGACGGAGCAGTTGCGCGGGCGCAACCGTATAAGATTTGATATGCTGCCTATCATCGATAAACATTACAATGATGTAGCAAAATCTTTCTATATCATTGTTGACATGCGCCGGTGAGAAGATCACCCACGACACGGAAGAATGGTTGCGCGGGCGCAGCCGTGAAAGATTTCGTCTTTTGAGGCATGGATAAGAAGTTGATGGAGGGTAATGTCGTAGGTGAACGACAGCCCATGCGACTTCATTCTATTGAGCAGCTCTGGTCGGTCGCAAGCGATGGCCCATCGTCTAGAGAGAAACAGAGAATGTTTTACAGTTGCGCGCGCGCAACTCACGTCTGTATCGAAGCCTTCGCGGGTGAACGACGATAGCCACTCAGAGCAAGCCTCGGTGGGTAGCGAGGACGCGGGCGTCCCGCTCAGACGATCGGATGAAACGAGAACGCATTCGGGTGGTGTTTCTTCATATAGTGGAACATGCAGGACCGCATGACTTCGAAGAGCACCAGCTGATGGAAAAGAGGTTTCTCGACGGTGAGCCCCAGCTCTTGTAATCGGCTGATCACACGCCCCTCGAGCTCCTGTCGTTCCGTGGGGGGCAGGGATACATAGGACAATTCCAGCTTCTCGCGTTCTTCCGGCGTCAGCTCCTTTAAGCGATTTTCGAGCGAGCCGGTACTGCCCGCAACACGCAGCCGCGTCCGCATCGGCACGGAGCCAGGGATGGCCTTTCGATAGGTGTACCACCGCACTTCATACTGTGCCGGCGCATGCGGGCCACCACGCGAGACGACATTGATCAGATCCACCTCAGGACTCGCCAACGTCCGCAGCGCTGCTGTGATCGTCTCCTTGCTCAGGCCCGTCTTTTCCACCAAGGCTCGAATCGTAATCCGCACGGTCCGGCGGCCGCGCGCGAGCGTCTCCCTCATGAGGTGGAGGAATATCAGCTGCGCCGGCGCTCCCAAGGCCGATAATCCGCCATCGAGATACCGATGTAGAATAGCGAGATAGGCGAGCGGCGTCTCACAGGCCGCCCGCAGCTCCTCGTCCGAGATGCGCTCACTGCTGATCTGAGTCGGGGCTTCCAGCATCATGCCACCCTGGCTGCTTCGCTATCGCGGGATGAGTAGTCACGAACACCACGTCATACGCTCCGTGGATCGGATGCGATCTCCTTGAACAACCTCAAGAAATACCGCTGCACGCCTCATATACACTTTGTCCTAGTAGTAAGTCAATGGTAGGAAATCTAGGACATAGACACGACTGGGGACCCGTAGCAGTATCATGGCATCCGGGATTCTCTCCTTCTCGGATGCCTTGTCTTTTCGGATCGGATGGGGTAGGGTGGCGGCGGACGGGTCCGAGATCGGGGAAATAAGGGTGGAGGAAAACCCGCTCCTGGTCGGTCGTGAGACCCTGGGTCCAATCACGGGCAGTCGGCCCTACCAATAGATAGAGCCAATCGGCCCTACCATAGAGGACATGCCCCCATGGATCTGGTGCCGGTTCCCGTGGAATCTCCGTTGCCGGCGCCCGCCACATCCAAGGGGTTGGTCCCGTTGGCCACGACCGGTCTCCGACGAGCGGGTGGGGAGCTCCCCCCCGTGTGCTTATCCCTCTCGTCGTCCACCCTCATTGGGCTCCGCGTCTATCTCGACGAGTTCGCGCGGCAGCTGGCCGAGCAAAACCCCACGTCGACGACCGCCCGCACCTATCTGAAACGCGGTCGGGCGTTTATCGGTTGGATCGAGCAGGGGAGCGGCTTACGTCGACTCGATCGCGCCTGTCTGGAGGCTTATCGTGCCTATCTTGATCGGCGCTTCGCGAATCCCCGCACCAAGAACGGCGCGCTCACGGCCGTGCGTCAATTTCTGAATTGGCTTGTGCCATTGCACCCAGGCCTCGTGAATCCGGCCGACTTTGTTCACGGCTGGACGTGCAGTCGCCAACACACGCGGCGTCATTTGCCGGTGGAGGATGCCAAACGTCTTCTGGCCACCCTGGAGACCGATCCACGAAAGACAGACTTGCAGCGCGCGCGCGATGGCGCGATGGCCTATCTCATGCTCAAGACCGGACTCCGCACGATTGAGGTGAGCCGAGCTCGCATTGAGCATCTGCAGGAATTATTACCAGGTGAAAAATGGCGCTTGTGGGTGCATGGGAAGGGGCGGGGCTCCGCCGATGAGTCGGTGCAAGTCCTCAAAGAAGTGTATGACCGGATTCAGGCGTATCTGGCCAGCAGGCCGGGGCCCCTCACGGGAAGCGATCCACTCTTTGCCACGACAGCCTGTCTAGATCGAGGCGGGAATGTCGTGACGGCCGCAGGGAAGTCACTCAGTACCCGCGCGATCCATCGGATCATCACGGAAGGGCTGCTCTTGGCCGGGGTGAAGAAGCCGGGCATCGTCGTCCATAGCCTGCGCCACTCCACCCCGACCTTTGCCTTGCTCAACGATGCCAATCCGACGCGGGTGCAGAAGATGATGCGGCATCAGCATTATGCGACGACGGAGATTTATGTCGAAGAAGTGCAGCGGTTGTTGGAGGGGGCAGAGGAGGCGGTCACGCAGATCTAGCGGTCAGATGGCGCTGTTAACGGAAGACGGCGGCGCCGCCGGCCGACAACTCCATCCGACACCACGAACCACAGCAGGTAGGTATGACCTATAAATGCGATTTCTGCTCCGGCCCATCGCCCACAGTGCGGTATCACACCCATCCATTTGGCCTGACCACATCCGACCAGGTCTTTGGCGATACACCGATCTACAACATTGACGGACTAGATCATGTGGCCACCGAGGATCTGCATCCACACCACGGAATTGGCGCCATGATGAGTCCCCAGTGGCTGGCCTGTGAGGCGTGCAGCCGGTGGATCGATGCGCGCGATCTGACCGGGCTCCTGACCCATTGCCTCACCCAATTTCGAGCGAGCGGCTTATTGGCCGACGCCTGTGTGAATAAAGAAATGACCACGGCCTACCACCACCTGTTTCGCGCCTTTTTCCACTACCTCCGGTATCGCGAGCCATGGCCGCCGTCACCCTAGCCGGTGTGACCCATTCCCCCATACACGATTTACCGGGTCTTCCCATGAGTGAACCTCTAGTGGCACAAGGGTCAGCTTCGTTGGCTGCCGGTGTAAAAAAACAGGGGAATGTCAAGCCAGCCTCGCTCCGTCTTCGATTTCGCCATGGACACCTCCATTTATGAGGGGGCAGTATGCCCCAATGGTGTGTCCAAGAAAATCGTGGGGCGGAGGACTGGTCGCCTATCGTCACGTCGCTGATAACTATATCGCGGTGTTTCGGCATTTTATCCCGCCCGGCATCTGGGAGGCGGTCTATGTTATTGAAGGCCTGTTGAAAGCCGGTCTGAGCGTGGAGCCCGACACCGTCTGTTCCGACACACAAGGCCAATCCGCGACGGTGTTCGCGTTTACGCATCTGCTCGGCATTCAGCTGATGCCACGGATTCGGAACTGGAAGGACCTGAGCTTTTCGCGGCCGGACAAAACGATCTCCTACGAACACATCGACCGGCTCTTTGGCGAGGCGGTCAACTGGGTACTGATTGAAACGCACTGGCAGGAACTGATGCAGGTCGCGCTGTCGATTCAAGCCGGCACGATCAGTTCTCCGACACTGCTGCGGAAACTCAGCTATGGGGGGCCGCGCAACAAGCTGTTTCTGGCCGCGCACGAACTGGGCCGCGCCGTGCGGACGATCTTTCTCTTGAAATGGATCTCGAGGCTGGAGTTACGCCAAGACGTGACGGCGAACACCAACAAAATTGAAGCCTATAACGGATTTGCCAAATGGCTATCTTTTGGCGGCGATGTCATCGCCGCGAACGATCCGCACGAGCAACAAAAGCGGTTACGGTACAACGATCTCATTGCCGCGTGCGTCATCGTGCAGAATACGGTGGATATGAGTCGGGCTCTTGAACAGCTTGAGACAGAATCACAGACACTACGCCGCGCGGATGTCGCGTTCCTGAGTCCCTATGGGACCTCGCATCTGAAACGCTTTGGTGAATATACGTTAGATTTGAAGCGGCCCCCGGAACCGTGGCTGGATGACCCGATCTTCCGGGAGGCCTTACGGCAAGCGCGTCGGAGGATTGCCGCTCAGCCCTCATAAGGTTTCATCATGGGCCCCTCCCATATAGAGGGAAGACTGGGCCAGAGCCGTGAACCACAGAACACGGGGAGGTATCTTCTGTTTGCGACCTGGTGCTAACTCGCTGATTGTATTGCCCATTTATGTCATCTGATCGAAAATTCCGTTATCCAGGCTTCTCCCCAACCTCACGTACATTTCGCGCGATGGGCTTCTCGAGCTCGAAGATCAAGACGGCCAGGTGATCAAGGGGAACGAGGCTGTGGCAGACCTGAAGACCGAATGGAGAGATGGCGGCATGCCGATTGCGGCGGACTCCACCATGCGCGATGCCTTTCATCTCGTCTTGTCCATGCCGCAACGGACCGATCCGTTGTCAGTCCAACGGGCGGCGCGTGACTTTGCCAAACGGGAGTTCTCGGGTTTTCAATACGCGATGGTGCTCCACACCTATGAAACCGATCCGGATCCACACCCATCCCCGCATCCACATGTGCACCTCACGGTGAAGGCCGCAGGCCTCGATGGGATCCGTTTGAACCCAAGAAAGCCGGATCTCCAACGGTGGCGCGAAGGATTCGCCGAAGCGTTGAGAGAGTATGGCATTGAGGCCACGACGACCAGTCGTCTTCACCGTACGAACCAGGAACGCTGGACGGTGAGGCATCTGCAGGAACCGAGTAAAAAAGGGGAGACGCTGGAGCGGATGAAGCACGCAACGCGCCGACAGGGACGAGCACAGGAAGTCATGCGGAATTATGAGCATGTGATGCGGACGTTAGCCCGGTCGGATCGTGGGGAGGATCGGAAACTGGCAGTGGATCTTGTGCGCTATCTGGGGGGACAAGGTCAGACTCCGGAGACTGAGAGCAATCGAGGGAAAGACCGTGAACGATGAGGCCTTCATGCCAAACTGGAGACAGAACAGAGCCTGGTTCGCAGTGCGTAGAGATCGAGAATTCAGGCACTGCGGCGGGGGCAAGAGCCAAGGCGATTGCGACGCATGTTCTGTTTTGGTGGAAGGGATAGCGTTACGAGCCCTTACCATGCTCTACCCGTTCGATCGGGAATCTTCGTTCACGCCACGCATCAAGCCCCCCTTGGAGAGGACGGACCCGTTGAACGCCCTGTTTTTTTAGCTTCAGCGCCGTGCGGGCGCTGGAAATGTCGTTTGGGCACGTACAGTAAAGGACGATTTCTTGATTCTTAAGTAGCTCGTGCTGACGCTGGTCGATCTCTTCAAACAGCATGTGTATGGCACCAGGAATGGCTTCCGGATCTGTCTCACGCGAAAGCGGATTTCTGACATCTGCAATCGTGACCGGCTGCCCCGCATCCATCATGGCCTTGAGTTCGTCTGCCGAGATTTTGGCCATGCGGTGTTCACGCAAGATCTGTTGTCTCCGATAAAACTTGTACCCGACGAAAATGGCGATGCCAACGAGCACGATCGTAAGCAACCGTTCCCCTGCCTGATTAAAAAGCATCAAAATGGCTTCGAGCTGATTGCTGAAGAGGGCGCCCACCCCCTCGGACACCATGATCCAGAGAACTGTCCCCGCTGCGTCATAGAGGATGAAGGAGGAGATCGTCATGCCAATGATGCCGGCCAATGGGGGTGCAATGGTGCTCAGACCAGGAATAAACTTTGCGAGCAACAAGGTGCTCGTACCGTGACGTCGAAACACAGTTTCTGAACTGCGCACACAGGAATCAGGCTCAAGCGAGACTTTGCACAGGAGTCCAAGAATTCTGCCGCCTCTTGTTCGGCCTAAGTAATACCAGAAGAGATCAGGAGGGATCGCAGCGAGGAGAGGAACCAACACTGCGACGGAGACGCTCATTTTCCCAGATCCAACCAACGCGCCTGCAGTCACTAAGAGTGGGAGAGCGGGAAGCGGAGCACCTATCTGCTCCAGAAAAACGACGATGAAGAGCACCCACGCGCCATAGTCCACCAAAAACTGTAGTGTGTTCATATTCTATTCCTGTACACCATGCATGCGAGCATGGGATGGCTTATCTTATGCCGATATCGTGGCGTCAACGAAGCGGGGCAGCGATCCCACCGTCTCGAATAGTTGAGGCAATGCCTTGGCTGACAGTTAGTAACGCACGACTGTGTGCGGCAACCAGGGCTTCGTAGCTCTCGTCGGTTACTGTCTCCTGAACGCGGGCTTGATTGGTCCGCTCTCTTCCGTCCTTCCAGCGGATTGTCCAGAGTGCATCGACTATGGCAGTTTTCCCAAGGATCGACTCAAAGCGCTGAACATCAACCGATACACGTATCCCTGCTTGTTCTGCTCCACGCTGGGGGTAGATGAAGACCGCTCGACTGTTCAACAGATGAGCAAGGGCATCAGCCAGAACACGTGCGATCTCTGTTTTTAGTGGTCCCGCCCAACGATGTGTTTCTGAAATGACGACCCGATGCGCATTCGCACGCACGACCAGTTCAGGCCGGTCCACCATCTCTGCCAACGTGAGAGGGCCTAGGCCGATCGACTGAGGGAACGTTCGAGACACTTCCTCTGCGGGTTGCTCTTGGACAGCGTGGCTACTGAGTGTGTAGTGGCTGAGAGATGCAGTCGGTGCACAACCCGCTGTCAAGCTGAGGCCGACGAACCCAAGAATGGACAGCCCGGAGAGACTATTGGTCATGGTTATTCATTGCTCCTGCCGCGAATAAGAGATTCGGGATGGCGATCGAGAAACTCTGCCAGGTCGTGAAGGGATTGCGAGGCCCGTCCCAGCTGGCGTAGGGCGTCACGGACATCTTGTTGGAGAGGAGCATCGGCTGCGAGAAGACGTTCCGTAGCGACCAACGTCCGTCGAAACTCCTGTAAAGTTTCATCGAGCTGTGGCACCACCTGTTTATCCAATCGTTGCGCCAGTGCATCCGTATTTTGCAGCATCCCCCGGAGAGAAGTAAGGGTTTGGCGGAGATCTGTGATGAGGGCATCCACCGGCAAGTTGTCCAACTTCTGGGCGAAGTGGGACAAGCTATGCTGGAGACTTGTGAGACTACTCGGGGTGGTCGGTAGTTCAGGAGGAAATGCTTCCCAATGAACCGAGGCTTTCGGCGCGTCGTGAAAAAAATCAAGTGCCACAAAAAGCTGTCCGGTGAGAAGACTCCCTGTTGTGAGTTGTGCCCGTAACCCCCGGGTAACGAGTGCATCCACTTCAGGTCGCGTGAGGGCCTGTGTAGGGTCCATCTTCGTGTTATCAGGTCGGGCGTGCCGCGCCAATTGATCGGGGTAAAATGCAAGCTCAACGGGAAATCGATAGGTTCCAGTTTTGGCATTGTAGTCCATGTCGATATCGACGACTACTCCGACAGGAAGGCCATGCAGCTCGACCGGAGCGCCGACGGCCAGTCCGCGCAATGACTCCGTGAAATTCACCACGAAGTGGAGCGTACCATGATCTGAGCGCTTCATTGCCAGGTCGCGGTCCGAGTAGATCACGAAACTGGTGTGTTCCGCGGCTTGGGGGGCCGCTGCGGTGTGTGGCGGAGCGTCAAAGGCGATTCCGCCGACCACGATCGAGAGCAACGATTGTGTGTGCATCTTCAGTCCGGCGGAATCAACGGTGACGTCCACGCCGCTTGCGTTCCAGAACCTCGTGTTTGTGGTCACGTAGCGATCATAGGGAGCGGTGATAAAGATTCTGGTCATCACTGCGGTTCCATCTGTGTCAAGGTCGGTCGACAATACTTTCCCGACGGGTACGCGGTGAAAATAGATGGGCGTCCCCGTATCGAGCGCGCCTTCGCCTGTACCGCGTAAGACGAATTGCCTGCCGGCGACGTCGCCCGTGATAATCGGCGGCACCTCGAGCCCGTCAAAATCTCTTTTTGGCTCCTGGGATTTTCCCACGTCCAGCCCGATATAGGATCCTGAGAACAACGTCCCCAGCTCTGTCACCTGGCCGCCGGTCACGCGCGTGCGGACAACCCAAAATCTGGTGTCTTCCACGAGATGGGAGGCAAAGTTATTGACCATGTCGGCGGTTACGATGACATGAGAAAGATCTTCACTGATACTGATTCGTTTTACCTCTCCCACATCGACGTTCTTGTATTTGATTTTGGTCTTTCCCGGCTCCAGCCCTTCGGCGGCTCGAAATGTGATCGTAATCGTCGGCCCTTTATCAAGTACGGACTGCACCATAATCCACCCGCCGATCACTGCGGAAACGATCGGCACTAACCATACCAAATGAAGCGACCATTGCCCTTTCGGTGCTGCGACTGCGCGTGCGATTCCCGATGAGTCATCTCTCTGATTATGAGTCATGGGTATGAGAGTCTTTTTCAGCCGGATCCCAGATGAGCCGAGGGTCAAAAGCCATAGCCGACAGCATGCTGAGCACCACGACGGCCCCAAAATAGACGGCCCCAACGCGAGGGGTCACCGTTGCGAGTGGGGGGAGTTGCACCAGTGCTGCCAGGATGGCGACGACATATACGTCGAGCATCGACCAGCGGCCGATCAACTCGACAAGTCGATATAGTTTGGTTCGTTCGAGCGGGCGCCAGGCTGACCGGCGGTAGGCCGTGCCCAGGAGAATGGCTAACGCGAGGAGCTTCAGCACGGGGACCGCAATACTAGCGACGAACACGACGAGAGCGAGTGGCCACGACCCAGAGTGCCAGAGATAGGCGACGCCGCTGATGATGGTGTTCTCCTCTCTTCCGAGAATGGATTGGGTTTCCATGATAGGGAGTATGTTGGCGGGGATGTAGAGGATCGTCGCGGCGACCAGGTAGGCAGCCGCTCGCTCGAGACTGTTTGTCTTGCGCATGTGGAGTGTGCTGCCGCACCGGCCACAGGACGATACGCCCATCTGCGCTGGTCGTGACACAAGCCCACAGATCTGACAACTGTAGAGCCCCAGTTCCCTGGCCGTGGTCGATGAAGATGTCATGAGGAGGACACCCATTCCCACAGATCGTGCAGATTAAACGAGGCACTGGCCGCTACGAGCAGCAACATCATACCGCCCAATGCCCACAGAGCGACGCCGATCACAATATCAGCCATATGCGATAGTTTAACGAGGGCCACTAGTATCCCCATGATAAATATTTCGATCATGCCCCAGGGACGCGCGAGGGTCAGGAGTCGGAGGAGTGAAGGGATCCAGGTTGACGTCCGCTGCACACGTAACAACACCAGTACCGAAAGCATGATCGTCAGCTGGAGGGCCGGTAGGAGAATGGTCGTGGCTGCCAGAAGTCCAGCGAGGGCCGGCAGACCAGAGTCCCAGAGTCGCAGGACTGCCACAGAGATACTTGAAGACGTCACATGGCCCTGAACCTCCAGTTTCATCACCGGAAAGGTGATGCCGATGAGAAACATCACCACCGCGCTGAGGGAAAACGCGAGTGCACGATCCAGGCTGCCGGGGGTATACCGATAGAGTGGCCCCTCACAGCGTCGGCAGAGTGCCCATTCACCGGCGGTAAGGGCGGCCGGGTGTTGGAGGAGATCACACTCCTCGCAGGCGATGAGGGGAGCCGACGGATGCTGTTCGGTAGAACTCCTCATAATGTGCAGCGGCGTCCCATCATTTCGGGTAGTCTGGTCTCGTATGATCCGTACCCCTCCCCCAGGTTGGGGTACGAAATTCTCATCGTCCACAGCGTTCTGACGAGCCGTGAGCCTTTCGCCACGGGACACAAAAAATGACCAAGCACGGTCATGTGCGCGGGAGACGCACTACTTCGGGAACACACGGGGAACGGTCATATGCTGCCATCCTTCGCCCGATAGATGTGTGAGAAATGTCACCAAGTCCTCCCGTTCCTCGTCACTCAGAAACAGAGGCCGCATAACGGAATCTTGATGGGGATTACGCACGCCTCCGTGGTTATAGAAATTCACCACCTCATCGAGAGTCCTGAATCGACCATCGTGCATGTAGGGTGCCGTCCGAGCGACTTCTCGAAGCGTCGGCGTCTTGAAGGCCCCGATATCTTCAGGCTGACGAGTGACCATATATCGTCCAAGGTCGACCGTGCCGGACTCCCACCCCACTCCGAGGTTATGGTATTGCTCGTCGGTATAGTTTGGGCCGGCGTGGCAGCGTACGCAGCCCCCCTTGCTTCGAAATACGAGAAACCCCCGTTGTGCGGCGGCAGGGAGGGCGATCGCATCCCCTCGATAATCGAATCGGTCGACCGGGCTGTTACCGGAGAGAATGGTCCATTGGAAATGGGTTAAGGCCGTTGCAATACCTTCCGCCGTGACATCCGTGTCGAATGCGTCGCGAAACAAACGGCGGTAGCCGGGGATCGCGTTGAGCAAGGAGAGAAGGTCCTGCTGGGAGAGACCATGCTCGACCGGACTGAGAAAGGGCTCAAGGGACTGTTCTGACAGCGTGCGTGCTCGCCCATCCCAAAAGAACGACCGACCGTACAGGCGATTTACAACCGAGGGGGCATTCCGGCGTCCCGGTTGGCCTTGGACCCCGGTTGAAACAGTTTTCCCATCGGTAAATGCATGAGACGGCAGGTGGCACGAACCACAGGCGACGGTGCCGTCTCCTGAGAGACGCTTGTCGAAAAACAACAACCGACCAAGCTCAATGGACTGTGCCGTGGGTCGACTCTCAGATGGAAGCGCGTCATACGGGTCACCCAATCCAAGGAGATAAGGAATTTCTTTGTGTGTTACGTGAAGAGGAGCCAATGCCATCACGTCCGCATTGAAGATGAGCGCCCCACCACACAGAAGCACTGCTGCAAGCGTCCGAGTAGCAAGCCAGAGATGCGGTGGGAGTGATCGGTGAACATCTATGTGCGGCGACTGGGTTAATGCCATGGTCAGTCATTTTTGAATGGTAATCGCTGGCGTCTGGTATTTACTTAAATCCGTGACGGTCATTTGAAAAAGATGCGATAACACAGCGAACGACTCTTGATTCCAATTAGATGCTGCCCCCTGTTCGACAGGATATTGTTTTATCGAATAGTAGCGTCCCTCGAACTGAACGGCAAACTCGATCCCTTCCGGCTTCGTGGCTGACTCGACGACTTCCAGTGAGTGTACTGGATTGCGCACGGATACCTGAGTCCTTGGGTCCGGCGCAACGGCAAATTCACGATCCTCCTCGAAGTTGCGACCGATAAACCCAATGATGGCATTGATGCTTCTCAAGAGTAAGGTGCCACGAAACGGATAATCGCCGCCAGGGTAACCCGGTCTAATATCGACCAATATTTGACTTTCCGGATACTGAACGGCCTCCAGATGCAGCTGTCGTCGTTCTTCGTTGGAAAGACGCTTCGAATCGTAGTTGGAAATCAAAAGACGTCCGATCGTCGGGCGCCACACGGTATGAGTGCCGGTTTTGGTATCGATCTCCCAGCGATATCCTTTCTCGGTCGCTTCGACGATCTCGCGCGGGTCTGGGGGGCGGACGTATAGGGTCTGGGTATCGTTGAACAATAACGGTTCCAGATAGAGCTGTTGAGTTTTTTCGAGGCCAGCCAAATGCAGCACCCGGCGACGAAACTCAATGAATCCTGCACCCTCAGAAGGCCGGTTAATCAGTAAGTGTCGACCATCATTTTCTTTAATGGAGAATCCCCTGGCCATTAAACGCAACAGCATGTTGATCTCATAGCCTTGCTGCACCAAAGATTTCAATGTGTTCTCGTTGAGAGGCTGAAGAATTCGCCTTGTGAAGTCTTCACCTGTGATGGGGATAATGGTAATCGTCGGATTTTCCGCGACACTCACGCCGTACTCAAGACCGACCGGGTATTCCGATGGATCGACGGCATGCCCAATCCCTCCACGTATTCCCGCATCCGTTCGAAAATCGAACGTCGCGGCGACGCTTGACACGGCGGTGAAATGCACGGGTCTGTGGTATCGTGCGCGTGCGATATTGAGCAGCAACAGGTCGGCTTCGACATAACTGACCGTCCGATCATACTCCAGCACAGCGCGATGGGTTGCGAGAGGAGAAAGGCACCCGTTCAGACCGAGGGTAAGCGCCAGACTTAGGAAGAGCCATGAGAGTTGGATCGGTGATCCCATCTGGGTCCTCTGGGTAGAGTGAAAGGATTGCAATGGCAGGGCGGTCGATGACATGTTGCCATCAAGGGGTCGTTCGCCGATTTGGCCAAAACTGTACGCTAAGACCATAAAGGCTTTCGAAATGGCTAGGTTTCACGAGGCCTGATCGGGTACCCTGG